>ERZ773147.3486-NODE-3486-length-11942-cov-7.559771_pt1 | contig 11942 bp, 9 predicted proteins | sample MGYA00580851_ERZ773147 | MGnify/ENA primary metagenome ERZ773147 (study PRJEB29015, sample SAMEA2737818) | human gut metagenome | biome: human gut; feature: human-associated habitat; material: faeces | place: China | collected 2012 ... | reverse complement strand
TTTAACCATTTTCTCCGGCGACATGTGCGTCGGAGAAAATACTTTACGGCTCGCAAACGTGCGAGCGATAGCGAGTGCGCTGCGGCGAGCCGCATTTTCCTCAAACGAACCCCTCAACGGAGTGGGGTTCGTTTGATTACAAAAAGCTCATATCCTGAATGTACCAGGTCCCGTTGCGGCGGATCCAGAGCATTTCGTATTCCACGAGGTTCTCGCGCGTTTCGTTGCGTGTCGCCGTGGTGAAGTTCGCCATGCCCTGACAGAGAAAGGCGTCTTCGCCGAGCGGGACATAGCCCCACGATTTGACCTCGTTGAACGTGACCGTGAAGCCGCGCGTCCAGTGCAGCGTGTCGAGCGCGTACTGGAAGTAGAGCAGCAGCGGCGAGCCCGGCACAACGTATCCGGCAGGGTAGTTCACCGCGGTGTTGCCCGCGCCGTATCCGGCGATCTCGCGCATGTAGTTCTCCACACGCTCGTGGCACTCGTTTTGGAGCGCCTCGTTTCCGGGAAGCTCAAAGGTCGGGAAACCGTCGGCACCGGTCATCGGCTCGAGCGGCGTGCCGTCCGGCAGCGTGGCCGTAAAGGCCGGATCGCTGTAAAGTCCTCCCGCAGCGTATACCGTGTAGACCGGCAGCGCGCCCGCAAGCTCGTCCGGAACATCCACATGCGTGGAGAGCGGGGCAAAGGAGACCGCCTGCGCATCGGAGAGCGGCGCGCCGCCCGCCGTGACGGTCGCTTCCTGCGGCGCGGTCACGCGAAAGGCGTGCGTCCCGGCGTCCGGGACGGTATAGTCAAAGCGTGTGCCGTCCGAGTAGAGCAGAAGAACGCCCGCCTCACGCGATACGTCCACCTGCGCCGTCTCATAAATGCCCGGAACGGTGTACATCACGCGGTAAGGACAGGTGTCGAACTGCGTTTCAAGCTCCGATATGCCGGTGTAGGGAACATGACTGTCCGTTATATATTCCTCGCCGAGGGCGATGCCGTTTACGGAGACTGCCGAACCTTCCGGCACTGTGACGGTAAGCGTGCGTGCCTCGGCGTGCAGCGCATCGAGCGGCGCAGGTTCAACTTTCCACGCGCGGCTGGTCTTATCGTAGGCCGCGTTCAGCCGCAGAAGATCGTTTTCTCCGGCGGAGAGAATATAAACCGGCGCATTTCGCGAAGTGTTTTCACTGTCCCGCCGGAAGGAAATCTTTCGCCCCTGTACGGCGGCGTCGAAGAGGTCTCCGGCGACGGTCTCGGCATTTTCAAAAACGCTTGTCTCCGGCGCGCAGAGCGAAACGTATTTCGCGCGCCATTCGGCGGTATCGGTCGTGTCAAGAAGTTCCTGCACGGCGTCCTCCGCCGTGACCGGCGCAAGCGAGCCGCCGGGGGAGAAGAACATCCACGCGGCCGCGCCGCCGACGAGCGTCACAAACACGAGAAGGCAGATCAGAAGAAGCGTTGAGCGTTTCATATCCCGTCCTCCTTACTGCACCGGCATCACGACGACTGCCGTGGGGATGCCCCGCGGCCCGCCGGACGTGTTGCACACGTTCACATACTCGCCGTTGAAATACATATCGCTCGAAGCGCCGCCGTCCAGATTCCCGGCATTCACCGCGCCGTATTCTACCATGATCTCGGCAAGCTGCTGCCGGGAAACGCCGAGCACCGCGGGCTGGCGTCCCTGCAGCACAACAAAGATGACCGCGCCGTCCGCGCGCTGCCCGACGGCGGTGCGCGGCTCCACATAGAGCGCGTCCAGCCCCGGGCGGATCTCGCCGTTTTCTACAAGCGTCGGGCCGTAAGCTAAGGCCCACTGCAGTCCCATCTCCACGCACTGGCCGCCGTAAAACTCTCCCACATGGAGCTGGCCGGAGCCGTCCATGCCGACAGTGGAGGAATAGCCGCCCCAGAGAAGCTCGCCGTTGGCCACCACGTTGCCGATGGGCATGGCGCCCTTGCCGGCACCGCCGGGGTCCTCAAAGCCGCCGCCGTTGATGGCGAGCACCGCGCCGGAGTTTTCCGCGTGCTCCGCCACGGAGTAGCCGCGCATATCCGGACTGAACACCGGGCAGACGGAGACCTGCACACGCATCGGATCGTCGATCACGGCGATGTAGCCGCTCCAGCGCTTGCCGACGATGCGCGCTACGAGCAGCCCGTCCTCATCATAGAGAACTTCTTTATAGTTATACCCGTTCTCCGCGGCGTCCTCCGACGGTATGGGCGCGGGCGAGGGGGCTTCGCCGGTCTGCACGGCGGGCGCGGCGAAAACGGAGAGCGTCGTATCGTGCGTCGCGGCAGCGGCGGTCTCTCCGGCAGGGCCGGGCTGCGCGGACGCGGCGGCATACGCACCGTATGCAGCGCCTCCCGCGACGACGACCGTCAGCGCCAGCGCCAAAACAACGCCGAGCGCACCGGTCGTTTTTCTTTTTCCGTCTGCGGCCATAGCTTTCTCCTTTGATTCTCTAGCGTCGATTGACAAGGGCACACGCGGTTCTGCCGGGCGGAAATGCCCTCATACTGCGTCAAAGCCCTTGAGAATACACAAAGTATTCTCTGCGGCCTTTTCCTTGTCTGCGAGCATTTCTGCTCCGGCAGAACTGCTTCGCATCGGACAGCCTTGGATTTTCGAGGGATTTTTGTTCTTTTGGACGCAGGCGGGCTGTCGCCCGCCAAGGAGAAAAGGGCAAAAAGCACCGAAAAGACTGGCTGTCCGACGTGCGTGCCCTTGTTAATCGACGCTATAATAATTTATTATATTATACCCAAGAAATAACAGCCGTGCAAGCACTATTTAAGTTAACGATAAAATATTATGGTAAACAGAAAACGAGGCGGTGAAGAGGATAGAAGAAACAGCCGGCCCCGGCAAGGACGCGGGGTGAGCCGAGCTTTTCGCTTTCTTTCCGGGAAGCGATCCGGTCAGCCATCGCAGGCTTCGGGCAAAGCAAAAGAGCTTGACGCCTGCAATTTGCAGACGGCAAGCTCTTTTAACCGCTTGAACGGTTTCGGTCATATTTTCACGCTTGGAGGCGCTTCCTCTTCAGGTCTTCTTTTCAAAGGCGTACCCGCAGCGCGGACAGGTGATGCGGATCTTTCCCTTGCCGCGCGGGACGCGCACGACCTCCCTGCAGCTCGGGCAGCGGAAGAAAGCATAATCCTTTCTCTGGCGGAAGCAGCTTTTGAGCAGCCGGAACGAGCCGAAAAAGCGGTTCCGGTACGAAAGATACTTCCGGTTTTCCTCGCTCCGGGCTGCGACCTTCCGCGAGAAGATGCGCACATAGCACCAGATGAGCAGCGCGAGCGCCGCCGCGGAGAATACGGCGGAGAAGAAAGCGCTCTTCCCGCGCACGGCGACGGAGACGAGAATGCATATGCATCCGCATACGGAAAGAAACCGGCCGAGCGCATCTGCGCCGTACCGGCCGGCCATGAAGGCAGTAAAATTTCGGTTGGGGGAACCACGCCGCATAAAAAAGACCTCCGGGGAAAAAAGGGCATTCCAACGCCCGCTTCTGTCATAGACTTTAATACGAAATCGTAAATAAGTCGTGAACTTTCCGCCGAATTAACAAAAAATTCATTTTTTGCCTTGAACCGCTCGACGAAATATTGACAAAAATCGCCGCGGGCGGTATACTTTCATCAAAATTTTTATGTTTCCCGTAAGGGAGGGAAGGAAGATTATGCGTCCTGACGGAACCTTGGTAAAGCACGAGGATCCCATGTATTATCTCATCCCGCATTTTCTTACGAAGCGGTATGATGCGATGAATATGATCACGCTGGACATTCCGGAAATGCCCATGCGCGCCTATATGAACGAAAAGCGGAAAGAAGGAAAGCAGATCAGCCATCTCGCGCTGGTGCTCACGGCGTATCTCCATACGCTGGAAAAGTACCCCGCGCTCAACCGCTTCATCAAGGGGCGGAAAATCTATCAGCACAAGGATATCAAGGTCTCCATGGTCGTTCTGAAGCCGGACGGCGGCGACACGATGTCGAAGATCGACCTTCTTCCCACGGACGACGTGTTCGATGTGCAGGAGAAGATCACCGCCTATATTGATCAGAACCGCCAGACAGGCGAGGCAAATTCTCTCGACAAGGCGATGAACATTTTTGTCGAGAAGCTCGGCGGCCTTACGGGCTTTCTGATTCGCATAGTGTGGTGGCTCGACAGCGTCGGCCTCCTGCCGCAGTCGCTCATCGACGTGAGCCCCTTCCACGCGAGCCTTCTCATCTCGAATCTCGCAAGCATCCGCACGAACCACATCTACCACCATGTGTATGAGTTCGGCACGACGAGCATTGCCATCACCATGGGCAACATGCGCGAGGTGCCGCGCCGCAGCAAAGACGGCATCGTCTTTGACCGGTGCATGCCGCTCGGCGTCGTGATGGACGAGCGCATCGCCAGCGGCCACTATATGGCGCAGGCGTTTGCGCAGATCAAGAAATATCTTGCCGACCCGCGCCTGATGGAGCGTGAAAACCTTGACGCCGAGAAAGCGGCGGAGCAGAGCGCGGAAGCGGCGGAAAAAGCGGAATAATCCATGCATTCAGACGGTCTCCCCACGGCCTTGCCGCAGGGAGGCCGTTTTGACTTGGAAAAAACCCGGCAGGTTTTGACAGATACAACGCAGTGTGGTATCCTAAAAAGAAACGGAATTCTTCTTTCGGAGGCGCAAATATATGCTTCACGATTTTAAACCGTCGGACGACGGACTCGATAAAGCCCAGCAAAAGGCGGAGATCGACCGGCTCTGCGAAAAACTCGCGGCGCAGCAGCAGAGCGTCATGGCGGCAAAGCTGCCGGTGGTCGTTCTCGTGGAAGGCTGGGACTGCGCGGGAAAGGGCCATCTTATCAACGAGCTCATCAGCGAGATGGACCCGCGGTTTTACCGCGTGGCGGTCTATAAGCGCGTGCCGGAAAACGAGGAGCGCTATCCGTTCCTCCGGAAGTTCTTCGAGCCGCTGCCGGAAAACGGCAAGTTCCTTTTTATGGACACCGGCTGGATGGAGGACTGCGTCTATAAATACCTGCGCCGGGAGATCACCGCGGAGGAATACGAGCGCCGCGTGGATGCGTGCAACATCTTTGAGCGGCAGCTGCGCGACAACGGGTATATCGTTGTGAAGCTCTTTCTGCATATTTCGCGCGAGGAACAGCTCTCGCGCATCGCGGAGCTGCGCGAGAATATCGATACCGAGTGGCGCGTAACAGGCGACGATCTCTGGCAGCACAAGGAGTACAAGGCCTTCCGCCGTGCCTACGGCGAGTTTATGGAGAAAACGTCCGTCTGCGGCGAATGGCACGTTCTTGACGCCGGGAACCGGAAAAAGCGCCTGCTCGCGGGCTTTCGCGCCATCACGGAGGCGATCGACAACGGTCTGGAAAACGGCCGCTGTATCGGCAAGGCGGGGAAGAACGATTTCCCGCTGCTCGGCACACCTTCGCTCCGCGACGCCGATCTCACAAAGAGCGTTGCCCCGGAGGAATACAAGGCCGAGCTCAAGCGCCTGCAGGAAAAGCTCGCGGCGCTCCATAATAAGATCTACCGCAAGCGCATCCCCGTCGTCATCTGCTATGAGGGCTGGGACGCCGCAGGAAAGGGCGGCAACATCCGCCGTCTGGCGTATCCGCTCGACCCGCGCGGGTTTGACGTGATCCCCATTGCAAGCCCCACGCCGGGCGAGCTTGCGAGGCATTATCTCTGGCGGTTCTGGACGCGCCTGCCGCGCAGCGGCCATGTGACGATCTTTGACCGCAGCTGGTACGGCCGCGTCATGGTCGAGCGCATCGAGGGCTACTGCGGCGAGGACGACTGGAAGCGCGCTTACGGCGAGATCAACGAGTTTGAAAAGGAGCTCGCCGATTACGGCACGATCGTTCTCAAGTTCTGGATCCACATCGATCCGGAAACGCAGCTCGAACGCTTTGAGCTGCGGCAGAATACGCCGGAAAAGCAGTGGAAGATCACCGACGAGGACTGGCGCAACCGCGAAAAGTGGCCGCTGTATGAAACGGCGGTCGAGGAAATGCTGCAAAAGACGAGCACAGCGTATGCCCCCTGGCATATCATTGAATCCGTGGATAAGAAATACGCCCGCATCCGCGTTCTTCAGATCGTGACAGACGCGCTGGAGCAGGCAGTGAACGAGCATATCACCCGAGGAGTGAAGAAAGAATGTGCCAAGCCGAAAAAGGACCGGAGCTGACCGCCCCCGCCGCGCCGGAAGCATCGGAGCCGGAGACAGAGCTTCTTGCCGAGGCAAAGGCCGCGGGCCTGTTTCTCGACCGCGAGCTGAGCTGGCTGCAATTCAATCGGCGCGTGCTGGAACAGGCGGGCGATCCGACCGTGCCGCTTTTGGAGCGGCTCAAATTCCTCGGTATTTACCGCTCGAATCTCGAAGAGTTTTTCATGGTACGCGTCGGCTCGCTCACGCACCGCGCGGCGCTGCTGCCGGACGAGCGGGATGAAAAGACCGGCTGCACGCCCGGCGAGCAGGTGGGCGCCATCCTTGCCGCCGTTGCCGCGCAGCAGCCGCGCGAGGAACGCATCTACCGGCGGCTTCTGGAAGACATGCGCGACGCCGGGATCGACGTGCTGGACTTTCATAAAATGACGAAGCCCGAGGAGGTCGTGGCGAAAAAGTATTTCTCTGAGCTGCGCCCGCTCCTCTCGCCGCGCGTTGTGGACGGGGGACATCCGTTCCCGTTCATCGCCAACCGTGAGATATATGTGGCGGCGACGATCGGCAAGGGCGACGATTTCCGGCTCGGCCTTGTTTCGCTGCTGCGGCTCCCGCCGTGGCGCGTTGTGGAGCTGGACGGACGGCAGAAGGTGATGCTCACGGCAGAGCTCGTGCGCCACTTTGTGCCGCAGCTTTTCAAAAAGCAGGAGGTGCGCGACGCTGTCCTATTGCAGGTCACGCGCAATGCCGACGTGTTCATCGACGATGACCTGCACGGATACGACGCGGACTTCCGCGCCAGTATGGAAAAAATGCTGCGCAAGCGCAAGCGCCAGCAGCCGGTGCGTCTCGTGATCGGCGGCAAGCCGTCCGCAAGGCTGCGCGCGGCGCTCATCAAGGATCTCAAGGTCCCGGAGAGCAACGTGTTCACCACGAAGCTGCCGTTCGACCTCTCCTTCGGCTCCGGCGTGAAGAAAGCGCCCGGCATGAAATACGCCGAGCGCCGCAGCCGGAAAACGGTGAAGCTCCAAAAGGGCGAGTTTTTCCCGTATCTGGAAAAGAAGGATCTGCTGCTGTCGTACCCGTTTCAGAGCATGAGCGCGTTCGTGGAATATCTCTACGAAGCGGCGGACGATCCGGACGTCGTGTCCATCCGCATCACGCTCTACCGGCTCTCGGCAAGCAGCAAGGTTGCCGCAGCGCTCGCGTATGCCGCCGACAGGGGAAAGAGCGTGCTCTGCCTTCTGGAGCTGCGCGCCCGGTTTGACGAGCAGAATAATATTGACTATTCCGAGGTGCTCGAAGACGCCGGATGTCAGGTCATTTACGGCCTGCCGGAGATGAAGGTGCACAGCAAGCTCTGCCTCATCACGCGAAAGCGCGGCGAGAGCGTGCAGTACTTCACGCAGGTCGGCACCGGAAACTATAACGAGGTCACGAGCGAGCAGTACACCGATCTTTCGGTCATTACGTCCGACGAGCGCGTCGGGCATGACGCTGCGCAGACGTTTGAAGCGCTCGCCACCGGCCAGACGCCGCCGGAGACGGAAGCGCTCTGGGTTGCCCCGCTGAGTTACCGCTCCCGTGTGCTCGAACTCATTGAGACCGAGACCGCGAAGGGGGAGGCCGGGCGCATTGCGATCAAGGTCAACTCCATGAACGACATCGGCGTTATGACTGCGCTCATCCGCGCATCCCGCGCGGGCGTGCGCACGGAGCTTTTCATCCGCGGCATCTGCTGCCTGCGGCCGGGCGTCGCGGGGTATACGGAGAATATCACGGTGCGCAGCGTTGTGGGGCGGTATCTCGAGCATTCGCGCATCTTCGCCTTCGGCGAGGGTGCGGAACAGCGCATTTTCATCGGCTCCGGCGATCTTCTCAACCGCAACACCCGCCGCCGCGTTGAGGCGTTCATCGAATGCGTCACGCCGGAAACGCGCGAGGGCGTGCTGGCCATTCTCGACGCGCTGCGCGCTGACCGGGAGAAGAGCTGGACGATGCAGCCGGACGGGAGCTATTCCCGCGCCGAGACCGTCCCCGGCACGGCGAGCCACGACACGCTCTATGAGTACTTCGGAGAAAAGACCGTGGAACCGCTCCCGCCGGAGAAGAAGCACGGCTGGCTCTGGCGGCTCTTCCATCCGAACAAGAAAAAACTGCACGGAAATGAGGCATAAGGCTATGAACGATGCATTGGCGCTGGTATTTGATGTCGGAACGCAGAGCGTGCGGGCAATGCTCTTCGATGCCGCCGGACACATTGTCCGCTCGGCGCAGGACATTTATGAGCAGCCCTATTATTCCCGCAATCCGAACTGGGCGGAGCAGCGGCCCGATTTCTATTTTGAGCATATATGCATCGTCTCCCAGCGGCTGAAGGATCAGTCCCCGGAAGACTTTGCGCGCGCCGCGAGCGTCGCGGTGACAGTGTTCCGTGATACGACCGTCTGCATGGGCAAGGACGGGCGGCCGCTGCGCGACTGCATCCTCTGGATGGATCAGCGCCGCGCCGAAAACCCGAAGCCGCTCCCGGCAGAACGCAGGGCGATCTTCGCGCTCGCCGGTATGACGGAGACCGTTGAAATGCTCCACCGTACCTCGGCCTGCAACTGGATCGCCGAGAACGAGCCGGAGCTCTGGAAGAAAACGGATAAGTACGTCTGCTTGTCCACATATCTCAACTATCGCTTCACCGGCCGCATTGCCGACAGCAGCGCGAGCCTCATGGCGAAGATCCCCTATGACTACAAAAACCGCAGATGGGACAAAAACGGCCTCACCCGCTGCGTGTACGATATCCCGCAGGATAAGCTCTGCGAGATCTTACCCTCCGGCTCGGTGATCGGCGGCGTGACGCCGGAGGCGTCGCGGCTGACCGGCATCCCGGCGGGGCTGCCGATGCTCGCCACCGGCTCGGACAAGGGCTGCGAGACGATCGGCCTTTCCGTCATCCGCGAGGACCAGGCGGCGCTCTCGTTCGGCACGAGCTGCACCGTGCAGTTCACGACCGGAAAGTACTTTGAGCCGACGCCGTTCATGCCCGCGTACCCGGCGGTGCCCAACGATATGTATAACCCCGAAATTCAAATTCTGCGCGGCTATTGGATGCTCACCTGGTTCAAGCAGAACTTCGCTCAGGCGGAGGTCGAGGCGGCCAAGGCGCTCGGCTGCTCGGCGGAGGAAATTCTGAACAAGCACCTCGGCGATATCCCCGCCGGGAGCGACGGTCTGCTCGTGCTGCCGCACTGGACGCCGGGCCTCTCCACGCCGAACACGCGCGGCGCGATGATCGGCTTTACCGACCACCACACGAAATACCACATGTACCGCGCCATCATCGAGGGTCTAAACTTCGCTCTCATGGACGGCATGTACGGCATGGAGCGCCGCTCGGGGCAGAAGATCCGCCATCTCTATCTCGGCGGCGGCGGCAGCCGCAGCGACGAGATCTGCCAGATCACGGCGAATATGTTTGGCCTTCCGGTCTCCCGCATCCAGACGCACGAATCCTGCGCGCTCGGCGCGGCCATCTGCTCGTTCGTCTCGCTCGGGAAATTTACCTCCTATGAGGACGCCATCGCCCACATGGTGCGGATCCGCGATACGTTCACGCCGGACGCGGAGGAGCATAAGCTCTATGATCGCATCTACCGCGAGGTCTACCGCCGGTACTACCGCGCCGTGACCCCGCTCCATAAGCTCCTCGGCGCGATCACGCGCAAGGAAAAATAAGAAAAACCGTTCTCTGCATGAAGCGCAGAGAACGGTTTTTTATTCATCGTATACGACCGGCGGGCGGTTGGGATCGAGAACGCTGTCCACGTCGAAAAAGAGCTCGTTTAAAATATCGCGGTAATACGTCATCGAATAACCGCCGATCTCAATGCGCGACTGAAGCGCGTAATTATCGTACAGCTCATTGACCACATGGTCGTCCACGGTGCAGTAGATATTGAACCCGGCATTGAGCACATGCTGCAATGCCTCGCCCGTCGCGCGGTAGCCGAAGGGGGCGAGAAAGAGGTTCGTTTCACCGATCCACGGCGACACGCGATCGACCCACTTGTTGATGTCGTAATAAATTTTATCGGGGATGCAGCCCGTGCCCCAGAAGCCGTACACGCCGGAGTTGTGCGTATAGCTGTGGCTGGCAAAGCTCCAGCCGTCGGCGCGCAGCGCGTCGGCGACTTTTTTGATCTCGGTCTGGTATGCGGGATCGTCATAACTCGGGTAGACGATCGCTCCCTGAAACCCGGTGAGCGCGATCGTTCCCTTGTGCCCGTTCCACGAGAAGTCCGGGTGCTCGGCAACAAAAGCGTCCACAACGCCCATCACATCGCCGTCTGCGATGATGTCCACGCCGCCGGAGGGGTTCGGCACCTCGTAGAGCAGCGCACCGGCATCATCGACGAAAAGCCGCCGCGCGTACCCGTCGCCGTAGGCATACGCCACATCGTCCACCGAGAGGATGAGCGGCATTTTTCCGGCGGGCAGCAAAATCTCCTTTCGCTGCATTCTGCCGTCAGCCATTTCGTAGCACTCGTTCAGATCATAGAGCACATACCCGCGCTCGTAGAGCTGCGGCAGGGTCTTTTCGAGCTCCGCCTTTTCCGAGAACCCGGCGTTATAGCCGCCCATCGGCGTTTCACGGTCGGTGAACACCATTTCGGGATAGACGATCAGACTGTGGAAAAAGATGTGCCGTATTTCGCCCTCATAGGGAACGAGCGGCTCCGGCGTCGGCTCGGGTGTCGGCGTCGGCTCCGCGGTGGGTGAGGGCGTCGGTTCCGCGGTCGCCGTGGGCGACGGCGTCGGGAAAAAGATGTCGAGCGCGCTGCCGCTGCACCCGGCGAGGAGCGCCGCGCAGAGCAGCGCCGTGAGAAGGAAAAATATCTTTCGTTTCATCATGCTCTCATACTATCCGCCGCGCCGGAAAAAGTCAAGGCAAGAAGATTTCCAAATCTTGGATGCGCGGTATTGACAATGTTGTGAACGCTGTATATTCTTGAATTATATAAATATGCTGTTCAATATTTGAATTTTAAAGGAAGGAGCGTGGATCGGATGCGGAAACGGATATGGGTGATGCTTGCTTTTTTTCTCGTCCTTGGCATCGTGAGTTTTTCTGTGCAGAGTGGGCCCCATTGCAATACACACCGCCTGCAAGTGAACGATCAACCGATACTCATGTATGAGACTCCGGAGGAAGCGTTATCTTCTATGACAGAGAGTCCTCTGCTGCCAGAGGTGAACCGGCTGAGTCTGTCGTGCAAGGGAGGCAGGCCGGAACATGATATTCAGCTTTATCTTCGCTTGGCCAAGGAAAACGACGGAACGATCCTGACTTCCCCCTATGCCACGCTATATAATTTTTCGCCAACCCAAGACGAAGCTGCCTTTGCCATGAATGATGTATTGGATCTGGATGAGGCATCAAATTATGATCTTGTTCTGTTTGAGCTGATTACGTATAAAAAAGCGGCTGCACCCACGTATCAATATGCGGTTTTCCGCTAAACGCCATTTTCTTAAAGCGAACAAAGCGAAAGAGGACGGGAGCACCGTCCTCTTTCGCTTGAGCGTGTCAAAAAAATATTTTTGACACGCTCTCAAACGAGACCCGCTACGCTGGGCTCTCGTTTGAAAAGGCTGCGGCTCGCCGCAGCGCACTCGCTGTGCACCGTTGGCGCACAACTCGCACGTTTGCGAGCCGAAATGTATTTTCTCCGACGCACATGTCGCCGGAGAAAATG
>ERZ773147.3484-NODE-3484-length-11944-cov-5.144503_pt1 | contig 11944 bp, 11 predicted proteins | sample MGYA00580851_ERZ773147 | MGnify/ENA primary metagenome ERZ773147 (study PRJEB29015, sample SAMEA2737818) | human gut metagenome | biome: human gut; feature: human-associated habitat; material: faeces | place: China | collected 2012 ... | reverse complement strand
GCCCTGATGAGTATCGTTCTGGTGGAAGCCGCAGGTATCCGCAAAAAAGGTGTGGGCGGATGGATCAAGAGCTTTACCGAACCCATCGCGATCGTAACACCTATCAATATCCTGGAGGTGTTCATCAAGCCCCTGTCTTTGTGTATGCGATTGTTTGGTAACGTTTTGGGAGCATTCGTTATCATGGAGCTGATCAAGATCGTGGCACCGTTACTTGTGCCGGTACCGCTCAGCCTCTACTTTGACCTGTTTGACGGATTCATTCAGGCATATGTATTCGTATTCTTAACATCACTGTTTATCAAGGAAGCAATCGAATAACGGTAAACAATCATCAAATTAGAAATATCCATTATTTTTGAACTATTTTTGTCAATCGAGGAGGAAAAAATTATGTCAACATTAGTAGCAATCGGAGCAGCAATCGCAGTTCTTACAGGTATCGGAGCTGGTATCGGTATCGGCCTCGCAACTTCAAAAGCAGTAGAAGCAATCGCAAGACAGCCTGAAGCAGAGAGTAAGATCAGTAAGAACCTTCTGTTAGGATGTGCACTTGCCGAGGCAACAGCTATCTACGGTTTCGTAATCGGTCTTCTGATCATCATCATGCTGGGCTAATAGAAAAGATATAGACAATGAGAATGAATCAGGATAAGAGAGGCAGGTGGACCAGGTGATAAAGATTGATATCAACCTTGTCTTCACAATCATCAACCTGTTGGTTCTGTATCTTTTGATGAAGAAGTTTTTATTCGGACCGATCATAAATGTGATGGACCAGAGAAAAGCGATGATCGACCAGCAGTTTGCAGAAGCAAAGGAACGACAGGATAATGCAAAAGCACTTCAGGAACAGTATGAGGGTGCTTTAAAATCTGCAAAAGAAGAATCCTACCAGATCATGGAACAGGCCAGAAAAGAAGCAAAAGCTCAGGCAGACCATACAGTAGAAGAGACAACCGCAAAAGTAGATGCCATGCTTGCAAAGGCACAGGAAGACATCCGTATGGAACGCGAGAATGCAATGCGTCAGATGAAAGGCGATGTTGCAGAGCTTGCTATGAAAGCTGCAGCTAAGATCATTGGTAAGGACAGTGGAGCAGATCAGGATTTATCCTTATATGATCAATTTATAGAAGAAGCAGGTGATCCGGATGACAGCGACCGCCGTTAATTATGCAAAAACACTGTATGAGCTTTCTGTTTCGACAGAAGCCGTACAGACAACAAAAGAAATATTCCGTGAGGTTCCGGGGCTGGCAGAGAGCCTTGAGAACCCACTGGTGCCTTTTGAAGCAAAGAGCAGAGTGATCGACAGAGTGATCCCTGATGAGATGAAGAATTTCATTAAGGTTGCCTGCAGACACAGAAACATCGGTCTTCTGAATGAGATCTTTGAAAATTATGAAGAAATCTGCAGAAGACATAAGAACATCCTGCATGCAGTGATGCGTTATGTAACACCGCCGAAGGATGAACAGCTGAAAGGCATCAAAGCATTTTTGTGCCGGGAATTTCAGGCTGAACAGGCCGAAATAGAGATGATAGAAGACAAAAGTCTGATCGGAGGATTTGTCCTCCAGGCAGACGGACGTGAATTTGACTGGAGCATGCGGGGACGTTACCGTATGTTACAACAGAAACTGACCCGGAGGTGAACACGTTGAGTGCAATCAACCCAGATGAGATTATTTCTATTCTAAAAGAAGAAATAGAAAATTATGATGAGATCAGCCAGAACCAGGAAGTGGGAACGGTTATTTCTGTAGGTGACGGAATTGCAACCGTATACGGAATTGACCATGCCATGTATGGTGAGGTTGTAGTATTTGAAAACGGACTCAAGGGAATGGTTCAGGATATCCGTACAAACAGCATGGGATGCATTCTGTTTGGTAAAGATACCGGAATCAAAGAGGGAACCAAAGTAACCAGAACCGGAAAACAGGCAGGTATTCCTGTTGGTAATGGATATGTAGGAAGAATCGTAAATGCCCTTGGCGCTCCGATAGATGGAAAAGGCGAGATCAAAGAAGAAGGATATCGCCCGGTAGAGAATCCTGCACCAGGAATCATCGACCGTAAATCCGTAACTGTACCGCTGGAAACAGGTATCCTTTCTCTGGATTCCATGTTCCCGATCGGCCGTGGACAGCGTGAGCTGATCATCGGTGACAGACAGACCGGTAAAACTTCTCTTGCAATTGATACGATCCTGAACCAGAAGGGTAAGGATGTACTTTGTATTTATGTAGCAATCGGACAGAAGGCATCTACCGTTGCAAAGGTTGTATCCAACCTCGAAAAATACGGTGCGATGGAGTACACAACAGTATTCTCCTCAACAGCCAGTGACTGTGCACCGCTTCAGTACATTGCACCTTATGCAGGAACAGCACTTGCTGAGTTCTTTATGTATCAGGGAAAAGATGTGCTGATCGTATATGATGACCTTTCTAAACACGCAGTAGCATATCGAGCACTGTCCCTGTTACTGGAACGTTCTCCGGGACGTGAGGCATATCCTGGTGATGTGTTCTACCTGCATTCCAGACTTCTGGAGAGATCCAGCCGTTTGAGTGATGAGATGGGCGGAGGTTCTATCACAGCACTTCCAATCATTGAAACACAGGCAGGAGATGTATCAGCATATATTCCGACGAATGTTATTTCCATTACAGATGGACAGATCTTCCTGGAGAGTGGACTTTTCGCATCAGGAATGAGACCGGCGGTCAACGTTGGACTTTCCGTATCCCGTGTTGGTGGTGCAGCTCAGACAAAAGCAATGAAGAAAGCATCAGGAAGTATTCGTATCGATCTGGCGCAGTATCGTGAGATGGAAGTCTTCACACAGTTCAGTTCAGATCTTGATGCAGCTACGAAGGAAGAACTGGAATATGGAAGTGGTCTGATGGAACTTCTGAAACAGCCACTGTATCATCCACTTTCCTTGCATGAGAAAGTAATTACACTGTGTGCAGCAACACATAAAGTACTCTTAGGTGTTGAGAAGACAAAAATCAAACAGTTCCAGTATGATATGCTTCAGATGTTCGAAGCAGAGCATCCGGAGATCGGTCAGGAAATCGAAGAGAAGAAAGTCCTGACAGAGGAACTGATCGACAAAATCGTAGAGACAGCGAAGGAATTTAAGAAGAGCAGGTGTTAATATGGCAAATATCAGAGAGATACAGAGCAGAATCAACAGTGTCAAAGACACAATGAAGATTACCAATGCAATGTATATGATCTCTTCTTCCAAACTGACACAGGCAAGAAAGAAGCTGGCAGATACAGAACCATATTTCTATGCACTACAGGGTGAAATCAGTCGTATTTTACGTCATTTACCGGAATTACATCACAGCTATTTCAACAAGAGGGAAAACATTCCGGCAGAGGAACGTAAGATTGGATCGATCGTTATCACGGCGGACAAGGGACTGGCCGGTGCTTACAATCACAATATTGTGAAGCTTGAGGAAGAGATTCTTTCCAAGCCGGGGCAGCATAAGCTTTTTGTTGTGGGAGAGCTTGGACGTCATTATTTTGCAAAGAAGGATGTAGATATTGATACAAACTTCCGTTATACAGTTCAGAAACCGACCATGCATCGTGCCCGTGACATCTCAGCGGTTATTCTGGATCAGTTTAACAATCATGAGCTGGATGAAGTTTACGTAGTATATACACGAATGGAAAATGCAGTTCAGTCAGAAGCGGAAGTGTTAAAACTTCTTCCACTCGAGAGAGGGGATTTTGGTGAAATGAAGATGCCTTTGAATATGTATCGAGAGGAAATCGAACTGAATCCATCTCCTATGGATGTCATGAACAGTATTGTACCAAGTTATATCAACGGTATGATCTACGGATGTCTGGTTGAGGCTTATGCCAGTGAGCACAATGCCCGTATGATGGCAATGAAGTCAGCAACAGACAGTGCACAGGATTTGATTAAAGATCTGTCAATCCTCTATAACAGAGCAAGACAGGCTGCGATCACACAGGAGATCACAGAGGTTTGTGCCGGCGCAAGAGCTCAGCAGAAGAAGAGTTAAAATGTCGAAATGCGTTACAGACAGCAGGTTGTTGCAGTTTGTAATGACTGAAATATAGAAAGAGAGAGAGAACATGAATAAAGGACGAATTGTACAGGTTATGGGACCTGTCGTTGACGTAGTGTTTGAAAACGGTGATCTTCCTTTTATCAAAGATGCTCTTGAAGTTGATAATAATGGAAAGAAATGCATCATGGAGGTTGCACAGCACCTTGGAAACAATGAGGTGCGCTGCCTGATGCTTGCTGCAAGTGAAGGACTTTGTAAAGATATGGAAGTTACTGCAACAGGAGCCGGTATTCAGGTTCCTGTAGGCGAGCAGACACTTGGAAGATTATTTAATGTACTCGGTGAGACAATTGATAACGGAGAGCCGATTACAGATTCTAAAAAATGGGTAATCCACAGACAGCCGCCTACATTCGAGGACCAGAGCCCGGTAGTTGAGATCCTTGAGACAGGTATTAAAGTTATCGATCTTCTTGCTCCTTATGCAAAAGGTGGTAAGATCGGTCTGTTCGGTGGTGCCGGTGTAGGTAAGACCGTATTGATTCAGGAATTGATTCGTAACATTGCAACAGAGCATGGTGGATATTCCATTTTTACAGGAGTTGGAGAGCGTTCCCGTGAGGGTAACGACCTCTGGACAGAGATGAAAGAATCCGGAGTACTGGAGAAAACAGCCCTGGTATTCGGACAGATGAATGAGCCACCTGGAGCTCGTATGCGTGTCGCTGAGACAGGACTTACAATGGCAGAATATTTCCGTGATGAGCAGCATCAGAACGTGCTTCTCTTCATCGATAATATTTTCCGTTTTACACAGGCTGGATCTGAGGTATCAGCCCTTCTTGGACGTATGCCTTCAGCCGTAGGTTATCAGCCGACACTGGCAACAGAAATGGGTGAACTTCAGGAGCGTATTGCATCTACAAAGAACGGTTCTGTAACATCGGTTCAGGCAGTATATGTACCGGCCGATGACCTGACAGACCCGGCTCCGGCAACTACATTTGCCCACCTGGATGCAACAACCGTACTTTCCAGAAAGATCGTTGAGCAGGGTATTTATCCGGCCGTAGATCCACTGGAGTCAAGCTCCCGTATTCTGGAAGCAGACGTTGTAGGAGAGGAGCATTACGAAGTAGCTAACAAGGTAATTGCAATTCTTCAGAAATATAAAGAACTGCAGGATATCATCGCAATCCTTGGTATGGAAGAACTTTCTGATGAAGATAAAGCAACTGTTATGCGTGCAAGAAAGATTCAGAAATTCCTGTCCCAGCCATTCTTCGTAGCAGAGACATTTACAGGAATTCCTGGAAAATATGTACCGCTGAAAGAGACGATCCGTGGATTTAAGATGATCATTGACGGAGAGATGGATGCTTATCCGGAGAATGCTTTCTTCAATGTCGGAACAATTGATGACGTAATTGCCAAGGCAAAAGAGATGGAAGAAGAGTAATTGTTGAAATAGGAGAATGTGCATATGGATACATTTGGTCTGAAAATCATAGCAAGTGATGGTGTATTCTACGAAGGTCGTTGTAAGAAGCTGATCATCCCGGCTCCGGATGGAGAAAAGGGAATTCTTGCAAATCATGAGAATATGGTGATCGCTGTGAATGTCGGAGTTGCACATATGAGTTTGGACGGCGATGAATGGAAAGATATTGCAGTGGGTGTGGGATTTGTTGAAATCGTAAACAATCGAGTCACACTGATTGTTGATACAGCCGAGAAACCAGAAGACATCAATGTGCGACGAGCACAGGAGCAGAAAGAGCGTGCAGAGGAAAGGTTACGTCAGCAGCAGAGTATCCAGCAGTATTATCATACGCAGGCATCTCTGGCAAGAGCGATGAACCGACTTCGTGTTTCACAGGATAAAAAGTGGAATTTATAGATTTCGAGAGCATGTAGATGTGCAGAAATCAGAAATATCTGCAGGATATATCATTTAATTAGAGAAAGAGGGATAGATTTTCTGGAATGGGAAATCACCCTCTTTTTTTACATTTAAAAGTGAATTGCGAAACTTTTTTGTATTGCATTTTAATTCGTAGTATAATACAATAATCTTATCTGAGTGTCTAAAATTATAGAAAGACAGAGGAAAAATGATATGAGTGATAGAAAGAAGCCACGTTCTCTCTCAGAAATCGTAAATGATGTACTTCGTGCGGTACGTGATTATTATGATTCAGAATACGTGTACTATATTGAGAAAGAGTATGGGGATATTGAGACCATCTTTGAGTGGTGTGCAGAGAATGTTCCATGGCAGAGAGATAAGATAAAGATGCTTCCGGAAGAACATCAGCCAAAGTGGATGAAGCAGGAGATTACAAATTCAACAGAGGCCGATTACAGTGTGAGTTTACAGCTGGATGAGAATACAGTAGCAATTCTTGCAGCAGTTGGAGTTCACCGGGGCGGATGTGATGTTGGATTGCTTCGTACGGTGATTCCGTATATACCGCAGGCAATCGCTCTTCATAAACTCCAGAAACAGCAGGAGTATCTCAGTTATCATGATAATCTGACAGGAGTACTTAACAGAAATAGTTTTGTTGCATATCTGGATCATGTGGAACCGGAAGAATTGAAGACATTGGGAGCTCTTTCCGTAGACATTAATGGACTGAAGAATTTTAATAAAGAATTCGGAAGAGATTATGGAGATGAAGTTGTCACCAGAGTTGGTGAAGTGCTTTCGGAGTATTTCCATAATGGTAATGTATACAGAATGACAGGAGATGAGTATCTGGTTCTTGTAGAGAACGCTTCCTATGAAGATTTTACACAACAGGTACATGGTGCATATACAAAACTTGAAAACATAAGTCTGGGACTTGTTTCAGTAGGGTATGCCTGGGGAAAAGTGGACATAGATGTGAATGGTCTTGTGATCAGTGCAGAGAATATGATGCGGGAAGAGAAAAAGAAGTATTATAAAAATCTGCGTAAAGGTCATCATGAGCCAATCATCAAAAAGGATCTTCTAGAGGATATTGAACAGAAGAATTTTATTGTATGTCTGGTACCGAAGATTGATGTGCAGACCGGAGAAATTGCAGGTGCTGAAGCGATTGTCAGATATCATCATAAGGATCTTGGAATTATGGATCCGGGAAGATATATTAATCTTCTGGAAGAGACAAGGTTGTCACATTATCTCGATCTCTATATATTTGAACAGGTTTGTCAGATCCTTCATAAGTGGGAGACAGAAGGAATCCAGATGGTGCCGATTTCAGTAAACTTTGCAGGTGAAACATTGAGGCAGGAGAACATTGCGGATCAGATGAGTGCGCTGATTGAGAAATATCAGGTATTATGCGAATATTTGGAAGTAGAAGTATCCGAATCTTATACAGATACGAACCAGGAGATGCTGGCGGCATCATGCAGTAAGATCAGAAAAGCGAATGTCCGCGTAGTATTAGATCATTTCGGAGCTAAGAATTCCAGCTTTTCGATTCTGTCCATTATGGATTTTGATGGATTGAAGCTGGATGAGAGCCTGATTACAAATCTGGTTGGAAACAGAAGAAGCAGAGTAGTAGCAAAGGCCGTAATTGATATTTGTCATCAATTGGGATGTTCTGTTCTTGCGGAGAGTGTTGAAACACAGGATCAGCTGAATGTTCTTCAGGAATTAGGATGCGATTATGCACAGGGAACATTATTTAATAAACCGATCAAAGTGGAGACATTTGAAGTGCGATATCTGAAGGAATAGAATGATCTGCCGGGGGAATGAAACGGAAAAGATTCTAAATATTACAGAGGATAAGATGAAAAATACAGATGGAGTTGAAATTAAATAAGATGAATAAAGCATTGTTCAGAGACAGAGCAAAGAAACTGATGATTACGGGTGTTTTGGCAGGAGTAATTGCAGGAGTGGCAATTACTTCAGGAATCTCCTCAATTACATTGAAAAAAGCTGAAAAGAAGCTGGAAATCAGCAATGCAAAATTACAGGAGCAGACAAAGAAGAACGAAGAACTGCAGACAGAGTTAGACAGAGAAGAAGTAACAGAAAATACTGCAGAGTTGCTGGCAAGTGATGATGACCGGTGGTGTCTTGCACTTGTGAATGAGAAGCATCCATTGGATACTTCTTATGTGCCGGCGAATTTAACGGAGATAAGTGATGGAAAACAGGTAGATTCCAGGATGGCAGACAGTCTGAATAAGATGCTGGATGATGCGAAGAAGGCAGGACTCAGCATGTATGTGACATCAGGATATCGTTCTTATGAGAAACAGAGAGATGTCTTTAATACGACGATGCAGGACTGGATCAATCAGGGATATACACCGTTAAATGCGTATGATGAGACAAAAAAATCAGTTGCAATTCCAGGAACAAGCGAGCATGCAACTGGTCTTGCAGTTGACATTATGTCGACAAAGTACGGGGAGCTTGATGAGAAACAGGGGGATACAGAAGAGCAAAAGTGGTTGATGGAACATTGTTCAGAGTATGGTTTTGTTCTTCGGTTTCCGCAGGATAAATCTAATATTACAGGAATTATATATGAGCCGTGGCATTATCGTTATGTGGGAGTAGATGCTGCAAAAGAGATGACAGAGAACGGACTTACTTTGGAAGAATATGTTTCTGCAAATTAAGTGAAAAACTGTTCTGATCGACAGATAAGAGAGAAGTATAAATAATACACAAGGAGGAGAAGTAAATGGAAGATTTAACATTTGGAGAACAGGTGAAAATCGTCCTGGGAAGAAAGGGAATGACGATCAAAGAACTGGCGGAGACGATTGAGAAAGAGACAGGAAAGAAGATGTCACGTCAGAATTTAACACAGCGTCTTGGAAGGGATAATTTTCAGGAACAGGATATGAGATTGATTGCATCTATTTTGGGCTGTCCGTTTCAGCTGAGTATCATGTCAGGAGAGATTACAGAGAGCGCAGCCGGACGTATCAGGAAGCAGGAAGTAAAATGGAATGAACAGGAACAGCCGGAAGAGAGCTTTTCAGAGGAAACGGTGGAGACAGAGAAGGAAGAACAGCAGCTTACGGGTGAAGAACGTGACATGACGATCGGTGAGATTTATGATATGCATGAAGAACTTGCTGAACTTGAAAAGAATGCAGTAGAAGCAGAGCCAACTGAAGATGTCAGAGAAGATCTTCAGACAGAAGAAGAGGAATATAAGGAAGAGCTTCAGGAAGTGCCGGAATCAGATCAGGAAGAAGAAAACTCTGTGGAACCAGAAGTTTCCTATACGGAAGATTATGATCAGCCGGCAGAGGAAGAAGCAGAACCATATGAAGAAGCAGAAGTTACATCCTATGAGACACAGCCGGCAGAGCCGGTGCAGGAAGAGGCAACATACGAAGAGCCTGTACAGGAAGAAGTTGGAGACATTAATCCATACACAGGAAGAGAATATGAATCCAACAGTGTACGTATGCATCCGAAAAGAATTGGGTATGTGCAGGTTTATGACCGTGCAAACCATAAATGGACAGATATGACAGAATGGGCATTCCTCGGATATCAGGAACGCAAGAAAGTACTTCTTGGAGAGGATTACGAACCGCCAATTTATCTGGATTAAAATTAAAATTGATAGAGAAAAGAAGTGCATCCGCTGTGAACGCTTCCTTTCTCTATCTTTTTCCTTTCTTTTTAAGAATCACATTAAGTATCGACACCAGTGACCGAAAGATTCAGAGTTTTCACATTCATCTTCGGTAAGTTCCAGAATCGAGATGTAAGAACTGGTAAATTGAGGAAAGCCGAACAAGTTAGCCATATGTGCTTCTCTGGGATCGTAAAGGCCGGGAACGCCAAGCCAAAGATGATCCTTTTCTTTGATCAGGAGAAGGTGATGATAATTATGACAGCCATGCAGAAGAAAACTATTGTTGGCAAGTGGCCAGAATCTGCGCGGAAGTGTGGAAATCTCTGCGTGTGTGATTTTTCTGGCTTGAATTGAAGCGTCCTGAATTGCAGTCTCCTCAGTTGGTGTTACCTCAGTTGGTACCTCCTCAGTTGGTACCTCCTTAGTTGGTACCTCCTCAGTTGAAGCAGCATCAATAGAAGCGTCAGATAATGATGTTTCGGATACAGTCTCAGATACAGTGTCTTCTGTTATGAGGGATTCTTCTGAAAGGGATGGATTCTCAGGTTCAGAGGATAAACTCTCTTCTGTTGATAAAGAGCAATCAGAAAAAGAATAAAAATCCGGCAGAGGTACAGCGGAGGCAATCCAATGCTGTGATCGATTCTGGGTGATGGAGAAAATAATGAACCCATCAATGTGTTTAAGAGTTCTTTTATGTGGAAAACGTTCCCCGGAAATGACCAGTTGTGTGGATAAGTTCTGACCAGAGCACTGAAGAAGTGCAACCGGAGAACCTGTAAGTGTTTGATTTTCGAGAATAAATGCATAGACTTCCAACTGTTCTCCAGGGACAATCGGAAGATTTTTAACATGAAGTGTTAAGAGATAAGAATAATTATGTGATGAAATTTGTAGAAAACCAAGATTTCTGCGGCGGCAGCAGGATTCGTACTCATATAAATAATAACTTCCCGGATTCATAGCAAGCCCCTGAAAAGAATTTTTCTATATAGTTTATTCAGAATGAAAAGGAATATTAATGCTATTTTTATACAATAACCGAAAGGAAACAAAATGAGGATGACAACGGATGAAAAATATATGCGTGCGGCCTTAAAACAGGCAGAGAAAGCGTATAATCTGGGAGAAACCCCGATTGGTTGCGTGATCGTTCATGAAGATAAGATTATTGCACGCGGTTATAACCGACGGAATACAGACAAGAATCCACTGGCACATGCTGAGGTTGCAGCAATCAAGAAAGCAAGCAAAAAGCTTGGTGACTGGCGTCTGGAAGAATGTACATTGTATGTGACATTAGAGCCATGTCAGATGTGTGCAGGTGCAATTGTCCAGTCCCGTATACCAAGAGTGGTTGTCGGGTGTATGAATCCGAAAGCAGGATGTACAGGTTCCATTCTGAATCTACTGGATATCCAGGCATTTAACCATCAGGCAGATCTTACAACAGGTGTATTGGAAGAAGAATGCAGCCAGTTGATGAAGCAGTTTTTCAGAGAACTCAGGGAAGCCAGGAAGATGAAGAAAAAAGCAGAAGCACAGAGTCTGTAACACAGAGGTATAAAATCATGTGGAATCTTGTGCAAAAGAAAGAGCAGCATACTTGACAAGCATTCATTTATCATGTAAAATAATAATCCGTGCAGCCGGGGTGGTAGCGGTACCTTGAACCTGCAATCCGCTATAGCAGGGGTGATATTGTGCAGAGGGCGAAAGCTGGCAGAGCTGCCCCCGATAAGTGACGTTGATGTCCGGGTCTTACGCGACGGGAATCTGTGAACCGTGTCAGGTCGGGAACGGAGCAGCACTAAGCAGAACCTTCCGGGTGCCGTAAGGGTGCCTGGGCTGAGTCAACTGTCGGGGTAACGTCTGTTGGTCCAGTTCGAAGCACAATGCACTTTTAGTAACAATTAATGGAATAGAATATTGGTTATATTGGAAACGATACATTCCCCCGGAATGATGAACGAACAACACGATTCTGTTACGCTTATTATCTCAGGAGGTTTTTTTATGCCCAAAAATAAGTTTCAAGATGTAATTTTTACGATTATCATGGTATTTGTCATGGTTTATGTGATGATCTGCTACAATATCGCACTGAACATCGGCGGTATGAAGAACGAAGTATTTTTAAGTGCTTTCCACGAACTTCTCATCATGGGACCTCTTGCATTTATCCTTGATTTCTTTCTTGTAGGACCATTTGCCAAAAAGAAAGCTTTTTCGATCGTAAATCCAGAAAGAGAC
>ERZ773147.3483-NODE-3483-length-11946-cov-4.009839_pt1 | contig 11946 bp, 10 predicted proteins | sample MGYA00580851_ERZ773147 | MGnify/ENA primary metagenome ERZ773147 (study PRJEB29015, sample SAMEA2737818) | human gut metagenome | biome: human gut; feature: human-associated habitat; material: faeces | place: China | collected 2012 ... | reverse complement strand
AAGAGAAAATCATTGCTTACTTAAAAGCATTCGGAGAAAAACATAAGTTGGAAACAAAGGTGGACGAAGCCGGAAACGTACTGATTAAAAAGCCTGCCACTCCGGGCATGGAAAACCGAAAGACCGTTGTGCTACAGTCGCATGTAGACATGGTATGCGAGAAGAATAATGATGTGAAGCATGACTTCCTCACCGACCCTATCGAGACCGAGATAGACGGGGAATGGCTGAAAGCCAAAGGTACGACGCTGGGAGCGGACAACGGTATCGGTGTAGCCACCGAACTTGCCATCCTTGCCGATGACAGTATCGAACACGGACCTGTCGAATGCCTGTTCACCGTAGACGAGGAAACCGGACTGACCGGTGCCTTTGCCTTACAGGAAGGTTTCATGAGCGGTGACATCCTGCTGAATCTCGATTCTGAAGATGAGGGAGAATTGTTCATCGGCTGTGCGGGCGGCATAGACTCCGTAGCCGAATTCACCTATAAAGAGGTGGATGTACCTGCCGGATATTTCTGCTGCAAGGTACAGGTAAAAGGACTTAAAGGCGGACATTCCGGCGGCGATATCCATTTAGGACTCGGTAACGCCAACAAATTATTGAACCGCTTCCTGAGCCAGACTTTCAAGAAGTACGATATGTATCTCTGCGAAATCGACGGCGGCAACCTGCGCAATGCCATTGCACGAGAAGCACATGCCGTTATAGCCATCCCCGAAGCCGACAAGCATGCGCTGCGTACCGACTTGAATGTATTCGCCGCCCAGGCGGAAGCCGAATATGCTGTAGCAGACCCCGATTTGCAGTTTACCCTCGAATCGGAAAATCCCCGTGCCAAAGCTATCGACAAAGACACTGCCAAACGTCTGTTACAGGCTCTTTACGCAGCTCCACACGGAGTATATGCCATGAGCCAGGATATTCCGGGTCTTGTGGAAACCTCCACCAATCTGGCATCCGTAAAGATGAAACCCGGTAACATCATCCGTATCGAGACAAGCCAGCGCAGTTCTATCGAGTCTTCCAAACAAGACATCGCGACTATGGTACGTACCGTATTCGAAATGGCAGGAGCCAGCGTATCTTTCGGCGACGGCTATCCGGGCTGGAAACCCAATCCGCACTCGGAAATCCTGGAAATTGCGGCGGAATCATATAAGCGTCTGTTTGGTGTGGATGCCAAAATAAAGGCTATCCATGCCGGACTGGAGTGCGGGTTATTCCTCGACAAATATCCCTCTTTGGATATGATTTCCTTCGGGCCTACCCTGCAGGGAGTACACTCTCCCGATGAACGGATGCTTATCCCCACTGTACAAAAGTTCTGGGATCACCTGCTTGATATATTGAAGCATATCCCTGCCAGGAATTGATGAGCTTACATAAATGGAGATATAAAGAAAGAATGCGGAGCAAAAGAGGACATGCTCCGCTTCTTTTTATCCCGCTATCCGCTCTGATGCTTCTTGCTTTCCTGACTTCCGCTCCACTCCACGGGCAAGAGAAGAAAGATACTCTTACCTTCCGCATCATGGGTTACAACGTAGAAAACCTGTTTGACTGCCGCCATGATACCCTGAAAAACGACCGTGAGTTTCTGCCCGATGCCGTCCGGCGCTGGAACTATACCAAATACAAAAAGAAACTGAATGCCATTGCACGTGTCATCATCGCCGCAGGCAAATGGACACCACCCGCACTGGTTGCCCTCTGTGAAGTGGAGAACGACAGTGTGCTACGCGACCTTACCCGCTACTCCGTCCTGCGTGAGGCCGGCTACCGCTATGTAATCACTCATTCTCCCGACGAACGGGGCATCAATGTGGCGCTGCTCTATCAAAGAGGCATCTTCAAATTACTTTCCAACCGAAGCTATCCGGTAATGAAACCTCGCAGAAACAGCCGCCCCACACGCGATATTCTCCACGTCAGCGGACAGCTTTTAAACTCCGATACTTTGGACGTATTTGTCGTGCATTTTCCGTCCCGTTCCGGCGGGGCAAAAGCGTCCGAACCGTACCGCCTGGCAGCGGCACAAAGATTGAAAGACACAACAGACAGCCTGCTCCGGATCCGCACCCGCCCTCAAATCATCATTATGGGAGATTTCAACGACTATCCCGACAACAAATCCATACAGAAGATACTGAAAGCCGGAATACCGCCCACAGAAACGGACTCTTTGGATTCCCGGATGCTTTACCATCTTTTAGCAAGAAAAGGCATTGACAACAAGCATTTCGGCAGCTACAAATATCAGGGGGAATGGGGACTGCTCGACCATATCATTCTTTCCGGCAGCCTGCTGATGCCAGGTTCTCCCTTATACACCGCAGAGGAGAAAGCCGATGTGTTCCGTGCTCCTTTCCTTCTGACCGAAGACCGGAAATACGGCGACGAACAACCCTTCCGCACCTACTACGGCATGAAATATCAAGGGGGATACAGTGACCACCTGCCCGTATGGGCGGAATTCCGCCTACTGTATTAATCGGAATACTGGTAGAGCTTTAAATCGAACTTGCCGACTATTGCCAGCAAATGATCGAAAATATCGGACTGAATGCGCTCGTATTCTCTCCAGACCTTATTGCGGGAGAAGAAATAAACCTGTATGGGTACTCCGTAAGTGGTTGGTTCTTTCTGACTGATAATCAAATCCATATCCTGATTGACAACCGGAAGGCTGCGCAGATAGCGTTCAATATAAATACGGTAAAGCTGCGAGTTAGTGGGTACTTCCCCTTCCGCGGGCTGATAATCCGCCATCAGAGGTACATTCTTACGGATAGCATCCAAGTCTTCCGGCGTACAGAACTTCAAGGTAGTCATATCCAGATAGATATTTTTATTGACCCGGCGTCCGCCACTCTCCTGCATCCCCCGCCAGTTCTGGAAAGAGTTATTGACCAGCGTATAGGGCGGAACGGTAGATATCGTCTCATCCCAATTCCGGATCTTTACAGTGTTCAACGTGATTTCCTCGACAGTACCGTTGGCTACTCCATTGGGCAACTGTATCCAGTCGCCGATACGCAGCATATCATTGGCAGAAAGCTGTACCCCCGCCACAAATCCCAGAATACTGTCTTTGAACACCAGCATCAGTACAGCCGCCGATGCACCCAAGCCTGCAAACAAAGTCATCGGGGACTTATTCACCAGCACCGCGATTATAACAATGCCGCCGATAAAGAACAGCAATACCTGAAGAACCTGCACAAACCCTTTCATCGGACGGTTCTTCTGCTTGTCCCTTGCATTATATACATCCAGCATCACCAGCAACAAGCCGTTGATAGTGAACAGTATGGCAGCAATGATATACACCGCACATATTTTCTGTGAGAAGTCCAGTATCTCTTTTCCCCGCACAAAGGCCAGGGGCAATAAGAAGTAAACCAATATACCGGGCAAGATATGAATAAGATGATGCACCACCCTGCGTTTCATCAGCAATGTATTCCACTGGTGGGGTGCACGCTTTGTATAATGTTTCATCCCCCCTACAAATATAGCCTGACACAGATAATCCAGCCCTATTGATACGCCTATCATTAATACGGCAATGATCGTCTCGTCAAACATATTCGCAAGTTTCGGGTCTACTCCCCAATCGATGAGGATTTCGTTCATCCAGCTTCCTAAGCTCACCATAAGCATTCTGTTTTTATTAGTCTGTCGATAAGGATAACAAATCCAAAGAAAAGATGTTTATTCACCTTTGCCTCAAAGAAGCGGACAAAGCAAGCCGCTACAACATCGCCCGTACCAATGCATAAGCCAGAATGCCGGATATGGTAATTCCTCCTACCCAGATTGGAACATAGATATGCTCATAACTCTCTTTACGCCTATACTTACACAGCCGGCTGAAAAGCCAGTAACAGAGAGAAGCGCCTACAAAGCCCACAAAAGCACCTACCAGCAAGTCGCCGGGATAATGTACTCCCAAGTAAGAACGGGAATAGCACGTTACCACTGCCCATAACATGATGAACCAGTTCAAGGCACGGTTACGAAACAGATAAAACAGGAAGAAAGCCAGGCCGAACGTATTGGCGGCATGGCAGGAGGGAAAACCGTACCGACCGCCCCTATAACCGTTTACTATCTGCACGAACTCCGAAATGGGATTCTCCAGATTCGCCGGACGAAGCCTGCACACTACCGGACGGATAACGGTTGCCCCCACCTGGTCGGCAAAAACAATGGTCAGCGCAATAGCCATGACACAGCCGATGGCAACTTTCCAATGCAGGTTGCGGACAATTACATAAAGGATGGCGGCATACAACGGCACCCAAATCCACTTCCCGCTAAAGACATACATAAAATAATCCGCCCATTCGGCACGCCACCCGTTTATTGCGAGCAACAAGTCGGTGTCCGTTTCGACCAACCCCGACAAAACATCTGCTAATATCATTCTATCTTTTGGCTATATCGTCATACAACTTCTGCAGATAGGCCTGCCCCAAAGAGAGGTTTTGCCCTTTCTTCGGGCCTTCATCTACAACAATCGCATCCGCTTCATTATTAAATATCAATTGGTTGTCCGGCGTCAAAAAGCCGAAAGCGTCCGGCATGGTAAAGAAAGCAAAATGAGGAGAAGCCGGATTGAGCATATCTTTACTGAACGTAAACTCACCGTGCGGTATCGACAACTGCGCCAATAACGTAGCGGCAATATCCTGTTGGGAACCGTAGACACCGATACGTTCCGGTCCGCGTACCGCCCCGCCCACTATCAGCAGAGGAATCCGGTATCTGCCCGTTTCAAGGTTTCCGATACGTTCGGGATAGGCTCCCAAATGGTCGGGAACCAGTACCACTGCCGTATTCTTCCATTGCGGCAACCTGCGGAACTGTTTCACAAAATCACCGATGCAACTGTCCGTATACGCAAAAGCATTCAAACGTTCGTTCGCCAAACGGCTGTACGGAACTTCAAACGGCTCATGGCTGCTGGAAGTCTGCAACACACGGAAATGCGGCGTCTCCCTACCCGCCAGGGTACTGTCGGCAGCTTCCGCCTTCAGGTCGTCCAGCAAACGGCGGAACACAAGATGATCGTGCACGCCCCACTTGCTCAGACGCTCCGATACCGGAAAGTCCCGGTCGGCAACAATGTCCTCAAAACCGGACGACATCAGATAGGAACGCATATTGGTGAAGTCGGCATCACCGCCATAATAATATTTCGTCCTGTAACCGGCATTCTTCAAACAGCCTGCAATGGCAGGGATAGACTGCGTCTTACGGGGATACTTCATTATGCTGGTAGTGGGCTGTGCCGGATACCCGCTCAATATGGCAACCAACCCGCGGTCGGTGCGGAAACTGTTCGCATAGAAATTCGTGAAGAGAACGCCCTCTTGCGCCAGGCTGTCCAACTGCACGGCCACGCCGGGTTCTCCCCCAAGCGTTGTCATCAGCCACGAAGAGAAACTCTCCATGATGATAAATAGCACATCGGGACGCTTTGTCGTAAACAACGAATGCAAAGAATCCGGAGCCTGCAGCAGGGAATCTGCCGAAATACCGTCCCGCATCGGAACGGCAGGGTCTGTCAAACCGGAAAAAATACGGTCGGCCGCATCCGCTTCCATGAAACGGTATTGACTGCCGAAGTCCTTCTGCTTAGAGAGAGACTCCATTAAGCTGAAAGCCGGATTAATGGCGGCATGGTTCAAACGCTGGTCGGTACTGAAATACACCTTCCCGGTATTCATGGTGGAGACTGTAAATCCGCCACGAATCGGGATAAACAATAATCCGGTCAGCAGCAACAGTACCCCCGATACCCTCAAACGCCGATAAGGTATCTTCATGCGTTCGAAAACCCGTTTCCGCAACAGCACGCCATGGAATATCCCGTATAATGCCGCCACATAGGCAACCATTGCAATAATTCCCCCGATTACCACCCATATACTGACACTTGCCACCGCATCTTTGGGCGAAGAAAAGAAATAGAACAGAGGCGTAGCGTCCAACCGGAATCCCCAGTATTCGTATAATCCCAAATCGACGGTAAATATAACGGAGAGCAAAACCGAAACGAAAGCAAAATAACCGTACCATATACGGCGAAGAAGATTGGATACCGTCCAGGCAGAACAGATAAAGAGCAATCCAGGAACAACAGTCAGATAGCCTGCAAGCGATAAGTCCAACGGCAGTCCATGCCACATCACACCCAACCACTCCGTCCACGAAACGCCCTCGTACAAGGAACGGTAGAAGAGCATAAAAAACGGTTTCTGTAATGCGAATATACAGATAAACAAGCAGTATGTCTTGAGAAATCCTATAAGCCTATCTTTCATCGGTGCTTTTTCTTAAACTGAATATATTCGGCAAAAATAAAGTTTTTTATTCTATTTCTCGCCAATATTGGTTAAGAAATGCGTGAAAGATAGGCTTATAAGAATTTAAGAGCTATCCGTTTACACGTTTATAGTCTTCCAGGAACTTCTTTAATCCGGCGTCCGTCAGCGGATGATTCAGCAGTCCTTTTATGGCGGAAAGCGGACATGTAGCTACATCCGCCCCTACCTCTATGCACTGGATGATATGCGCCGTATGGCGGATGGAAGCCGCAAGCACCTGGGTAGCGTAGCCATAATAACGGTATACGTCCACAATCTTACCCACCAAAGCGATACCGTCTTCACTGATGTCGTCAAGACGGCCTACAAAAGGCGAAACGTAAGTTGCTCCGGCTTTTGCCGCCAGCAGCGCCTGCCCTATGGAAAATACCAGTGTACAGTTGGTGCGGATACCTTTTCCCGAAAAGTATTTAATAGCTTTTATGCCGTCTGCGATGCAGGGTACTTTCACCACGATATGCGGATTGAGCGCGGCGAGTTCTTCACCTTCCTTAATCATGCCCTCGTAATCGGTAGCAATAACCTCTGCACTGACATCTCCCTGCACGATGTTGCAGATGTCTACATAATGCTTACGCTGGTTTTCCACGCCTTTGATGCCTTCTTTCGCCATGAGCGAGGGATTGGTAGTTACTCCGTCGAGTACGCCCATATCATAGGCTTCCCGAATCTGGTCTAAATTTGCAGTGTCGATAAAGAACTTCATAATATAATTTGTTTAAGGATTTATTTTACAAATATAGCGATTTACGCCATAGTCTGTTCTTTATCAGCAGGATATTTTAGCGGTTACGCGTCAGGCACAAACGGTGGGTTATCGTTTCCGGCAACTCGTTCTCGTAATGGGTCACCATAATCATGGTCTTGTCCCTACGACGGCAGAAGGCTTCTATGATTTTCCTGACGCGACGGCGGTTGTACGTATCCAGCCCATGTAGCGGTTCGTCAAGAATCAGCAGTTCGGGGTCTTTCACAAAGGCACGCGCCAGCAAGGCAAGGCGCTGCTCGCCGCTGGACAGTTGCAGGAAAGGCTTATCCTTCAGATGCGCCACACCGAAAATATCCATCCACCACTCACACACAGCCATCTGGCCGGCATGCGGACGTTTGTACAAACCGATGCTGTCGTGCAGTCCGGAAGCTACGATTTCAATGGCAGGCAGGTTTTTCAGATAGGCACGGTGCATCTCCGGACTGACGTAACCTATATGCTTCTTGATTTCCCAAATGCTCTCTCCCGTACCTCGCTTACGGCCGAACAGACGGATGTCGCAGGCATAAGACTGAGGATTGTCCGCACATACCAGACTGAGTAAAGTGGACTTGCCCGCACCGTTCTCACCGCTCAATGCCCACTTCTGCCCACGCATCACCGTCCAGTCCAGTTCTTTCAGAATCGTACGGTCACCGTAGCGGATACTGATTTTGTTCAGCCGGACCACTTCGTCCGAAGTAAAGTTCGTGTTTTCGTAAGGAAGACCGGCAATGCGCTGCTGCAATTCGCCCAAAGAAGCGGCATCCGCCTCAGCACGAAGGGCATCTTGTTCACGGAAAGCCTGCAAATAAGCTACACGCGGCATTTTCTCTCCCACTGTTTTATTGTCAACAGGAACTACGTGGGTAATAAAAGACGGTATATCATCCAGCATGGAAAGTACCAGTACGATTTGCAGGGAAGCAAGTTGCGCCAGCTTCTCCAAGACGGTGTACAACAGCTCGCGCGTGGCAGCATCCAGTCCGATGAAAGGGTTATCCATGATAAGGACACGCGGAGCCGTAAGCAGCGTCTTGGTCAACTGGAACTTACGGAGTTCTCCGCTGGAAAGGAGAATGACCTTCTTGCCCAGCATCGGTTCGATACGGAAAAGCTCAAACAGTTGCTGCGGGGTCTTCGCAGGAGGAGGAGACGGCAAAGCAGCCCGTCCACACCTCGCCCAGCAGGTCGCGCACCAGCGGAGCATCTTCCTGGTCGTGAGCATTCCAACGCTGCTGGTAGTAATAATTGGCATCGGCGGAACCGTAGGTGTCACGAAAAGCGATGTACCTGATGTTGTCGTAAGCGGTTTGTATGGCGGAAGGACGGAAATCGTATGTCAGCGTACCGTCGCGCAAGGGATACTTGCCCGTAAGCAAATCGACCAACAGACTCTTTCCTGCCCCGTTAGGGCCTGCGATAGCGATATGTTCACCGTCGAGAAAATCAAGGGTTATGGGGTTCGATAAACGGACAAGCGGGTTGCGTGCCACGCCCCCCGCTATATGTATGGTATGTTGTTGCATCCTGTCAATGGTTTGTGGTTTGAACGGAGCAAAGATAAGAGAAAAAAAGATGATACGGCAAAAGCATCATCAGTTTATCCCCATTAAACTTCAGGTTCATTAGGAATAAACTTCAGGTTTATTCCTAATAAACTATCAGTTTAACCTAAGTAATCAGGAATAAACTCCAGCATTCTTGTGCCCAAAGCCCTCTTATTTATAGAAAATAAGCGCAGACTGTGCCGGAACTGAAATTTCCGGTCCGTACATCGTTCCCAAGCCCTTCTCACTGATAAATCCGTCCTTGCAAACAACCGTATATTTGCCTTCGGGTACTGATACCTTAGCCGTTTCCTTACGCGCATTCAACACCACATAGATATCTCCCCACGCATCACCGCCGGCATGCTCTTTCAACCGATAAGCCACTACGTTGCCGCCCTCAGCCGGCAGGAACTCCAGGTGTTTGCGAACCAGTCCGGCATCTCCCAGGCGGAAAGCCGGATGATGCTTACGCAATTGAATCAATCCTTTATAATAAGCAAACACATCGGCATGCTCCGTCTTGCGTTTCCAGTCGATGGCATTGACGGAGTCCGGACTTTGATAGCTGTTGTGTACGCCCTTCTTATCGCGCATCACTTCCTCGCCTGCATAGATGAAAGGCACGCCCTGCGAAGTGAACACCGCCGTTTGCGCCAGCTTATCCAACCGGGCAAGCTCTTCGGGAGTGATACCGGGGATGCTGGACTTCAGTCTGTCCACCAGGCACATATCATCGTGGCAAGATACATAGCTAATCATCTGCGTGGGTTGTTCCGCCCAGGGAGCCTTACTGTAATTCACTTTTCCATTATCGACCTGCGGATGCCTGACAGCACCGACAATACCGAATTTGATACTCTCCTCTCCCCCCGGCAGTCCGGCAAGGAAAGCGCCCTGACGGTTATCGTTGAACGGACCGCGCAACGCATCACGCATTTCGTCGGAGAAAGCTGCAATGCCCGGCATCTTATAGGTATTGGCTTTCATCGCCAAGGAGTCCTGCGCCAATTGGGGAGCCGATGCGGCCCATCCCTCTCCATAAATAAAGATGGTAGGGTCTACCGCTGTTGCCGCCTTGCGTATTTCGTTCATGGTTTCGATGTCGTGAATGCCCATTAAGTCGAAACGGAAACCGTCGATATGGTATTCATTTATCCAATGCAATACGGACTCTACCATATATTTGCGCATCATAGGGCGGTCGCTCGCCGTTTCGTTGCCGCATGCAGAGGCATCTGCAAAACCGCCGTCCGGAGCCTGACGATAGAAATATCCGGGAACGGTACGCTCGAAATTGCTCTCGGCCGTATTGAAAGTGTGATTGTACACCACATCCAGCACTACGCGGATGCCTGCCTTATGCAAGGCTTGCACCATTTGCTTGAACTCACGGATACGCACATCCGGTTTATAAGGGTCGGTAGCGTACGAGCCGTCGGGCACATTGTAATTCTGCGGGTCATACCCCCAGTTGTATTTGTTCTCGTCCAGTCTGGATTCGTCTACAGAGGCATAATCATAGGAAGGAAGGATGTGCACATGCGTCACTCCCAGTTCTTTCAGGTGGTCGATACCGGTTGCCAACTTGTCCGGATTTACCGTACCTGTTTCCGTCATTGCAAGGAACTTACCTTTGTTCCGAATGCCCGAAGAGGGGTCTATGGAGAAGTCACGGTGATGTACCTCGTAGATTATCACATCGGCAGGCGATGCCAGCGGCGGACGTTTATCTTCCGCCCAGCCTTCCGGGTCGGTTTCCCGCATATCGATAACAGCCGCACGCTTACCGTTTACACCTACAGCCTGCGCATTGATACCCGGCGTATCGCCCAGCCATTTTCCGTTGATTTTTACATTGAAAGTATAGAACTTGCCTTTTAAATCCTGCTCCACCTTAGCCGTCCACGTACCGTCTTCGGCGGGCGACATGGCAACCGTTTCGTACGCATGTCCGCCCTCTCCCGCATCATACAGCATCAGACGCACTTCATCCGCAGTAGGCGACCAAAGCGTAAATTGCGTAGCAGCCGGAGCATATTCCATTTCTGCCAGACTGCCCGTACGGACCGGATAGAGTTCGTACGACGCGTATTCTTTCTTTGAGGGGGCACAACTGGCAACTGTTGTAGCCGCAACTCCGATAATGACAAGATTGTTCAATTTCATGGTAGTATTTTTAAGTATAAAATATTAAGTATAACATATAAGGTATAGGTCAGCGTTTTACTTTGTCGGGATTCTTGGCTATGAAGTCTTTCCAGCCGTGATATCCTTTCTCTGCAACAGGACGCCCCATTTGCAGAAAATGGCAGTAGGCAGCGGCAAGCCCGTCGGTGGCATCCATGAATACGGGCATTTCCTCCTTCGGAAAATGAAGCATGCGCTGCAGCATATCCGCCACCTGCTCTTTAGATGCCTGTCCGTTTCCCGTTATCGCCATTTTTATCTTCAGAGGAGCATACTCGGTAATGGGAATATCACGGCTCAGGGCAGCAGCCATAGCCACCCCCTGCGCACGTCCCAGTTTCAGCATGGACTGCACGTTCTTTCCGAAGAAAGGCGCTTCAATGGCAAGTTCGTCCGGCAGATAACTCTCGATAATGCCCAGTACCCGTTCGTGGATGTGGCGAAGTTTCAGATAGTGGTCGCCAAATTTGCGAAGGTCTATGATACCCATAGCAATCATTTCGGGCTTGGTTCCCGCCACACGCAGCACCCCGTACCCCATAATGGTAGTACCGGGATCGATACCCAAAATAATTTTTTCCTTTACCGGCTGTATCACACTATCACCTCCATTAATGTCGGGAAACCGATTACTTTGTCCTTGAATATTTTCAGTAATTCCTCGTTCAGCTTCACTCCCTGTTCCTGATGCCAACGATGAAGTATGGCTGAATTTTCCACCTCAAACTGTACAGAGTAACAGACACTTCCCTCCTCAATATGGCTTAGTATGCGTGCAATGCGCGGAGCATACAGCGCACCGTGCTTCTCTACTTCGGGAAGATAAAATTCCTGCATCCAGGTGAGGAAGTATTTCTCCTGTCCTTCCTCTACATGATAGGTCGTATTATAGATCAACATAATTTCTTTTTGCATTTTATTGCGCAAACATAGCAATTATTTCAGAATAATGCATTATATTTGCGCCATCAAATAAAGCAGGTAGTTCTGCAAACGTTAGCAACGGGGCGTTAGCTCATCTGGCTAGAGCGCGACACTGGCAGTGTCGAGGTGA
>ERZ773147.3477-NODE-3477-length-11961-cov-3.297413_pt1 | contig 11961 bp, 10 predicted proteins | sample MGYA00580851_ERZ773147 | MGnify/ENA primary metagenome ERZ773147 (study PRJEB29015, sample SAMEA2737818) | human gut metagenome | biome: human gut; feature: human-associated habitat; material: faeces | place: China | collected 2012 ... | reverse complement strand
GTGGCTGCATATCACGCTGAAGCAGGCGTGATCGCTTCCTTGACGGAACAAAATTCCCGCCGGACCTGTGTCCGGCGGGGATTTTCATCATGTACGGAAGGCGCTGGCCTTATTTGCGGCTGTGCTCAGCCCTCGAGCTTTCTGCGGCGGTATTCCGTTGGCAGCTCGCCGTAGGTCTCCTTAAAAACGGAGGTGAAGCGGCTCTGGCTCTCATAGCCGACCGCCTGCGCGATGGCGGAAATATCATCCTGCGTCTGGACGAGCAGGGCGGCGGCGGCCTCCATGCGGTGCTTTTTCATGTGCGCGGCGATGGTCTCGCCGTAGACCTCCTTGAATACGCGCTTGAGCGTGGTCGTGTTCATCAGATATTTCCGGGAAAGCGCCTCGATGGTCACGCGCTCGGAAAGGTTTTCCGTCAGATCGTCGTGGACGCGGCGGATGATCTCCGCCTGCGCAGCCTGAAGATCCACCGCCTTTTCCGGGCAGGCGATCTCCATCACCTGCTCGACGATCTCGTGCAGGAGGCGAATCTGCGCTGTGTCGGCAGCCTTGTAATAGACCTCTTTGCCGCAGCGGCGGCTGGTCAGAAGGCCGCTCTGCGTGAGGCAGCGCAGATGGTGCGAGACCGCCGGGCTGGACATCTCCAGCATCGCGGCGATGTTGATGACGCATTCCTCGTGATGGCTGAGCAGCCAGAAGATGCGGACCCGGGTCGGGTCGCTCAGCTGCTTGAAGATCTCGCAGACGGCGCCGAAATGCTCGACATTCATCAGCTCCCGGTGCAGATTTTCCGCGTGCTTCTGTTCGCCGTGATCGTGCGGCAGCGTAAAACCGGCCATGGCATTTTCTCCTTTTATCCGTTTTGGAAATTCCCTTCGCCTTTTCGGAAGCATCCCTCCGGAAGGGCTTGATTTTTCGGGCTGAGACCAGTATACTGCGGATGTAATGATTAAGCAAGCGTTTAATTCAAACGCAGATTCAAAAACGGAGGTCAATTTTATGAAAAAGACTTATGCGATCGAAGTGGACTGTGCGAACTGCGCGAACCTGATGGAAGAAGCCACGAAAAAGACCGAAGGCGTCGCGGATGCGACCGTGAATTTCATGACGCAGAAGATGATCGTTGAATTTGCCGAGGGCGCGGACGAGAAAAAGACGATGAAGGCCGTCCTCAAGGCCTGCAAGAAGGTCGAGCCGGACTGCGAGATCGAATTATAAGATAGAAGCGGCCGCGCGGGCCATCCTGCACACGCAGCGGCCCGCCCGGTACTGTCTTATTGGAACAGGAGGTCATAACGATCATGACAAAGAAACAGAAAAAGATGCTTGTGCGCATCCTGATCACGGCGGTCATGCTGATCGCGCTGAAATTCATCCCGATCACCGGCGTGCCGCAGCTGATCGCCTACCTTGCCGCGTATCTGGTCATTGGCTATGATATCCTGAGAAAGGCGGGCAAGGGCATTCTCAACGGACGGGCGTTTGACGAGAACTTCCTGATGGCACTGGCGACGCTCGGCGCGTTCTTCCTTGCCATCTGGACGAAGAGCGGCGACTATGTCGAGGGCATCGCCGTCATGCTGTTCTATCAGGTGGGCGAATGGTTCCAGAGCGTGGCCGTTGGTCAGAGCCGCCGTTCCATTGCCGCGCTGATGGAGATTCGGCCTGATACCGCCACGGTGCTCCGGGACGGTCAGGAATTGGAAGTTTCTCCCGAGGATGTACAACCCGGCGAGACCATTCTGGTGAAGCCCGGTGAAAAGATTCCGCTGGACGGCGAGATTCTGGAAGGCTCCACCACGGTCAATACTGCTGCCCTGACGGGCGAAAGCCTGCCGGTGGACAAAGTAGCAGGCGAAAACGTGGTCAGCGGCAGCGTTAACCTGAGCGGCGTCATCACCGTAAAGGTACAGAGCGTCTATGCCGAAAGCACCGTGGCTCATATCCTGAACCTGATGGAGGAATCCGCTTCCAAAAAGGCGAAGGTGGAGGGCTTTATTACCCGCTTTGCCAAGGTGTATACTCCCTGCGTGGTCATCAGCGCCCTGCTGCTGTTCCTGATTCCGCCGATCTTCTTCGGCGGCGCGTGGGCGGAATGGGCGGAACGCGCGCTGAACTTCTTGGTAGTCTCCTGCCCCTGCGCGCTGGTGGTTTCCGTGCCGCTGTCCTTCTTCGGCGGGCTGGGCGGCGCGTCCAAGCAGGGCATTCTGGTGAAGGGTTCCAATTATATGGAGCTGCTTTCCAAGGTAGACACGCTGGTCTTTGACAAGACCGGCACTCTGACGCAGGGCCGCTTTGAAGTGAGCGCTATTCACTCCGACAGCGTCAATGAGCAGCAGCTTCTGGACCTTGCCGCCGCGGTGGAGAGCTTTTCTTCTCACCCGATCGCGGCTTCTATTGTGCGGGCGCATAAGGGCCACATTGAGGCTGAACGCGTGTCCAATGTACGCGAGGTGGCTGGTCAGGGCCTGACGGCGGAGATCGACGGCCGTCTGGTGGCCGTGGGCAACGGCCGCCTGATGGAAGCGCAGGGCGCGAAATGGCACGAGTGCCATCTGCCGGGCACGGCGGTGCATATTTGCCGGGACGGCGAATATCTGGGCCATGTGGTGATTTCCGACGTGGTGAAGCCCGAAGCAGCGGAAGCTATCCGCCAGTTAAAGACGCTGGGCGTGAAAAAGACGGTCATGCTCACCGGTGACAAGAAAGATACCGCCGAAGCGGTGCGCCGGGAAACCGGCGTGGACGAGGCCTATTCTCAGCTGATGCCGCAGGATAAGGTCAGCCGGGTGGAAGGCCTGCTGGGCGAGGAGCATACGGTCGCTTTCGTCGGCGACGGTATCAACGACGCGCCGGTGCTTTCCCGGGCGGATCTGGGCATCGCCATGGGCGCTATGGGCAGCGACGCGGCCATTGAGGCAGCGGATGTTGTCCTGATGGACGACCATTTGGATCGTTTGCCCAAGGCTATCTCCATCTCCCGTCGTACCATGCGTATCGTTCACGAGAATATCATTTTCTCGCTGGCGGTCAAGGGCATTGTGCTGGTTCTGAGCGCGCTGGGTCTGGTGAATATGTGGATCGCCGTGTTCGCCGACGTGGGTGTGCTGATTCTGGCGGTGTTGAACGCCATGCGCACACTTCGCGGTTAAATCGAAAATCCGACAAAAAATATCCAATCATTCGAACATCGGTCTGTCGAAAAAGACAGATCGATGTTTTTTTATGGATGAAAAAGATATTTTTAGCAGAAATATTCTAATAGAAATTTGTACGATGTGGTCTATATATATATATATAGACATTTGTTTTCAACAAAATCCTTATTTTTCAACATATATGGCTATTTGTGAAAAGTGTCGAACGATGTATTGACACAAATATTCAAAATGGATATTCTATATTGTGTGATAGAGAAACATCGCGCAATGTTTCTTTCCACGCCGGGGTACTGCGAGCATTCTGCTGGGCAGCTTCCTTCGGATGCTTCGACTCACCGCAGTTCAATGGGGCTAAAGAGAAAAACGCAGAGAACTTATGCCGGATTTTTGGAAAAGCCTTTCTAAAAATGCCGTCATCACGAAGCAATAAGCAGTTTGGGAAGGGTAAGAATGATCAAAAGAAATCAGCGCCTGCTGAATCGGCTGAATGCGCTTTCGGATGCTGGAATCGTCCTGTTGAGTTACCTGTTCGCCTCGTGGCTGTGGCTGGACGTTATCAGCAAGGACGGACATAACGTAGCGCACGTGGCAGGGATCCGCAGCCATGTACTGATCGCGGCTTTGATATACGCCTTTTGGACGGTGTTTTTGCTGTGGGCTTTCCGTCTGTATCACACCAGACGGACGCTGGATGCGGAGAACTATTTCGGACGGGTTCTGGCTGGAAATGGAATCGCCCTGCTGACAGCCGCGTCCGCGTTGTATGTTTTCCGCCTGGAGGATTTTTCCCGCGGGGTTTTGGGCATTTATTTTCTGTGCAGCAGCACGGTGCTGCTGGCCAAAAGAGCCGCCGTGCGGGCTCTGCTGCGATATGCCCGCTCCCGTGGCTACAATTTGAAACATATGCTGGTGATCGGCGGGGGAACGCTGGCACAGCGCTATATTCAGAGCGTCGAAAAGCGGCCGTGGCTTGGTATCCATGTGGACGGCTGCATTCGGCCTGAAAATGGGATGCTGACGCAGCTTGAAAAGCGTATCCACGGTGCGGGGATCGACGAAGTGATTTTGGCACTGGAGCCGGACGAACTGGATGTGACGCGCGACGTGATCCGCATATGCGAAAAATGCGGAACAAAGGTCAGTGTGATCCCCTTCTACAACGACGTTATCCCCACGCGCCCCACGATTGACACAGTCGGGAAGCTGAAACTGATCCAGCTGCGCACCATGCCGTTGGATGACCCGCTGAACGCCTTTGCAAAGCGGGCCTTTGACGCGTCTGTCAGTTTTCTGCTGCTGGTGCTGCTCAGCCCGCTGCTTCTGGGGCTTGCCGTTGCCATCAAGCTTTCCAGCCCCGGCCCGGTCTTTTTTAAGCAGGAACGCATTGGGCTGAACAAAAAGAAATTCGTCATGTACAAATTCCGCAGTATGCGGGTGAACGATACGCAGGATACCGCATGGTCGTCTCAGACGGATGATCGCCGCACCCGGGTAGGCGCGTTGATGCGCAAAACCAGTCTGGATGAATTGCCGCAATTACTGAATACCCTCAAGGGCGACATGAGCCTGGTCGGCCCTCGGCCGGAAATTCCTTACTATGTCGAGCAATTCCGGGAAACGGTGCCGCTGTATATGGTGAAGTATCAGGTGCGCCCCGGCATGACGGGCTGGGCGCAGGTGAACGGCTACCGCGGTGACACCAGCATTCCCGCCAGAGTTGAGCATGATCTCTGGTACATCGAGAACTGGTCCTTTGGGCTTGATCTGAAAATTCTGCTGATGACGGCCTTCGGCGGCATGATTAACAGTGAGAAGCTGGGCAGTGCCAAAGAGGAGAGCAAGAATGATTCCAGCCAGCCCGTTGCCTGAATCAAATGCGAAAGCGAGGGAAAGCCATGGCGGTTTTGGCCGTTGTTGTGACCTATAACCGATGTAAGCTGCTCCGGCGGTGCCTTTCCAGTTTGGAGGCCCAAACAGCGCCCTGCGATATTCTGGTCGTGGACAACGCCTCCACGGACGAAACCGGGTACTGGCTGGCGGAATATCAGGAAAGCCATCCGAACCTGCAAATCTGCACCATGAAGGTCAATACGGGCGGTGCCGGCGGCTTTTGTCAGGGGATTCGGGAGGGTGCTCTGGCCGGGTACAGCCACCTATGGCTCATGGACGATGACTGCTTCCCGGCTGCGGACGCGCTGGAAAAGCTGCTTCAGGCCGACCAGCTGCTTGGCGGGGCGGGGCATTACGGATACCTGTCCAGCGCGGTGCTGTGGACGGACGGCCACGAGTGCAGGATGAACCGCCAGAAAATCCGCAAAAGCTACTATGAGCATGTGGAGCTTCTGAAAGACGGACTGATTCAGGTGGAGCAGTCCACCTTTGTATCCCTGCTAGTTCCCGTATCGACGGTAGAGAAGGTCGGACTGCCCATTAAGGAATTTTTCATCTGGGGCGACGACATTGAGTATACCCGCCGCATTACCGTTCGTCACGGTCTGCCGGCCTATCTGGCCGGGCGCAGTCAGGTAACACACGCCATGCTGACCAACGAGGGAAGCAGCATCGCCGTGGACAAGCCGGAACGGATCAGCCGCTACAATTACGCCTTCCGCAACGAAAACTATCTGTACCGTCAGGAGGGGCTGCGCGGCTTTGCCTACTACACGGCCAAATGCCTGCTCAACTCCGTGCGGGTTTTGCAGAAAGCGCCGGACAGGCGGCTAAAGCGGCTGGGCGTGATCTTCCGCCAATACTTTCTCGGGCTTTTCTTTCAGCCGAAGATAGAGTATCTACCAAAGCAAGAAATGGGGGAAACAAAATGAAACGGTATGATTATCTGATCGTCGGGGCGGGACTGTACGGCGCGGTCTTCGCCAGAGAATTGACACGGAGGGGCAAAAGCTGTCTGGTGATCGACCGCAGGAACCACATTGCCGGCAATATCTACACCGAGAAAATGGCCGGTATCAACGTCCACAAATATGGCGCGCACATCTTTCACACCAGCGACCGCGAAGTGTGGGAGTATGTCAACCAGTTTGCGGAGTTCAACAACTACGTCAACAGTCCGCTGGCAGTCTATCGGGACGAGCTGTACAATCTGCCCTTCAACATGAACACCTTCTCGAAAATGTGGGGGATCCGCACGCCGAAAGAGGCCCGGCAGATGATCGAACGTCAGGTGGCGGCGTTGGGCATTACCGAGCCGCAGAATCTGGAAGAACAGGCGCTCAGTCTGGTGGGCACGGACGTATATACCAAGCTCATCAAGGGGTATACCGAAAAGCAGTGGGGGCGCGACTGCCGGGAGCTGCCCGCGTTCATCATCCGTCGCCTGCCCTGCCGTTTCACCTATGACAACAATTATTTCAACGACCGCTGGCAGGGCATTCCCATCGGCGGATATACCCAAATGGTGGAGAAAATGCTGGAGGGCGCGGACGTTCTGCTTCAAACGGATTACTTCGACCTGATCCGGGAGCAGCCAGAGATCGCCCGCACCACCGTCTACACAGGCTGCATTGACGAGTTCTTCGGCTACCGTTTGGGCGCGCTGAAATATCGCAGCGTCCGCTTTGAAACCGAGGAGTTGCCCGAAGAAAACTATCAGGGCAACGCGGTGGTCAACTATACTGACCGCGAAGTGCCCTATACCCGCGTGATCGAGCACAAGCATTTCGAGTTCGGCAAACAGCCCACCACGGTCATTTCCCGCGAGTACAGTGCCGAGTGGAAACCGGGCTTGGAACCCTATTATCCCGTGAATGACGCGGAAAACAGCGCCCTATACGCCCAATACCAGCAGTTGGCAGCCCAGCAGGAGAACGTGATCTTCGGCGGCCGTCTGGGGCAGTATCGGTATTACGATATGGATAAGGTGATCCGGGCGGCGATGGATGAACTCGAAAAATTGTTCTAATTGAATTATTGTATTAGAAAGGAAAATAAAAAGATGAACATTAAAATTCTTACTTCATACCATAAAAAATGCGCTCTCGTTAGCTCTGAAATTATTAGGCCCATTCAAGTTGGTACAAGTATTAACGGGACTGCATATTCTGATACGCTGCATGACAATACGGGAATAAATATTTCTGATAAAAACAGAATGTATTGTGAATTGACTGCACAGTATTGGGCGTGGAAAAATCTTGAGGCGGATTATTATGGTTTTATGCACTATCGTAGATACTTTTGTTTTTCTATGTCGCATTTGAATGAAGATCAATTCGGAAATGTTTTATTGCCATATCCAGATGAACAGGCAATAAAAAAGCTGCACCTTAGTGATGCCGAAATTGAAAAAGTTGTTATGCAATATGATTTAATTTGTACAGCACCGCAGGATACAAAAGAACTTGGCCAAGGTGCGACTGTTTATGAACATTACAAACGTTCGCCCTATCATAGAATTAAGGATTTTGACCTTGTGTTAAGTATTATTCGTGATAAATATCCAGAATTTGTAGACGCTACTCGAAAATATATCAATGGACATACGGCGTATTTTTGTAATATGTACATTATGAAAAAGAATATTTTTCATGAATACTCAAAGTGGCTATTTGATATTCTTGAAGAGCATGAGAAAAGAACTAATTTTAATGATTATGATATTGATGAATATCGAGTAAGCGGTTTTTTGGCCGAAAGACTTTGGGGAATTTATTATACATGGCTTAAAGAAAACCGCGAGTATAAAATTCTTGAGACTCAGAGAAGTTTTTTTACAAATACCGAGGAAAACGAAGCAATTTTACCTGCTTTTGAAAAAGGCAACATTCCAGTTGTTCTTGCAGCAGATAATAAGTATGTACCTTATGTTACGACACTACTACGCTCAATAATTGATAATGCAAATCAAGAAAAAAATTATGATTTTGTAATCTTAAATTCTAACATAAGCGATTTGAATAAGGAAAAAATAAAAAGAGAATTTGTACAGTCGACAAATATGTCTATTCGCTTTGCAAATGTCAAGAGACTTTTTGCAAAATATGATTTATACGTTCATCGTCACTTTACAGTTGAAATTTATTATCGACTATTTATGCAGGATATAATGAAACATTACGATAAGGTTATCTATCTTGATTCTGATATCATAATGCTTGATGATGTAAGCAAGCTTTATGATATCGAGTTGGGAGATAATTACTTGGCCGCCGTTCAGGATGTAGATAGTGCAGGTTGCTATAATGGAGTTGATTCCGAGAGAAAGAAATATCACGCTGAGTATATGAAAATGAAAAACCCCTATGACTATTTTAATTCTGGCGTACTAGTTATGAATTTGGTGGAATTTAGAAGGAACTTTACAGCTGAGCATATTTTGGAATTAGCTGCATCTAAAAAGTGGCTTTTCCCTGATCAGGACGTTCTCAATATTTTATGCGAAGGAAAGGTACATTATCTAGATATGAGTTGGAACGTCATGATGAATTGGAAGAATGATACATCTTGTAGAATTGAAACGGCAAAGAGGGCTCCTTATTGGCTTTATTTGAAATATCTTAAATCTAGAAAAGAACCAAAAATCGTTCATTATGCTGGATTTCAAAAGCCTTGGGATACACCTGACTGTGATTACGCAGAATACTTTTGGAAGTATGCAAAAGAAACCAGCGTTTATGAGAAATTGATTACAAAAGAAAAGGAAAAAACATTGGCGTTTGAGAATGAAAACGTAAACGACCCCTATCTGCTGCATATTAACGGATTGGATGAACCACTTTATATTGATGGGTTGTATATTAAAATGATTAACAAGCTTAACAAATGGTTTCCTAAAAATAGTTCTAAACGAGAAAAAATGAAAAGAGTTGTTAAACATTTTGTTCATTAAAAAGAAAAGGCGAAATATGAATGGAATAATTCAAAGATTCAGTCAAAACCAGTTTCTTTTTGAGGAATTGGTTAAAAGGAATTTCAAGCAAAAGTATAAACGTACTATACTTGGGATGGCGTGGAGTGTTCTTTCGCCATTGTTGAATTTGCTCGTGATGCGAATTATTTTCACTCACTTTTTTGGAGAAGAAATTGAGCACTACACCACCTACCTGTTTGCAGGCAACCTGATCTTCTCCTTTTTCAGAGAGTCCACCACCGGCGGCATGAACTCCCTGATGTCGAACGCGCATATCTTTACCAAGATCAACGTTCCCAAGTATATGTTCCTGCTGACCAAAAATGTGTCGTCCATCATCAATTTCGGGTTGACGCTGCTGGTGTTCTTTGTCTTTGCCGCGATAGACGGCGTGCAGTTTACGTGGAAGTTTCTGACGCTGCTTTATCCGATCTGCTGCCTGACCATTTTTAATATTGGCATCGGGCTGATCCTGTCGGCGCTGTTTGTGTTTTTCCGGGATATTTCGTATCTGTATGACGTGTTCACCATGCTTTTGATGTATATGTCGGCGATTTTCTATACCGTGGACGGCTATCCTGCGGCGATTCAGCGCCTTTTCCTGTGCAACCCGGTGTATTGCGTCATTAAATACGTCCGGCTTGTGGTGCTGGAGGCGAAGATTCCGTCGGCGGCGTTCCATCTGCTGCTGTTGTTCTACGCGGCGCTGGCAATGCTGGTGGGCGGGCTGATCTACAAAAAGAAGAACCACGAGTTCCTCTATTACGTGTAAGGGGGAAGAAAAATGCCGATCATACGGGCAGAGGGCGTGTCCATTCGCTATATCACGGGCGATTTTAAGGACATTGGCCTGAAAGAATATGTGCTGCGCAAGCTAACGGGGAACTATCAGGTGAAGGAATTCTGGGCGGACTGGGACGTGACATTCGAACTGGAAAAGGGCGACATGCTGGGGATCGTCGGCACCAACGGTGCGGGAAAGTCTACCTTGCTGAAAGCCATTTCCGGCATTATGGTGCCCACCAGAGGGAAAATCCAGACCAACGGTACTGTTGCGGCGCTGCTGGAACTGACCAGCGGTTTTGACGGCGACCTGACCGTGCGGGAAAATACCTACCTGCGCGGCGCTCTGCTGGGCTACACCCGCGCGTTTATGGATCGGATGTACGATGAGATCATTTCCTTTGCGGAATTGCAGGATTTTCAGGAACGCCCCTTCAAGCAGCTTTCCAGCGGCATGAAAAGCCGGCTGGCGTTTTCCATCGCCAGTCTGGTCAACCCGGATATTCTGATTCTGGATGAGGTGCTGTCCGTGGGAGATGGATCGTTCCGCCAGAAAAGCGGCAATAAAATGCGTGAAATTCTGGCAAATGGCGTGACAGGCATTCTGGTCTCCCATTCCATCGACCAGGTAAGAGAACTGTGCAACAAGGTGCTGTGGCTGGATCACGGCAAGCAGATGGACTTTGGCGAAACGCAGGAGGTCTGCGACCGCTATGAAGCGTTCATGCAGAGGAAGAAGTAACGTGCAGAAAATCTATATCGCCATGCATAAGCCTTATGCGGTGCCGAATGACGCGCCGTACGTGCCGCTGCAGGTGGGGGCCGAGGGGAAGAAGCCTTTTGGCGCTGCTCGGGATAACGAGGGAGAGAATATCTCGGAGAAAAATCCCGGCTATTGCGAACTGACGGGCCTGTATTGGCTCCGCTGCCATGCAGAGGCCGACGTCGTAGGGCTGGTGCATTACAGACGTTATTTTGTCCGACGGCACTGGCGCTTTTATCGGGGGGAAAAACGGTATCTCACCGACGCGGATGTGACGCGCCTGATGGAAAAGGCGGAGCTGGTGCTGCCAAAGAAGCGGCATTACTGGATTGAAACGACCTACTCGCATTACGCGCACGCTCATCATGAGAGCGACCTGAAGGAAACGCGCAAGGTGATCGAAGAACTTTGCCCCGCCTATACTGCGGCCTTTGACGAGACGATGGGCCGCCGAAGCGGGCACCGTTTTAATATGCTCATCGCCCGGCGAGAACTGCTGCAGGAATACTGCGACTGGCTTTTTCCGCTGCTTTTCGAGCTGGAAAAGCGGCTCGACACGTCGGGGTACGACGACTATAACCGGCGAGTGTTTGGCTTTATCGGTGAACGTCTGCTGGATGTGTGGCTCTGCCAACGGAAACAGCCTTATGTGGAGTGCAAGGTGCTGGAAACAGAACGGCCTAATTGGCTGGTGAAGGGCGTACATTTCCTGTGGCGGAAAATACGAGGAAACAGGACGGTTTCCCGATAAAAAACAGGACCCCCTCCGATCTCAACTTGAAATCGGAGGGGGTCGCTTATTCTGAATGAAAACCGCACAGAGACCACAGACTATTCCTGATTCAGCCGGTCGATCAGCGGACAAAGCTCCGTCAGATCACTCAATAAGGAGTCCACATAGGGAGCCAGCGCCTCGGAATAAGGCAGCATATCCGGGATCATGACGCTGTGGCAGCCGGCAGCGCGCAGACTCAGCAGCCCATTCCGGCTGTCTTCCACGCCGACGCATTCCTCCGGCGTAAGCCCCAGCTTCTCCGCCGCCTTGCAGTAAATGTCGGGGGCAGGCTTTCCGTTGACGATCTCCATGCCGCAGACAGTCTTATCGAAGGCGTTTCGGAGCAGGGGAATGTGCCGCCGGTAATGCTCCACGATGTCCCGGTCGGTGCTGGTAGCCAGCGCCGTGCGAAGCCCGCGCTGACGCAGCCCCTCAAAGCACTCTTTGAGGCCGGGCTTTAGCGGGATGGAACCTGCCCCGGCCAACCGCATCAGTTCTATCGAAAAACGGCGGTTCAGTTCGTCCTTTGGAAAGTCGGGGCCGAAAACCTCCCGGTAGATACGGGCGCTGGCCTGTGTGTTGGTTCCCCGAATGCGATCCAGCAGATCGGCGG
>ERZ773147.3476-NODE-3476-length-11961-cov-3.746934_pt1 | contig 11961 bp, 15 predicted proteins | sample MGYA00580851_ERZ773147 | MGnify/ENA primary metagenome ERZ773147 (study PRJEB29015, sample SAMEA2737818) | human gut metagenome | biome: human gut; feature: human-associated habitat; material: faeces | place: China | collected 2012 ... | reverse complement strand
ATATTAATAATTTATATTTATATATTAAAAAAGTTATTATTATGTCAGTGTTTTTTCTAATTAATAATTATATTGTTTTAATACTTAAATATTTTACTTTACTAAAAATTGTTAAATTATTAAAATAAAACTTTTATTTACTTTATAATTTTGATATACTATTTATAGAGTAAAGAAGGTTTTTTTATGGATGCAAAAAATAAATCTAATATAAAATTATTATCCATTGTAGCAAGTGTAATGCTTCTTATTATTGTAGTGGGTGCTTCATTTGCTTATTTTGGTACTTATAAAGAGAATATTGATAAATATAAAATTAATATTACTATTGACCAGTTTGCTAAAGCAACATTTGTAACAAAAGATGCAAATCTTAATTTAAGTGTATCTAAAAAAGATATGGTTGCTTATGAAACAGGTACTAAAGCTGCAGAAAATAGTGCTAATTTAAATGTGGTTTTAACAAGTGGAAATCCCAATGTAAAAGTTACTTGTACTTATGATATATATTATGAATATGATACAAATTCTAGTATTTATGGAGTAAGTCCTACACCTGTTACGGACTCCTCTTTAAAAGAACTTACTTTAAAAGCAGTAGGAAGTTCTGGTACAAATAATTATGCTGAAGAAAAGAATTTTAATTATGATACAAGTTGGACACAAAATCCCTATAAAAGATTAATTGTAAAGGGTGCTAGTATTACAGATGCAACTAAAAATGGTACCACAGATACATGGAACTTTAATATGGCATTTTATAATTTAGATGCTGATCAAAATAAACTAGCGGGTAAAACTTTTGCAGGTTCATTTTATGTAGATAAAGATAGCATACAGTGTGATTATCAAAATAATGATGGTGGAAGCAGTGTAAGTGGAACATCTTTTGAAACATTACTTTCTACAAAAACACCAGATGTTTATATTGAAAATGGTTACAGATATGAAGGAGCTAATCCAAATAACTACATTTGTTTAGATAATAAAACAAGTGGTACTTGTTCAGATAGTTTATTATTATTTAGAATAATAGGTTTATTTGATGAAGATACATCAAGTGATGGAACAAATAGTAGTGGTACAAAAAAACTATTAAAAGTAATAGATACAAATAACTATGGAGGAACAAGTGGTAAGTATTGGAATTCAGCAGGAACAAACAATTGGAGCAGTGCATCACTTAAAACAGAATTAAATGGAGCGTATTTGAATACTTTGTTAAATACTTCAAATGTAAATAGTAAATTATCTAGTGCTATTGCAAATACAAAATGGCATTTAGGAGGTGGAAGTTCATCAAATTACCAAACTTTAACTACTGAAGGTATTTATACAGAGGAAAGAAACACAAATGCAATATATAGTGGTAATCCATCAAATATATATGCAAAGGTAGGTTTAATGTATCCAAGTGATTATGGTTATGCAACAGTAGGAGGAACAACAACAAATAAATCAAGTTGTAGAGAAAAAGAATTATATAATTGGGATGGTTCATCATTTAGTGATTGTAAAAATAATGATTGGTTGTTTACATCACAAAGTAGTTTTGTAAAAAGTGGAGAATGGTTGCTTTCACCTTTTTCTTCGATTTCGAATAGTGCTGCGTATTTGATTTCGTCAGGGTATGTGCGCCTCGGCTACAGCGACTACGTCGCCGGTAGCCAGTTGGCTGTGCGCCCGACATTTTATCTAGATTCTAGTATCCTAAAAATTGTAGGTACAGGAGATGGAACTAAAGATAATGCATATCGCATTGGGTAAGGTAAGAACTATGGTAATGTGCGTGGTGGCAGTATCCGCCCCGCACTGCCAATTTTGAGAAGTCAACAAAGAACTTGTAAAGTTTAAAAAATAGAAAGGAAAATATGAATAAAAAAGGGCAAGCATTAATTGAATTTATAATTATATTACCAATATTTATAATGATGATGTTGGCCGTTTTTGATTGCGTAAGAATATATAGTGAAAAAAGTAAATTGGAGGGTATAATCGAAGATGTTATACTTGATGATACTACTTACTCTGATGTAAATGTAACTAAAAATATAGTTAATAAAGGAACTGAATATGTTGTAAGTAAAGATATAGAAATATATAGTCTTGTAGTAAGTGTAGTAACTGGAACAAAATATAATGTTACTGTAAAAAGGATTGTTTATGAATAAAAAAGGACAAGTATTAGTGCTATTTATAATATGTATACCAATTATGATAACACTATTTTCTTATTTAATTGAGGTAAGTTATATAGCATATAATAAACATAAAATATATTCAGTTACAAAAACTATTATTGCAAAAAACTATTCAAATGATAATTTATTTGATATAATAAATATGTATAAAGATAATGATATTGATGTTAAAGATTTAAAGATTGATAATTCTTTAGGCTATAATATTTCCTTTAAAACAAGTATTCCTAGTTTACTTGGAAAATTAATTAATAAATCTTCTTATGACATTGATATTAATATAACAGGGGTTAAGGAAAATGGTAAAATAAAATACCAAAGAGGCTAGTATGGGAAAAAAGGGTAAAAGTATATGTTTATTTTCTTCGAAAGGTGGAACTGGTAAAAGCAGTATTGCTACTTTATTAAGTGGTTTTTTTGCTATGCAAGATAAAAAAGTTTTAATAATAGATTTTGATTTATCTTTTGGAAGTATTGGTCTTTTATTAAATAAAGAAAGTAATAAAAATATATATGATCTTTATAGTGATTATAGTAATAATAAATTTACTGATATAAGTGATTATGTAACTAAATATAATGATAATATACTTTTTTTAGCAAGTTCTAGTGATCCAAGACAAGGAGTTAAAATAAATGATGCTTTTATTAAATTTATTTTAGAAAAAAGTATATATTCATATGATTATATAATAATTGATACAAATAGTGATTGTTCTAATGTAAATATTGATTTACTTGATAATGTAGATAATGTTTTATTTATAATGAATAATGATTTACTTAATATTAAAAATATGCGTAGTATGATTAATATTTTTAAAGTTGCTGGTAAAACAAATTATAAAGTATTATTAAATGAAAGTACAAATCCTTATAAAAATTATTATAGTTTATATGATATTAAGAAAATGATTGGAACTGGAGTAGATTATAATTTAACTAGTAAATTCTTTATGAAAAATTATGATTCACTTGTATTTGATGGAAGTATTATTACACTGGATAAAAAATTTAGTAAATATTATCCTAAAGCAAATAAAGTTTTTATGAGTATTTATAATGATATGGAGGAAAATAATGAGTAGTTTAAAAGAGGTATTTAAATATGATGATACTGAAAATAATAATAATATAGTGGACTATGATGTATTTTCCAATAAAGATTTACTTGATAGTTTAAGAACTAAAATTGTAGAAAATATAATTGATTTAAATCTTAAAAATGAAGACAATATAACTTCATTTATCTCAAGGGAAATTGATAAAGCTGTTGTAGGTATAGAACTTACCTCAATGGAAAGAAATTATTTATATAATTTAATTGAAAATGAAATAAATGGTTATGGACCTTTAACAGAACTTTTAAAGGATGAAAATATAACTGAAATAATGGTTAATTCACCAAGTGAAATATATATTGAACTTGATGGTAATTTAATTAAGGATGAAAGTGTTTCATTTATTAATGATGAACATATTATTAGAACAATTCAAAAATTAATTGAACCAATGGGAAGAACCATTGATTCATCATCACCAATGGTAGACTCTCGTTTAAAAGATGGATCACGTATTAATGCTGTTATTCCACCACTTGCAACAAAAGGACCAGTTATTACAATAAGAAAGTTTAAAGCAAGCATTTCTTCAGCTGATGAACTAATAAGACTTGGAACTATTACACCAGATATGGCAACATTTTTGGAAGCATGTGTTAAATCAAAACTTAATATTTTAGTATGCGGAGGAACTGGAAGTGGTAAAACAACACTTTTAAATATCTTAAGTAGTTTTATACCAGAAAAAGAAAGAATTATAACTATCGAAGATGCTGCAGAACTAAGACTTTCTCAACCCCATGTTATTACACTTGAAACAAGAACTACAAACTATGAAAAAAGTGGAGAAGTAACAATTAGAGATTTAGTAAGAAATTCACTTCGTATGAGACCAGATAGAATTATTGTTGGTGAAGTAAGAGGAAAAGAAGCTTTTGATATGTTACAAGCAATGAATACAGGTCATGAAGGAAGTTTAACAACTTTGCATGCAAATGGTAATTTAGATGCACTTCATAGGCTTGAAACAATGGTTTTAATGGCAAATATTGATTTACCAGTAAGAGCAGTAAGAGAGTATATTTATAATGCAATTAATATTACTATAAATATTGAAAGACTTTCTGATGGTAAAAGAAAAGTAAGTGGAATATCTGAAATTGTTGGTTTTAATGGTGATGAAATAGAGCTTAATAATATATTTACATTTAACCAAGAGGGTATTACAGATATTGGTGAAGTAAATGGAAGTTTTAAAGTAAGTAAAAAAGTACCTAACTGTATAAAAAGACTTGAAAGTTATGGTTTTAAGGATATAAGAAAAATATTTAAATAGAAAGGATTTGTATGAAAGAAATGCTACCAAAAATAATTGTGATACTTGGTATATGCATAATATTTATAATATGTGCATTTCTTTTTGTGCGATTATATTTTTCTATAAAACTAGAAAATAAACTAAAAAAATTTACAGTTAATGTAAGTGAAAATAATACTATAAGTTTTGTTGATAGATTAATGATATTCTTTTTAAAAATAATTAAAAAGATTTCTAAATTAAATAGTAAGTCAGTAATACTTAAAAAATATTCTGTTAGGCTTTCAAAGTATTTAATTTATAATAAAAGTAATAATTTAAGTTCAATTGATTATGTTTCTATTAAAATATTATATATGATATTTATTGATATTCTTTATGTAATAATGTCTATTTTAAAAGGCGTTAAAACAAATTTATCACTTTTTATAATACTTTCTTTTGTAAGTTTTTTTATGATAGATATAATCTTAATTATAATTTATAAAAAGAAAAGAAATACTATTGAAGCAGGTCTTTTACAAGCAATTGTAATAATGAATAGTGCCTTTAAAAGTGGAAAGAATATTTGGCAAGCAATTAATATTGTTAAAACCTCTACAGAAAGTCCTATAAAAGAGGAATTTGAAATTATTTCTAAAGATATTGATTATGGACTTGATCTTCTTACAGTATTTGAAAGATTTTATAATAGAGTAAAGGTTGAGGAAGTTAAATATATTACATCATCATTATCACTTTTAAATAAAACTGGTGGTAATATAGTTTCAGTATTTAATATGATAGAAAAACACTTTTATGATAAATTAAAAATAAAAAATGAACTTAATTCTTTAACAAGTTCAAGTAAAATGCTTTATCGTATTTTGGTCGTTATACCATTTGTATTTATAATTGTTATTACAATGCTTAATAAAGATTATTTTAAAGTATTAATAACTACAAAAATAGGTATTATAATTGATTTCTTTATTCTACTTATATATGTAATTTATATTATAACAATTAAGAAAATAACGAAGGTGGAGAAAGTATGAAAGTAAATGATTTTTATAAAAATATATATTCAACATCTTCGATTAAAGCCTTAGAAAGTAAATTTAATTATTTATCCTATGATAAGAAAATTAATATTAATGAATTTCTAACTGTTAGAATTATCTTATCTTTACTTATATTTATAATTTCAATATACTATTTTAATTCAGGATATTTTATTGCTCCAATACTAACATTTTTATTCTATATATTTTTTGAATATATTTGTATTGATGTCAAAATTAAAAAAAGAGCAAGAAAACTTGAAAGCGATGCAATATTCTTTTTTGAGGTATTGAATTTAACTATTCAAAGTGAAAGAAATTTAAAATTATGTATAAGTATTACCTCTAAAAGTATTGATAGTGATTTAAGTACTGAGTTTAAAAGAATGCTTGACGAAGTAGGTTATGGAAAATCTTTAACCGAGGGCTTAAGGGATTTAATGAAAAGAATACCTTCGAAAAGTGTTTGTAATGTAATACTAAATATTATCGAAGCAAATGAATTTGGTAATAGTATCGAAGGAGCTTTAACTAATCAAATAAACTACTTAACTGATAAGAGAATCCTTGATATTAAAGAAAGTATTAATATGATGCCTATGAAAATATCTATAATATCGGTACTTTTATTTCTACCACTTATGATGCTTTTGATATTAGGCCCAATATTTATAAATTATATTTTAAAATAACTAGAAAAAAATCTAGTTATTTTTTAATGGTTAAATGTAAATTACTTTACATAAAAATATATGTAAAGTACATGTCTAACAATTTATTAAAAAATGTCAAAAAAGTGTAAAATTTTAGTTTTTTTTAAGAAATTTAACAAAAAAAGGAGGAAATCAGAAATTTTCCGGTAATAAGTATAGTGAAAGGAGAAATTTAAGATGACATAGTAAAATTTTAAAAATGTAAAATAAGTGTAAAGTAAAAAGAAAGGAGAAATATTATGACATAAAATTAATTTTAAGTGCTAGATTAATTTATTTCAAAAAAAGTAAAAAAATATGCAAAATAATTTATACAATATAAGAAATGAAAATATGAAATATTATTTTAAATCTAAATTAAGACATCTTTCAAAAAGTTCTAATATTTATAAAGATGTTACAGAAAATTTTCTATTATTTACAGTTCCCAATAATCATAATATATCATTTGCTAAAGAAATTATTGTTAATGGGAAAACTTATAAACTTAATAATCAAAATAAGTTTAATTTTAGAAATAATGAAATAAATGTAGCATTTTGGTTAATTAACACTATTGGAGGTAAAGTTGAGTTAAGATTTGAAATTTGTGAGGACAATTATATATTAAGTGCAGATTATAATTTTTTATCTGAACCTTTAGATTTAAAAGAAATAAAAAGGGGAGCTAGTAAATAAACCTTTGATCATTTAATAACCAAACAAGCAAAGTCATTTATAATGGATGTTACAAATAATAGTAATATGACTGATGAGTTAATAAATGAAAACTTAAATCATTTATTTAAATTTAAAACTGATTTAAATTATATAATTATCAAAAGAGATAATGATTTACTAGGTATCTATAAAAGAAAATAGTACATTAAGACATAAAAAAGAAGCGACACCCTCTGCACAAGCAGTGGGACCGCTTCCATAAACTTATTCTATCATATGTGTTTACTGTCTGTCAAACAAAAAAAGAAGCGATACCCTCTGCATACAGCAGTGGGACCGCTTCCATAAATTCATTCTATCATATGTGTTTACTGACTGTCAAATAAAAAAGAAGCGACACCCTCTGCACAAGCAGTGGGATCGCTTCCATAAGATCATTTTACCATATATGTTTACCAAATGTCAAACTGAAAATGTAAAAAAGAAAGGAGGGATTATAAATGGTTGAAATTAATTTAAATATATCAGGTACACTTGCGGATTTTGAATATGCATCAAAAGTATACTGTGTTACATCAAAAGACGAAGAATATGTTTTAACACTTGCATGCAGCGTTTTAAATAGAGATGAAAAGTATAAAAAATACTCTGTAATAAAGGATGAAAATGAAAAACCACTTTATGTTTTAAATAATGAAACTGGTAAAAAAATATATTTTAAAGATATTAAAATGAACTTAAATTTTACTCGTATAGATTTGTAAATTGATTTATGTCATATTATGTAGTATAATTAAATTGCATTTGAGGTGAGAAATGAAAAAATTATGGAAGAACTATCAAATAAATGCTATATATGCAAGAGAGATAAAATTTGAAGATCTATTTAATCCTTTATATTTTATAACATCAATTTTATAATTAAAAATGTTGATAAGACTAGTAAGAGTGCACTAAGTCAATGATAGAATTATATTAATTAATTCAAAAAAATTAAATTCAAACACAAATCTGTGTGATTTTCAAAAAGTTAATTTAGTGAAAAGGCTACAAAAAATAAAACGAAAAATAGTTAAAATTTACTTAAAAACTATTGACGAAAAATAAGCAAAAATATATAATAAAGAAGGGAGAATTATTGAAGAAAAGAACAAAAAAGTATACTAAATATATGTGTTGTAGAATTGACAACAATAAATTGAAGGTAAATATTTCACCACACCATTCACATGATAAATCAATAAGAATGCTTTTAAAAGACAGAAATGAAGCAACAGGATTCATTAATAAAGTAGTATTTAATGAAGAAAAAATAAAGATAGGTGATATAGAAGAATATACAGAAAACTTTATAACATCAAACTACAAGGATAAGGTAGCTGACATAGTGTATAAATACTGTCCAATAGATGGAGTATATTTTTTAATAGAGCATCAGACTAAAATAGATCAGAATATGCCAATTAGAATTGCAGAATATTCACTTGAAATAATGAAAGCAGAATATAAAAAAGGAAAAAGAGCAGAAATAATTGCAATAGTGCTGTATACTGGAAAGAGAAAGTGGAATGTACCGACTAATTTAGGAACTGTGAGTAAAGAAAATAAGGAAAAGTGTAAACTAGTAGGAATGCATACAAATTATACATTATACTGTTCTAATAATTATTCGGACAGAGAACTAATAAAAGAAGGAAATGCATTAAGCATTGTATTATTATTAGAAAGAACCCAAAGTATAGAAAGTCTAATAAAAAAGATAAATGAAATACTGCAAAGTAAACTGGAATTAAGTGAAGAAAGTAGACAATTAATAATTACATATATAGTGAATGTCTTAAAGGGAATTTTAGGTGAAGAAAAAACTAAAGAGCTAACCAATAAATTAAATAATGAAAAGGAGAATTTTAGTATGTTAGAAGAAGTAATAAGGAAAGAATTTTTTGAAAATAGAAAACGAGGAATTAAAGATGGCATAAAAAGTGGAAAAGTGCAAGAAAGAAGAAAAACAATAAATAGAATGAGCAGACTAGGCTTTGATGTAAAACAAATATCAGAAATTTTAGGAATATCAGATGCAGAAGTAAATAGAATGTTAATCAAAAAATTAAATTAATTAATAAGATAATAAGAGCTATCCACATTTAGATTATATCTACACTTTTTTACTACAATATTGACAAAATAGCAGATATTAAGTATATTGTTATTATAATAATAAAAAGGATGTCAAAAATGAAAAAGATATTTAATAACAAAAAAGTACTAACAACAATACTAATAATAGCTATTATTCTACTTATAATTATAACAGGAATAATTATAAAAATAGCAAGTGGTAGAAAAGTACAAACAACAATAATAAATGAGGAAAGCGTTGAAACTGGTGCAACAGGAAATGAGATGGTAGTTGAACTAAATGAAAATGAGGTACCAGATATAAATGAACTAGCCAATGAAACAAATGATAAAATAAATGAGATTACTAATGAAGTAACAGATGAGAAAAGTAAAAATACAACTAAGCAAAATAACGCAAATGGAGCTACATATAAGATAGAAATTAATTGCCAGCAAAATGTAGTAAACATATATGAAAAAGACAATAATGGTGAGTATACAAAATGTGTAAAAGCAATGTTATGCTCAATCGGAAAAGCAACACCAAGAAGTGGAACATACACGTTAACCAACTATGGAAGATGGAAATGGCTTGGATTATTTGGAAACGTATATGGACAATATGCAACTCAAATAAAAGGAAATATATTATTCCATTCAGTACCATATACTGAAAAATATAATAAAGGCTCACTAGAATATTGGGAATATGACAAACTAGGAACAAATGCTTCACTAGGGTGCATACGTTTAACTGTAAAGAATGCAAAATGGATATATGATAATTGCAAAGCGGGAACAAAAGTAACTTTTTATAGTGATAGCAATCCAGGACCACTTGGAAAACCTACAGAATCAAAAATATCAGGAAATGAACAATGTAGAAACTGGGATCCAACAGACCCAGATTCAGCTAATCCATGGAATAAGAAACGAGAAGAAAGTCCTAAGCCTAGTCAAGAACCAAAAGAACCAAATGCTATAGAAAATAATACAGTGAAGAATACAATAATTGAAAATAATGTAACAAATACAATTCAAAATGACATTTATGAAACTGATAATAAAACAATTGAGAATACGGAAAAAGTTAATGAAACAGAAAACACTACAAGCACGGTTTAATGCTGGTAGTGTTTTTTATTATTAATATGAAACCTTTTCTAAACTAATATCTATAAATTTAGCAAGACGATCAATCCATTTTGAAAATAATTTACCATAAATCCATTTTCTTAAAAGTTCTATGATAGTACAAGCAATATATACAAATCCAATAATACATAAACTAATAGGAACAATAGCTACAGTATGTGTAAACTGAGAAACATTGAATAAAATAGTCCACAATAAGACTCTAATAAAAGGCTCCTCATGAATTAGATATACGCCAAAAGTAGCAGATGCTATTAAATTTATGAAAGCATTATATTTCAAACTAATCTTAGTAAAACCTAAGAATATAAAAATAGCAATCAACAACATAGGCAAAGTATAAATTTTATACAAATATGTTGGAGAATATGGAATATTTTCAAAATAATATGCCATAAAATCCAATGCGACATTAATTAAATATGTTCCAAGAGCTATTAATAAAGCAATAAAAACATAATACTTAGGAGAATGTTTCAAATTTAAAGGATGCAATCTAAAATATCCACCTATAGAATACACGAAAATAAGCACTATAAAATTATTTCCAGCCGGATTAACATTTAAAAAAGTTGGAATCAAGCAAAAGCATATAGCCTCTAAAATAATAAACTTCTTATATGTTTTTACATCCAAACTATTCAAAAATTTGTTTAAAAATGGAGAAAACAAATACAAAAAGAAGTATGCAGTGGCAAACCACCAAAAAGAAAATGAGATTGGAAATAAGTGCATTGTAAAATTTCCAATGGAAAAATCACCAAACTTTATAACAATTGGAATTAAGTACAAAATAATCGAATATGTAAATACTTGTACCCAGAAAGTGATTATTTTCTTAATATTAAACTTGGGAGAAGTTACAAGAAAATATCCAGTAATAAGTATAAATATATTAGTTCCAACTTTACCCCATAACTGAACAAAATGAATCCAAAACTTACTAAAACCAATATAACTATTTGGAAAATCAAAATTGCTATGTACAGCAAAATGATGAGCAACAATCATTAACATCGAAACTATTCGTAACAATTCAAAATTAGATTGTCTAATATTTTTATTATTCATTTTAAAACTCCTTAAAAAAATATATACTTATTGTACACTAAGAAAAATAATAAAACAATAGTATGTAAATTTAATACAAACTATTGTAAAAAAATAAGTGGAATAGTATAATATTGAAGGAAAACATCGAAAAAATATTAAGAAAGGTCAAAAAACAATGAGAGACGAAAATAAAGCAAAAAGATTTAAAAGAGATGAACAAGATATAGATGAAAATATACAAGAAAATAGCAAAAGAAAAAAAAATAAATCACACAAAGCTTTAAAAATAATTGGAATAATTATACTAATAATAGTAATATTGTGCGTTTGCCTTGCAGGAGCAGGATATTTATACATAAGTAATAAATTAGGAAAACTAAATTATGAGACAATATCAAAAGATGCAAATGACTTAGGAATTAGTTCAGAGAATGCAGACAAGAAATCAGAAATGAGCAAATACAGAAATATGCACAAAATAATCTGCTTTTGTTTGTATCTCAGATACATTTTAATAGATTATGAAAAATCTGTTTTTCTGACGCGGACATAATTATGCAATATTTTTAATTTGCTCATTTATAGTTTATATAATAACAAGCTTTATAATCTTTACTGGTTAATCTGCGCTCTCAC
>ERZ773147.3470-NODE-3470-length-11967-cov-3.067075_pt1 | contig 11967 bp, 15 predicted proteins | sample MGYA00580851_ERZ773147 | MGnify/ENA primary metagenome ERZ773147 (study PRJEB29015, sample SAMEA2737818) | human gut metagenome | biome: human gut; feature: human-associated habitat; material: faeces | place: China | collected 2012 ... | reverse complement strand
TGCTGACCGTGGTGGTGCTGACGCCGGCCTCTCTTGCGATATCTTCAATCGTTACCATGGTGTTCCCCCAAAAGGATGTAAAAACAGACTTCTCTTAAGAACATTTTACGTTTAACTGCCCAATTTGTCAACAAGGAAATCCAAAATACCGACTTTTGGGGTAGAAATCAGACAGATTCGGCCTGTGCTGCGAATGCATTCTCCGTGCCCAGATTGTATGGGCAGACATCCCTGCATTTGTGGCACGCAATGCGCCAGCTTTTGTTCACGGGGTCTTCGCCGAAGGCGTAATTCCAGCAGCCCTGCTGGTTCATTTGGGGATTCTCCAGTGCGTGGATCGGGCACGCCTGTATGCACAGTCCGCAGCCGTTGCAGATCGGGGCTTTGACTGCGTCCGGCTCCAGCCTCTGCATACACAGGACGCCGCCCAGCCAGACCATACTGCCGAATTCCGGCGTGATCAACAGGGTGTGCCGCCCAATGGTGCCAAGTCCCGCCGCCTGCGCCGCGTGCTTCAGAGAAATGATGCAGCGGGAGCGCCCCGTCCGGGGGTCGTATTCGGCTTCGTTGGTTGGGATCGGCGCGCAGACCATCCCGCGCCGTTCCGTTTCGATGCAGAAATCCAGGGCAATGGCGTCCATTTTTGCCGTTATGGAGTTCCGCACTCTGGTATAAGGCGCGTGAGAGCTGCACAGCAGCGCCCCCACCGGGAAACGGCACGCGAATACGATCACCGACCGGCACCCCGGCATGACATCCCGGGGATGGTACCCCTCCGGCGCTTCCCCGAAGCGTTCCACGTCGGCTATCCCGCACAGATCCGCGCCCAGAGACTTCAGCAGCGCCTTTACCTCGCCGCTGCCTATTTTCGTATCCGTCACTTTGCCCCGTATACCTCGATCTCCGCCGCCTGACCGGCCGACGCGCCGGAGTTGGAGTAGAAGCGGAACAGGATGTACTGACCCGCTACCGTTTCCGGGAAGGGCAGGTAGACGCTGTTGTCCGCCATGGGGTCGAAGGACAGGGTGGCCTTTTCGCAGACCGTGGTGAAATTCTCGCCGTCGTCGCTGACGAGGACTTCCACATCCTGGGTGCGTGCGCCCCAGATCTGGCGGGGGTTCAGCAGGATCCGCGCGCCGGTCATTTCCGTGGGCTGCTCCATGTCGATGGTGACTTCGTTGGGGTATGCGTCCGCCGCGCCCTCCCAATAGGTGAAGCGGTCGCCGTCGTTGACGTTGCGGCAGTTATAGATCTGGGTCTGGCCGTTCTGGCGGACGTCCTTCCCGAGAGCGATGTTCTCGCCGTAGTCGATGGGTTCGGTCTCCGGGATCGTCCACTCGGGATGCTCCTCAAAGCCTGTCTGGTCGGGGACGGTCACTAACGTGACGTTGGGGTTGGGCGTGTCGGAATGGCGGCTGGCCGCGATCCTGCGCATCGTAAGGCTCACGGCGGGGGTGATAACGACACACAGGATCACGATGATCCCCCAGTTTTTACCGTTTTTGTTCATGAATGTGCCATCCTTTCCTATTTTCGCTGCGTAGCAATGCCGCAACGGTCTCCGGCAACGCTTTGTCCACCGCAAAGTGAATGTTGTCCGTGAACTTGTCGATGGAGGTGCTGGGGTTGTCCGTCACGTTTTCGTCCGTGACCCCCTCGTCCCAGATGAACAGGTTGTTCACCGTGATATTGGTACACTTGTGTTCGTCGTCATAGCCCCGGATGTTGATGGGGCAGAAATTGCCCTCTACGAAGTCAATGGTGTCGTCTCCGCCCAGAACGTAGATGCCGTCAAAGGTAACGTCGTCCACCGTTCCCCGCTTCTTGGAGCTGGACCAGCTGCTGCTGGCGATGGTGATGTCAATGAGCTGGGCGTTCTCGCCGGCGTCGCCCTTGCCCATGGAGGCGTCCTCCACAATAATATTCTCATAGCGGATGGCCGAGACGGCGGCATCGTCGGCGTTGTGGATGCTCATGACGGGCTTGTGGAAATTGTGCAGGACGGTGATGTTCCGGAAGGTGACGTTCCGGATAGTGGGATTCAGCTTGCCGCCCTTGTTGGTCTCGTAGCCGACCTCCATGGATTGGGCCAAGTCCGTCCAGACCTGACAGTTGTCAAAGCAGATGTCGGCGCTGTCGGTACCCTTGTTGGTGGAGTAGTTCTTGACCACCAGACTGTCGTCCCATGAGCGGACGAAGCTGTCGGACACCGTGATGTCCCGGCTGGACTGGATGGTGATGCCGTCGCCATTGGGACGGGCGGTGATGATCTTGACCCCGTCCACGGTGACATGATCGCAGTCATAGATGTTGATGCACCATGCGTTGGGGTCTAAAAGGGCAATGCCGCTGATGGCGATGTCCTTGCAGTTGCTCAGGCTGAGGGGAACGTAGGCCGTGCGGCCGGCCAGCATCCAGCTGTCGTTGTGGGATCCGTCGATGATGCCGTGGCCGCTGATCTTCGCGCCGGTCACCTTATTGCCAAGAATGGTGCCCTGAATGATGGCACCGCCGGAGATGTACACGTCCATGCCGTCGGTGAGCACCATGGTGTCGATGCTCCACGCGCCGGGGCCGATGTATTTGACAGTGTCCGTGCTTTCCGTGGGGGCGTCATGGTCGATGGCGTTGGCGAAAATGTGCATGGCGTTCATGGCGCTGCCGCCCCACTCTACGGTGTAGACGTCCGGCTCGGCGATGGAGAAGGAGATCACATTGCCCGCCACCGTGGGGACGATGCCTTTGGCGAGGGGGCGCACCACCACGTCACCAAGCTCCGTCTGGTCGGTCACGGTGATTTCCATGGTCACCGGCGCACCCTCAAAGTCGAAGGAGGTTACCGGTGCTTTGGACAGAGAGGGCTTGTAGTTGTTCGCCCAGGAGTGGGTGTTGTTCACGGCGGTGTCGTATACGAACAGCTCGTTGCCGTCCACCTTCATGGCGGCGACGGTGGAGGCGGGGACCGGCTTGGGGCCTTCGTAGAGAACGAGGTCAGCCCAGTCGGGCTGCGGGGTGAACAGGTCGGTGGTGAATGTCAGCACGCACAGGACGACGCAGATCACCGCGGCCACGGATAATATGGCGATTGCCGCATTCCAGCCTTTTGGTTTAACGTTAAACTTCATAGAACCATGCCTTTCTTCTAAGTAAATCTCAACGCCCTCTCCCACGGAGGAAGCGCCCGTGGGGGGCGGTTTTTCTCAGCGGGGAGACGGGGGATGTGGTTTCATAATACATGGCGCTGGGGGGCTTGTCAAGGTCGCCGGCGGGGTGCGGGGAACGAACTGTGGAATGTTCACAAATTTTCACTGCCATTTTCTACGTTTTGGCAAGGCGATTCTGCGGGTTTCCGGTTAATGGCGATCAGGACAGCGCCGAAATATTTGCGTTTATGGAGAAAGTCTGCGAGGCTGCCGCCGTAGTTGTCCACGCCGGTAGAGTTGCGGTAGGTGTTGTAGCCGACGAAGCCCCCGGCGGTGTTGCGCAGCGCCACGAAGTGCGCGCCGAAGCGGTATTTATTCCGCCAGTGGTAGAACAGGATGCAGGCGTCCGCGTTTTTTGCCGCCTCGTCGAAGCGTTTGGTGTCCACGACGATCTTCACGGGGAAGCCCCACTTCCGGAAGCACACCGCAGGCCCCCAGAAGGAGGTGCCGGTGTTGCCGTGGATCAGGGGCAGCTGCCATTCGTAATAGCGGATCAGCGCCGGGATGTCCGTTTTGTACCCCAGAATTTGCAGGGCGTTCCAGGTGGCGACCCATCCGCATCCAACGTCCGCCGAGGCACGCAGGCCATAGCGGTACTGTTCCTTGGGAATGTCGTGCTGGTTGTAGATAAAATCGTTCATAGCTGTTCCATATCCGGCTTTGTCGGCGTGCCGACCGGATGCTCCGCAATGTAATCGTCCAGAATGCCCGCCGCCGTCATGACCATCCGGACACAGGGGCGGGTTTTGTAAAATTCCGCCGTGCGGGGCGTGGGATTGGGGGCGGATGGCGGATTGTCCAGAATCTCCCGGCAGATAATGCTGCCGATCTCCTCCCGGAACTGTCCGGCCAGGGTCTGCACCAGCCGGTAATGGGCTTTCTTGTTCGCGTCGTTCTCGCCGGGGTCGTCGTAGCCGTACAGAAGCCCCGCCACCATCAGCATCCCGCTGACCGCGCCGCAGACCTCCCGCATCCGCCCCATGCCGCCGCCAAAGGAGGAGGCAAGCTTCGCCGCGAGGCTCTTCTCAAGCCCCGTTACGTCGCCGAAGGCCTCCAGCACCGCCTGGGCGCAGTTGCTGTCGGATAAAAAGAGCTCCGCCGCCAATTCCCTGTGATCCATCGCTGTTTCCTCCGTATATTTGATAGAACCAGTTTACCGGGAGAAGGGGCAAATGTCAAGCCGGGATTCGCCCTCGGATAGACGACAGGTGCTGGATTCGCCGAAATGGAATGGTAGGGTTCGCTTCTGATTTGGAAGATTATACAAAAAACGCGGATGCACCGAAAAAGCTATTGACAATCGGAAACCGCGATGCTAGGATACACTCAAAATTGAATCGCTTGATAGAGGCGCGGTACTCATCAGTACCCTCCGGCAAGGTCGTGCAGCCGCCGAAGGAGAAAGGGATCACCGCCGAAGTGTGGGAAATCTGCCCGGGTTTTTCATACTGGGTCGTCAGAGAACATCTGCCGGACTGTCACAAAAAATCTTTGTGAAGCGCTATCATTGGCTGTTCGGATCATCCTTTTTCTTGTTTGGGTTTTCCGCATTTCCATGGACCGCTTTCCAAAGCGGTTCATTTTTTATTCCAAAATGCGAAAACGCAAAAAGAAAGGTTGATCTCAAAATGAAGAAGCTCGTATCCGTTATCCTGTCCGTACTTATGGTTCTGTCCATGACCGCCTGTGGAAGCTCTGCTTCCGATGCCCCTGCCGCTTCCGCCGCACCCACTGCGGCCAGTTCCGTGGTTCTCTCCGGCGTGGAGGACGGCGTGCTCACCGTGGGCATGGAGTGTGCCTACGCCCCCTACAACTGGACCCAGATGGACGATTCCAACGGCGCCGTTCCCATCTCCAACGTTCCCGGCGCCTACGCCAACGGCTACGACGTCATGATCGCCAAGAAGATCAGCGAGGCCAACGGCTGGGAGCTTGAGATCGTCTCCTCCGCGTGGGATTCCCTCTGCCCGGCTGTCCAGTCCGGCACGATGGACGCCAACATCGCCGGTCAGTCCATGACCGCCGACCGCATGAATGAAGTGGATATGGCAGGCCCCTACTACTACGCTACCATCGTGGTCCTGACCACCAAGGACAGCCAGTACGCCAACGCAGCCTCTATCGCTGATCTGGCCGGCGGCACCTGCACCTCCCAGTCCGGCACCATCTGGTATGATTCCTGCCTGCCCCAGATCGAGAATACCAACCTGCTGGCTCCTGCCGACAGTGCCCCCGCAATGATCATGCAGCTCCAGACCGGCGCTGTGGACTATGTCTGCACCGATATGCCCACCGCTCTGGCCGCCGTCGCCAAGGACGACAATCTGGTGATCCTGAACTTCTCCGGCACCGACGGCGACTTCCAGTTCGCCTCCGAGGAGGAGCGTGCCGAGAACGTGAACATCGGCATCTCTGTCCAGAAGGGCAACACCCAGCTGGCCGACGCCATCGACACCGTCCTCTCCGCTCTGAATGAGGAGCAGTTCAACGCCCTGATGGATCAGGCTATTTCCATTCAGCCTGAGATCTGAGTGATCCGCCGGGGGGCTCCGGCCCCCCGGTGATCCCAAGAAACGCCCCGGCGCGGGGCCTCGCTGATTATTACAGATGATTGGAGACTGACCATGGATAAGTTTGTGAAGCTGGGACAGGATATGGTCCTGCTGTGGAGCAAGTACAAGGTGATGTACTGGGCCGGTATCTGGAATACACTGAAGCTGGCCTTCCTCGCCACACTGATCGGCTGCTTCATCGGACTGCTGTGCGGTGTGCTGAATACCATTCCTTATACGAAGAAGGACCCTCTGCCCAAGCGGTTCCTGCTGAAGCTGCTGCGGATCATCATCCGCATTTATGTAGAGGTGTTCCGGGGAACCCCCATGGTGCTGCAATCCGTGTTCATTTACTACGGCCTGCCCTACTTCTCCAATAACGCCCTCCGGTTCGACAATATTTTCGCCGCCGCGCTTCTGATCGTGGCCATCAATACCGGCGCGTACATGGCGGAATCCGTTCGGGGCGGCATCATTTCCATTGACCCCGGCCAGACCGAGGGGGCCAAGGCCATTGGCATGACCCATTTCCAGACCATGGTGAACGTCATCATGCCCCAGGCCCTGCGGAACATCATGCCCCAGATCGGCAACAACTACATCATCAACGTGAAGGACACCTCCGTTATGTTCATCATCGGCTTTACGGAGTTCTTTGCCTCGCACCGCTATATCGTCGGCATCAACAATAAATATTTCCCGTCCGCTGTGATCGAAATGGCGGGCTATCTTGCTATGACGCTGATTGCCTCCGGCATTCTGCGGCTGGTCGAAAAACTGATGGACGGCTCCGACAGCTACGAACTCGTGCAGGAGGATCCGCTGACCATGACAGCCGGGACGTATTCGCACCCGAAGCGCGGCAGCAACTATGACGAGCAGAGCAAGGAGTTCCGCGAGCGCACGGAGCAGGAACTTAAATTCGGACGCAGCAGGGGGGATCGCTGATATGGCAGACAATATTCTTGAGATCCGGCACCTGAGCAAGTCCTTTGGCACGCACGAAGTCCTGCGCGATATCGACTTTGATGTCAAAAAAGGCGACGTGATCTCCATCATCGGCGCGTCCGGCTCCGGCAAATCGACGCTGCTGCGCTGCGTGAATCTGCTCGAAACGCCAACGAGCGGCGACATTCTCTACCACGGCGAAAATGTCACCGGTAAAAGCGTCAACGCCGCAAAATACCGCTCCCACGTCGGCATGGTCTTCCAGTCGTTCAACCTGTTCAATAATATGACGGTTCTGAAAAACTGCATGGTCGGCCAGATGAAGGTGCTCGGCCGGAGCAAGGCGGAAGCGCAGGAGCAGGCCATGCGGTATCTGGAAAAGGTCGGCATGGCGCCCTATGTCAACGCCAAGCCGCGCCAGCTTTCCGGCGGTCAGAAGCAGCGTGTCGCCATTGCGCGCGCACTTGCGATGGACCCCGAGGTGCTCCTGTTCGACGAGCCGACAAGCGCGCTTGACCCGGAAATGGTCGGCGAGGTGCTCTCTGTCATGCAGGATCTTGCGCACGAGGGCATGACGATGCTTGTCGTGACGCACGAGATGGCGTTCGCCCGCGATGTGAGCCAGCGCGTCGTGTTCATGCACGAGGGCGTAATCCTGGAACAGGGCGCTCCCGAGGCCCTCTTCGGCGACCCGCAGTGCCAGCAGACAAAGGATTTCTTGGCACGATTCCGCAACACCTGATAATCCAGAAGCCTATTTTTTATGAAACGATACAAAAACGTACTGCCCCTACAACCAAACCAGAGAAATTGCAGCATACGCAAAACCAGCCTCCGCCGCAGCGGGGGCTGGTTTTATATTTGCGTCTTATTTCAGCGTCTTGACCCACTCGCGCAGGGTATCCGTGCTCGTGCTGCTTCGGAAGACCTTGCCTTCGACCAGACGCGCGCCCTTGCAGCTGGGCGCGAGGGCCTTGTTTGTGCCGCCCATGCCGCTGCCGCCGGAGGTGGCGAACGGAACAACGGTCTTGCCGGTCAGATCACAGCTTTCCAAAAACGTATTGACGATGGTCGGCGCAACATACCACCAGATGGGGAAGCCGACGAAGACGGTGTCATAGTCTGCAATGTTTTTGCAGACGCCTGCGATTTCGGGGCGGGAGGCGGGATTCTGCATCTCGATCGTGCTGCGGGACTGCTTGTCCATCCAGTTGAGATCGGCCTTTGTGTAGGGAACCTTCGGTTCAATCGCAAACAGATCGGCACCGATAGCGTCCGCCAGCGTCTGCGCCAGCTTTTTTGTCACGCCGGACGCGGAAAAATAAGCGACAAGTGTTTTACCCATGAGAAAAACCTCCTGTTTCATATTCTGCTTTCAGTATAGTAAACGTGTCAAGCGTCTATTGCCTCCAACAGAAAGCTCACGGGCCGGAAGCCGTCGTTGCAGGAGATCATGGCAGAGCGCGGATTTTTCATCCATCCGTCATAAAGATTTTCCCCGCCGCTGGCCAATGCCAGCACAAACGGTGACATGCTCTCCCATGCGCTCAGGCAAAGCCCCTCCGGTCGGGTCCACCCGTCCGCCACAAACACTTGCCCAAGTGTCATGTCACACGGATGCTCCATCGGGTTTTCATATTGCGCCATCAGATCAGGATAGCAGGCCATCTTCATGACCGTGATTCTGACTTTTTTCATAAGCGGCCTCATTCACTTTCGTAGAAACGATCTAATTCCCATTTTAATGGGTTGTTGTCAATGTAAGTCCATATCTGCAAATACTCTTTTTCGGTTCGGACAACGTGATCATAAAATGACCGCTGCCAGCGCTTCCGTCCCGGGGTATTCTCAATTGCGTTGATTTGTTTTGCACGAATGGACTTGAACGCACAAATTATTTCGGAAATCGTGGTAGGGGCGGGGCTTTGCTCCGCCCTTGGGCAGTATGGATTTGTATCAGCCAGAGAAAGAAGCATATGCAGATGATTTGGCATGATTACATACTTATCAACCTGAATATTGAAGCGATGCTCGAATTCCTGAATTTGTGCTTTGCAGATACGCCCAAATGGGCGGAGCAGAGCCCCGCCCCTACCAATTCTGCATAAAGTCTGATGGCGCTGATAAGTACAGAGCGTGATGAAATAAGTGCCGGGTGCGGCATAGTCAAATGCGGGCAAACGCAGCGTTTTTCGATTATTCATTATGATACCGATGCACATACATCCGAGATAAAGATTCTTCTCCGTCGCCCTGGGCCATGCAGAAGAATTCCCAGCCGCAGTGCTCGTAGAAGCCGGTGTGATCGGTCAGCAGATAGAGTGTATCGATGCCTTTTTCGTGCATATCCCGGCAGACGAGCTGTAAAAGCGCGCCCGCAATGCCGCGGCAGCGGCGATCCGGCTCGGTATAGACAGCGCAGACGTTCGGCGTCAGGTCCTTTCTGTCATGAAAGTCGTTTTCAATCACGCCCATGCCGCCGATGATGCGCGAACTCTCCAGCACCAGATACCACTGCGGCACAGGGCCTGCCTCACGCAGCGCATCATCCATGCTATCCAGATACGCCTGCTCCGGAACGCCCCATTTCGCGTGGAACCACGCGGCAGCTTGTGCTTTCACTTCCAGCCTGTTCGTGAGCCGGATGAGCGAATATTCCATAGGCAGTCCTCCTTTTTCTGTATTGATTATAATACACGCAGCAAAAAGCCGCAAGCCCGGAAAGGGGCCTGCAGCTTTTTGCATAAGGGGGTTATTCGTATTCCACGCCGTCGTGCTTGTGCACGCCGGTGACGGAGAATTCCACCCACTCGGACAGGTTGACCGCGTGGTCGCCGATGCGCTCGAAATACTTCGCAATCATCAGCAAATCCAGTGCAACCTCACCCTGGCCGGGTTCGCGGGCAATCGCGGATATCAATGCCTGCTTGACATTGGAAAAATCCTCATCGACCAGATCGTCCTGTTTTGCAATCGAGCGAGCCAAATCAACATCGCGCCGGACAAACGCGTCTACGCTCTGCGTGACCATGGAACTGGCCTGCTGTGCCATGCGGCAGACAAGTGTGCAGTCGAATGTATTGTGGCTGAGGAAAAACGGGATGATTTCCGCGATATCCGCTGCCTGATCGCCAATGCGTTCCATATCCGTGATCATTTTGAGTGCTGCCGAAATCTGCCGCAGATCACGCGCGACCGGCTGCTGCTGCAAAAGCAGCTTCAGGCACAGGGCTTCAATGCTCCGTTCCTGCTCGTTTGTCTGTTCCTCCAGTTCGGCGACCGGTGCGGCGGTTGATGCGTTCTGCTCCTCCAGCGCCTGTGCGGCAAGGCAGATGGCTTTCGCGCACGTTTCGCCCATCTGTGTCAACTCATCGTTGAGTAAGGCAAGCTGCTGGTCAAATTTACTTCTCATTATCCGAACCTCCCGGTGATGTAATCCTCGGTGCGCTTCTCCTTCGGCTGATAGAACAGCTTCTGGGTATCATCGTATTCGATGAGTTCGCCCAGCAGGAAAAACGCCGTTTTGTCCGAAATGCGCAGTGCCTGCTGCATGTTATGCGTGACGATGATGATGGTGTACTGCTCTTTCAGATTCGTGGCAAGTTCTTCGATCTTGGAGGTCGAAATGGGGTCGAGCGCGCTTGTCGGCTCGTCCATCAGCAGAACCTGCGGCTGCACAGCCAGTGCCCGCGCGATGCAAAGCCGCTGCTGCTGTCCGCCGGAAAGGCCCAGTGCGCTTTTTTTCAGCCGATCCTTGACCTCGTCCCAGATCGCCGCGCCGCGCAGCGACTGCTCGACGATCTCGTCGAGCTCGTCCTTCCTGCGCACGCCGTGCGTCCGGGGGCCGTAGGCGATGTTGTCATAGATGCTCATGGGGAAGGGATTCGGCTTCTGGAAAACCATGCCGATCTGCCGCCGCAGCTCGTTGACGTCGACCTGCGGGGCAAAGATATTCTGCCCATTGTATTGGACCTCGCCCTCGATGCGCACGCCCGGCACGAGATCGTTCATGCGGTCGAGCGTCTTGAGGAACGTCGATTTGCCGCAGCCGGAGGGGCCGATGAGGGCCGTGATGCTTTTTTCCGGGATGTCCATGGACACGCCCTTGAGTGCCTGCGTCTGGCCGTACCAGAGCCGCAGGTCTTTCACCGTGATGATATCGTTCATACGTGATTTCCTTTCAATACCGGCTCGAAGGCCAGGCCGTACCAGTGCCACGGCTGGCGCTTGACCGTTTCGTGGATGCAGCGGTCGCAGAAGTCCGCGGCGCTGTCCAGCGCGTCCATCGGCGCTTTTCCGCACAGCAGCTCGCCGCACAGGGCGCTCGTAAAGACATCGCCCGCGCCGTGCAGCGTCAGCTCGACAAAGGGCCGCAGCACCAGGCGGATGCCGCCGTCCAGCCGCGCGAGATAGCCGATGCCGGTCTCGGTGCGGACGCTGGTGAGAATGGTGTTTTTGACCTGCTGCGCGTAGAGAAGCGTCTCGTCCGCGCTGGAGCAGGCGAGGCCCGAGAGCAGCGCCGCCTCCGTCCGGTTGGGCGTGATCACGTCCGCCAGACTGCACAGCTCCCGCATGGCGTCGACATGCGCGTCGGTAAAGCCGCTATAGAGCCTTCCGTGGTCGCCCAGCACCGGGTCGACCACGACGAGCGTCCGCCCGTCTGTGAAGCTGCGGATGAACTCCGCCGCGAGCCGGATCTGCTCCGGCGTGCGGCAGTAGCCGACGCAGATGCAGTCAAACTGCACGCCGACCTGCTTCCAGTGCGCGGCAAACGCGCGCATGGCTTCGGTCGTGTCCTGCACGACGTAGCCGGTGAAGCCGCCCGTGTGCGTCGAGAGAAGGGCCGTCGGCAGCGGGACGGTCTCGATCCCGTAGCTGGACAGGATCGGCATCGAGACGCTCAGAGAGCACTTGCCGAAGCAGGACAGGTCGTTGATGAGCGCGGCCCGCTTCAGGCCGCAGGGATTGACTGCCTTCATGCCTGGCTCCGTTTCTGGATCTGTCTGCCGACGATCCCGGCCGCGAGGTTGATGAGCAGGGTGAGGATCATAAGGATGGCCGCGATGGCGAAGGCTACGTCAAACTCGCCCTCCTCCTTGGCATAGGCGTACAGGGCGACGGTCAGCGTCGCGCCGGGGCTGGCAAGGCCCAGGATGAACTTGTTGAGCGTGTGTGCGAAGCCCGCGGTGAACAGAAGCGCGGCGGACTCGCCGAGGATGCGCCCGGCCGAAAGAATGCAGCCGGTCACGATCCCGTCGATGCAG
>ERZ773147.3467-NODE-3467-length-11975-cov-4.080789_pt1 | contig 11975 bp, 10 predicted proteins | sample MGYA00580851_ERZ773147 | MGnify/ENA primary metagenome ERZ773147 (study PRJEB29015, sample SAMEA2737818) | human gut metagenome | biome: human gut; feature: human-associated habitat; material: faeces | place: China | collected 2012 ... | reverse complement strand
GAGTCCAGAGGGTCGAAGACCCTTTGGCGGGGTCAAGGGGCAGCGCCCCTTGGGTTCCCCCTAAGTAAAGGAGTAAAAAATGATGTTGGAATTGTTGAAGAAGGTGCTCAAACCGGTCGCGCCGTCGGGACTGGAAGAGCCGGTGGCGGCGGTCATCCGGGAAGAGGTTGCGCCGTATGTGGACAGCATCGAGACGGATGCGCTGGGCAATCTGATTTGCGTGAAGAACGGCACGGAAGCGAATCCGGAGAAAATCATGCTGTCCGCGCACATGGATCACATCGGCTACATCGTCACGGGCATTGAGAAAGAGGGCTTCCTGCGCGTGACGAACGTCGGCGGTATCAGCCCGACCATGAGCCTGACACGGCATGTGTCCTTCCCGAATGGCGTGCAGGGTGTTGTGGTGTCCGAAGTGAGCAAGGACACGGCTATGAAGGACTTGTTTGTGGACATCGGTGCGCAGGACAAGGCGGACGCCGAGACGATGGTGCAGATTGGCGACGTGTGCGTGTACGCGAACGACTGCTTCCAGCTGGGCGCGAACCGCGTCGCAAGCCCCGCAATGGACGACCGCGCGGCGTGCGCACTGCTGATTCGCTTCCTGCAGACCGTCGGCGCGACGAAACAGACCATCATTGCCGTTTTCTCCGTGCAGGAGGAAGTCGGCTGCCGTGGCGCGAAGGTGGCGTCGTTCGCGAAAGCGCCGGACAAGGGCATCGCCATTGACGTGACCGCGTGGGGCGACACCCCCGGCACGAAGCAGCCGGACATTAAGCTCGGCGAGGGCATTGCCGTAAAGGTGATGGATCACGGGAGCATCTCGAATCCAGATTTGCGGGAAGCGCTGCTGGCGGCGGGTGCGCGGGCGGGTGTGAAAACCCAGCGCGAGGTGCTGCCTTTCGGCGGGACGGATGCGTCGGCGATGCAGACCAGCCGCGGCGGGATTCCGGTGTGCACGCTGTCGATTCCGTGCCGGTATGTGCATTCGGCGTGCGAAGTGGTTGACCTTCGGGACATCGAAGGTGGCGTCAAGCTGCTGAATCAGTATTTTCAGGCGTAATCATTCAGCATAAAGTGTTTTTTTGCCGCAGGGGAAATCGCGTCTGCGGTCGCGACGAGGGGGCAGTGAAAACAGACGAAGTCTGCGGTCGCCCCCTCGACCCCTTCGGCTTCGGCTCGTACCTGTTACTTGGTTTTTATCGCAGCTTTTTTATTTTGGTATACCATTTTGTTGGAAGGGAGTTCCTTCATGACCGCATTCCTTGGCGTTTTGTATCTGCTTGTGTTTCTCGCGGCGGGGTGCACATGCGTGCGATTCCTGCTGCCGCAGAAGTCGCTGCTCACGCGCGTGTGGCTCGGTGTCAGCTTGGGGCTGCTGCTGATGATGTGGCTGCCGGCGCTGATTGCGTTCGCGGTGGATTTCACATGGACGGCGCATTTGCTGGCGCTGATTCCGCTGGCAGGGCTGACGGCGGGGTGCTTCTTTTTGCGCGACCCTTCGCCGGTGAAAAAGTGGGATGCGCGGGAAAAGCAGCTGGCCGGGCAAATGCTGATGGTCGTGCTTCCGCTGACGCTCCTTTCCGCCTACCTGCAATACACGCACTGCCTGCGCGTCGGGAATGACGGCGGCTGGTGGGTCGGGCAGAGCACTTACGGCGATTTGCCGATGCACATGTCGTTCATCACGTCGCTGAAAAACGCTGCTTTTCCGCCGGATTATGCGCTCTTTCCCGGTCAGCGGCTGTCATATCCCTTCCTGACGGACAGCCTGTCTACGTCGCTGTACCTGATGGGCTTCTCGCTGGAATGGGCGATTGTCGTGCCGGGTACATTGATGATGGCGCTGTGCTTCACGGGCGTGATGGTGCTGGCGCGGGAGATGACCGCGGGGAAAAAGACAATTATCCTCGCGACGCTGCTGTTTTTCTTGAACGGCGGTCTGGGCTTCCTATACAACTTTGACCTTGCGGGCGGCACTGTGAGCAATCCGTTCAGCACGGTCATCGAGCGAATCCGCGAAATTCTTGACGGGTACTATGCCACGCCGACGAATCAGCCCACGCCGTACAACCTGCGCTGGTCAAACGTGATTGCCGACCTGATGGTTCCGCAGCGGACGCTCCTCGGCGGGTGGTGCATGGCGCTGCCGTGCTTTTATCTGCTGTTTACGTCCTTTGCGCCGGAAAAGCGCCCGGCGTTTGCGCAGCGCATTCGGCAAACAGGACTGCTGGCGGTCTGGGCAGGCGCGCTGCCGCTGATTCACACGCACTCGTTCCTCGCGCTGGGGCTTTGCTCGCTGGGGATGATGGTGTACGACCTGATTCACGACAAAGAGCGCTGGGCGCAATTGCAGTGGTATCTGGCGTATGGCGTAATCACCGTGGTGCTGAGCGCGCCGCAGCTGATTTGCTTCACGTTCGAGCAGGTGTTCCAAGGCACGGGCAGCGGGAACAGCTTCCTGCAAATTTGGCTCAACTGGGTCAACGGGTATGAATCAAACGGTGAATTTGCGTTCCGCGACCTGTACTTCTGGTTCTACCTGAAGAACATCGGTCTGCCGTTCCTGATGCTGATTCTGGCGCTGTTCGAGCGGAATCCGAAGCATCGGCGGCTGTTCGCGGGCGCGCTGCCGATTATTCTTGCGGTGGAGCTGGTGCGCTTTCAGCCGAACATCTACGACAACAACAAGCTGATGTATCTGGCGTGGCTGCTTTGCTGCATGATTGTGGCGGACTGGTGCCAGGAGATCTGGCATCGGCTGAAAGGGATGCGCGGGCGCGGCGCGCTGGCGGTTGTGACGGCGATTGCGGTGTTCCTGTCCGCGGGGCTGACGCTCTGGCGCGAGTGCGTCAGCAACTATCAGGCGTTTTCCGCGTCGGCGGTGGAAGCGGGGGAATTTGCCCGCGATAACGCGCCGGAGCATTCCACCTACATGACCGGGACGCAGCACCTGAACCCGATTGCGTCCATCGCCGGGCAGAACATCGTCTGCGGGCCGGATTTGTGGCTGTACTACCACGGGCTGGACACGAGCGAGCGCAAGATGGACATTGCGGCTTTCTACACTGACCCGGAGGAAAACCTCGACCTGCTGGAGAAGTACGACGTGGACTACATCTACGTCAGCAGCTACGAGCGGAGCAGCTATGCGGTGGATACGGATACGCTCGACCGCCTGTTCACGCGCGTATTCAGCAACTGGGAAGCGACGATTTACGCCGTGCATCCATCATCGGAAACGGAGGACATGGGCAATGGAGCGTCTGCTGCGCTTCGCGGTGGAGCATGACCGGGTGATACGCCTGATGTTCATGCGGGATGGGCGGCTGTTTCAGGTCAATGCGCACATTGTGAGCTACGACGACAAGCAGGTGTCGTTCGTGACGACCCGTTCGCCGCGGACGCAGGTCATCAGCCGCGAGGAGCTGCTTGCGGTGGATTTCCGCCGCGGGGATGATGGGCAGGTGGTGTAATCCCTGCCTGCTTGCCAACAAACAAAACGTACGCCGCACAGCGGCAAGGAAAGGAGCGAAGGATGGAGCAAGCGGAAAAGAAACCCACGACACTAACCGGCGTCGATTTGTCCCAGACAGCATCGCTGCTGCTTCCATGGACGCATGACCCGTGGGGCAAGCTGCGCCCGCCGCTGTCCGAGGAAGCGCTGTGCATGAGCGCCGAACTCGCCAGCGCCGCGTACGGCATGGCGATTGAGCCGTGGGTCGAAGCCGGCTGGCGCGACGTGACCATTCAGGTGGATGGCGAACTGACTGCCCTGCCGCCGAACAACCCCTTGAGCGCCGAGTGGCGGAAATACTGGGTGCGCGCGCGCCTGAAACCCGTCAGTGCGCTGGGACAGATGCTGGGCGCGCTGCGATTGAGCAGCAGCAATAACACCACCGGCAAGGCGGTCGTGATGCTCCATCCCGCGCTGGACGGGCGCTACGTCGTCGCGATTGGGTTCATGGGCACGGGCTCGCGCTTCTACGACTGGTTCAGCAATTTCCGCATGACAACGCAGGACGGGATGCACCGCGGCTTCCTGGAACTCGCGCGGCAGTTCGAGGCGAATGAAGAGAAAATCTCCTTCCCGGAAACGGCGGAAGAGCTGGGGCTGGAAAAGCTCACCCTGCGCGACATTCTGCAGAACATGCGCAGCCCGAACAGCCGCTTCGTCCTCTGGGTCTGCGGGCACAGCCAGGGTGCGGCAATGATGCAGGTGTACGCGCACCTGAAGATGAACGAGACGGGCATCTCCGCGCGCAACCTTATCGGCTACGGTTTCGCGTCCCCCACGGTGATGGCGGGCAAAGCGGTTCGCGACCCATCCGCCTATCCGCTGTATAACATCCTCAACAGCGACGACCTTGTCCCCCACTGCGGCGCGGCGGTGCACCTCGGCATGTGCCTGAAATATCAGGCGACGGAGAATCTGCGCAAAAGCTGCTACAACTGGAAGCGCGACGAGAAATCCGTGCAGGCGCGGCTGGCAATCCGCCCCGTTCTCTGGAAGATGGTCGATACCCCGACGTGCATCATTGGCGGCATGGCGCTGCTGATGGCGCTGGGGCGCGTCAGCGGGGCGGACTTCCTCAAAATGCTGGGACTGGGCGGCTTCCTGCCGCTTGACCGCGCGCTGGAAAAGGCGGATGCGGAGGATTTTGTCCGCGGGCTGAACCAGAAGGCAGCGGCGGCATACGAGTCCGTGACCGGGCATCCGATTGACATGGGGCAGGTGTCGGACGAGGCGAACGCCATGCAGCGCATCATCGACCACTTCGGGCTGCTTTCGTTCATCGACGCGGCAAAAGCGCTGATGACCTGCCCGCACTACATGATGGCGCATCCCGAAGAGGGGTACATCGGCACATATTTTTATATCGTCATGAACGGGATTCAGGATTTTGTGCCGTTCATCTGGCGTTCTGGCGATCCGCCGCGCCGCATGACGGTGGAGCAGCTGCCGCATGACATGGTGACACAGGACATGCCGGGGCTGTACAACCGCCGCCTGCAAAAGCCCGACCGGCGCAAGCACCTGCCGATTACGCGGCGTGACCCGCGTCCGGGCGGCGACACGCGCCATCACCTGCCCCTGCTGACGGCAGGGACGGTGCAGCCGAACGAGAAGATCTACCCGGTAGAAGACATTGAACTGCGATAACCCACAATCATAAGAAAAGAGGCTTTTCCCATGTCCGATTACCGCATTGAAACCAAGTGTGTTCAGGCAGGCTACACGCCCGGCAACGGCGAGCCGCGCCAGATTCCGATTATCCAGTCCACCACCTTCAAATACGCCACGAGCGAGGACATGGGCAAGCTCTTTGACCTCGAAGCGTCCGGCTATTTCTATTCCCGCCTGCAAAACCCGACGTGCGACCACGTTGCGGCGAAAATCGCGGCGCTGGAAAGCGGCAGCGCAGCTATGCTGACCGGTTCCGGTCAGGCGGCGAACTTTATGGCGCTGTTCAATATCTGCGAGGCAGGCAGCCACATCGTTGCGTCGTCCTCCATCTACGGCGGCACGTTCAACCTGATTGCCGTGACGCTGAAGAAGATGGGGATTGAGTCCACCTTCGTCTCCCCCAATGCGACGGACGACGAGCTTGACCGCGCCTTCCGCCCGAACACGCGCGCAATGTTCGGCGAAACGATTGCCAATCCCGCGCTGACCGTGCTGGACATTGAGAAATTCGCTCAGGCGGCGCATCGGCACGGCGTTCCGCTGATTGTGGACAACACCTTCCCCACGCCCGTCAACTGCCAGCCGATTCGCTGGGGCGCGGACATTGTGACCCACTCGACGACAAAGTACATGGACGGCCACGGCGCGGCACTCGGCGGCGTCATCGTGGACAGCGGCAATTTCGACTGGATGGCGCACGCGGAGAAGTATCCGGGGCTCTGCACGCCCGACGAAAGCTACCACGGCATCACCTACGCCGAGAAATTCGGCAATGCGGGGGCATACATCACCAAATGCACCAGCCAGCTCATGCGCGATTTGGGCTGCGTGCAGTCCCCGCAGAATGCGTTCATCCTCAATCTGGGGTTGGAGAGCCTGCATGTGCGGATGCCGCGCCACTGCGAGAACGCGATGGCGGTCGCGCAGTTCCTCGAAAAACAGCCGCAGGTGGCGTCTGTCAGCTATCCGCACCTGCCGTCCAGCCCGTACTACGCCCGCGCGATGAAATACATGCCGAATGGCGGCTGCGGGGTGGTGTCGTTCGTCTTGAAGGGCGGACGTCCCGCTGCTGAGGCATTCATGAAGCGGCTGACTTTGGCGGCGATTGAGACGCACGTCGCCGACGCGCGGACGTGCTGCCTGAATCCGGCGACCTCCACCCATCGGCAGATGACCGAGGAGCAGCTGGCAGTTGCGGGCATTCCGGCGGGCATGGTACGCATCAGCGTCGGACTGGAGAGCAAGGACGATCTGATTGCCGACCTTGCGCAGGCGTTGTCCGGCATCGAAGCATGAGCGCGTACATCAATCGGTATTTCCTGCTGATGGCGGTGTTTTTGCCCCTATGGTGTATCATTCGCCGCCCTTGGAAGCACTGGAGCCTGCACGAAGGCTGCCTGATGGCGTTCGCAGCGCTGCTGTTTTCGCTGCTGTGCCTGGTGCTGCGCGGCACATGGGCTGCGCCGGGGGATATGCTGGCATCGGCGCTGCATCGGCTGCGGACGGGCGAGGGCATTCAGCTGCGGCTGTTCCACACCATTACGCGGCAGCTGTGGTACGCCCGGCAGGAGGAGATGCTCATCAACATCTGGGGAAACATCCTGCTCTTCATTCCCTACGGCTTCTTCCTGCCGCTGCTGTGGAAGCGGTATCGCCATCCGCTGCAACTTTCGCTGATGTGCCTGCTGCTGCCCTTGAGCATCGAAACGTGCCAGTTGTTCATCCGCCGCATGACGGATGTGGATGACCTGCTGCTGAATTTCGCGGGCGGGATGCTCGGCGGCGGGGTGTTCGCGCTGGTGCATATGGTATCCCCCAAATTCACTGATAAGGCGCTTGTGCGCGGATAATACGAAAACGTCCCCTTCCGGCAATGGAACGGGACGTTTTTACTATTTGGGAATATGTGCCGCGAATTTTTCGTGCTGGCTAACGTAAGTGGAATGCAGCGGACAACAATTCTCGCATTGCCTTACCTCCCACTCGTTTCCCTTAAATTATGCCATAAAATAAGGGAAACGTCAACCGATTAAGGGAAAAAGCCCTGATACTATTTCCGAATCAAAAGGGAGCCGATGAATTTGGAAATCGTATCATATCATCCCCGAAATACTTGACGAAGCCTGATACGATACGAACATTTTTCACACACAGTTTACCAAACATAAAAAGGTGTATTTTCTCAATCCGTATAACGGATATGGTTTTCTTTGCACCACTCTTCAGCTGCTGAACTTAAATGTGTCAACTCATATCTATACCAATCTGTATCAAGGAATTCTTTTTCAATCGCAATTAGGAACTCACGATCCATATCCTTTGCAGATAATTGAGATAAAAATTTAACCGTCTTTCGAGATAAATAAACCTGCGCATATTTCATCTCCAATGCCGGAATATCTACACGAAAGCAAGGAACATAGTGTCCATAGCATTGAGCAATGACGCTCGGCAGCGAATGAACATCGCAGTCAAATACACTCCCCAATTTTTCAGCATCAATCATTTGAGACTTTTTTTTGTCAAACCACCAAAGATCATAGTCTGTTTTGCAATATGGAAACCATCGTCCATAGTGCGCAATTTCCTTTATGCTAACCATTGTTTTTACCTCCAATTTCAATAAGTAATTGTACCACCATACCAAATATGAAAAGTATGCGTACTACCGATATTCTACCATCAACGTTTCTTCACTGTCAACCATGCCGATAATACTACTTCCAGAAAGCGAAAACGGCGAAAAAACGTCCCCTTCCGCCATTGGAACGGGACGCTTTCGTTATTTCTGTTTCTTATGATACCCACAGTCGCAGTACGGTCCGCCGGACGCAAGCGTGTATTCGCGCACGAAGTCCGACGCTTCGCCCGCTTCCGCCATCGTGTAATCCAGTCGGCACATGGCGGGCGTGAGGTCGTACAGCCCCAGCTCCTTTGTCAGCACACAGATGCCGCACTTATAGAACCGCGCCTCGTAGCCGCTGCCATCCGCATAGGGCAGATAGTCCATGTTCCACGAGTAGGGGTTGCGGTCGGCAGCGCGGAGCTTCTCCGCCTGTTTCATCCCCGCAATGTCCTTGTCAGAGAACTTGTTCTTCCCGCTCTTGCGGCAGAACCAGCGCATCGCGGGCGTCATCATGGATTTCGCGTAGTAATCCGTCAGCGTCTGCACGGTCGGGCGCTTGGGCATATGCAGCACATACGCGCAGAGCATCGCGCAGTTGACGAGATTCATCTGGAAGCGGTCGCCCGGCTCAAAATCCGGCACGCGCGCGATAATCCGCCGATACTCCTGCTTCGCCGCCTTCTCCGTTGCCTTGGCGGATTCCGCCGACTGCCCCAGCACCGCCGTCAGCTGATGCGTAAACGAGTGATGGAACAGCATCCACATGCCCATCGGCATTCCTGCATACTTCATGAGCTTACCTCCCCTTGCTTTCGCGAATGAGTTTGTTATGTCAAACTCATTGTAGCGCATTTTCGAGGGATTGGCAAGATGGAATGCTGAATTTTTATCAGAACAGGGTCATGGTAATAGCCACAGGCGCAAGCAGCCATGTCATGGCATATTGCGCCATGATGAACAGCAGCACCAATCCCAGCAAAACGCAGAAGAAAACGCCGAACCCCGTTCCACACCAGAATGTACATCCTCTATTTCCTCCCCTATCCGCCTAACAAATTCGCTCCGGACGCATAGCGGTGCAGGCTGCGTCCGGAGCGTGTCTTTTGTGGGGCGGAAAGCAAACCGCAATAAGTGGAAGGGGGCGGGCTTTCCGCGGCAGGCGTCGCGTAACCGGTGTATTCGCTGCCTGTCCCGAATTTCTTCGGCATTTTTAGCATACCACGAAGCGCGATTGCATGGTAGTCCACTTTTTCGCGATTTTCCGCCACTTTTCCAAAAACGACAAACACCCCCGCACCACGTTCGGCGCGGGAGTGCAAGGAAACATCAGAAATTACGGGACATATCGTACTTGGAATAGAACTCTTTGCGGAAATCAAGGAAGCAGTCGTTGGCAATGGCTTCGCGAATCTGCTCCATCAGGTGAATCAGGAAGCGCAGGTTGTGAATTGACGCAAGCCGTCCGCCGGTGATTTCGCCCGCCTTGAGCAAGTGGCGCACATACGCGCGGGAGAAATGCTGGCAGGCATAGCAGTCGCATTCAGCGTCAATGGGACCGAAGTCGTGCGCGTACTGCGCGTTCTTGACGACGACGCGCCCCTTGCTCGTCAGCACCGTGCCGTTGCGGGCGATTCGAGTCGCCAGCACGCAGTCGAACATATCCACGCCGCGCAGCACGCCCTCCAGCAGGCAGTCCGGCGTACCGACGCCCATCAAGTAGCGCGGCTTGTTGACCGGCATGTACGGCGCGATTTCATCCAGCATCTCATACATCACGGGCTTGGGCTCGCCGACAGACAATCCGCCGATGCCGTAGCCGATGAAGTCCATATCCGCCAGCGTCTTGGCGCTCTCAATGCGCAAATCCTTGTAGAACGCGCCCTGCACGATGCCAAACAGCGCCTGATCCTCCTTCGTGTGGTGCTTCTTGCAGCGCTCCGCCCAGCGGTGGGTGCGCTCCATGTTGATTTTCGCGGTGTTGTAATCGCAGGGGTACGGGCTGCACACGTCGAACGCCATGCAGATATCCGACCCTAACTTCTGCTGGATATCCATCGACTCTTCCGGCCCGATGAAGTGGCGCGAGCCGTCCAGATGGCTCTGGAACGTCACGCCCTCCTCCTTAATCGTGCGGATGCCGGCAAGCGAAAATACTTGGAATCCGCCGCTGTCGGTCAGAATCGGCTTGTGCCAGTCCATGAAGTTGTGCAGGCCGCCCGCCTCCTGCACGAGGTCTTCGCCGGGGCGCAGGTGCAGGTGGTAGGTGTTCGACAGCAGAATCTGCGTGCCGATTTCCTCCATCTCGCGGGGCGTCATGGCTTTCACGCACGCTGCCGTGCCGACGGGCATGTAAATCGGCGTTTGAATGTCGCCGTGCGGCGTGTGCAGCACGCCCAGCCGCGCGCCTGACTGCTTGCAAATGTGCTTGAGTTCATAGGAAAAAGGTTGTGTCACGGCTCAATTCCTCCGTTGTCCGGGATGTCGGGGTTCAAAATCGCTTCGGCAGAGTTGTTGAAGCGGATGGCCATATCGGTCAGTTCTTCGGCGTAGCAGTTCCAGATGGAGCCGCACGGAAGGTTCTGGAAGGTCATGATTTCCTTGCGCGTCGGATGCTCGAACACCAGCCGGTAGCCCCATAGGGCAATCTGCTGCCCCGCAATGCCGCGCCCGTACTTATTGTCGCCCCACAGCGGCGCGCCCATGTTCGCCATCTGCACGCGGATTTGGTGATTCCGCCCCGTTTGCAGGCGGATGGCACACAGCGCCGTGCCGTTTTTGCGCGCAAGGCACTCGCCGGACAGCATCGCCAGCTGCGCGCCCTTCTCGTCCGCGTCGCAGATTTCGACCTTGTTGAGGTACTCGTTCTTTTTCAGGTAGTCGATGCAGGTGAAGCGGTCTTTCACGCGCCCCTCGACGACGCAGAGGTACTCGCGCCCCATCTCGTGCTCACGCATCTGCGCAGACAGCCGGGACGCCGCCTTGCTCGTGCGCGCAAAGACCATCAGCCCGCCAACCGGGCGATCCAGCCGGTGCACCAGCCCCAGATACACCGCGCCGGGCTTGTTGTACTTGATTTTGATGTACTCCTTCAGCTGCGAAAGGATGTCGGTGTCGCCCGTTTTGTCCGCCTGCGAGAGCATATTCGGCGGCTTGACAGCGACGATGACGTGGTTATCCTCATACTGCACGTCGATATTCGCCAGCTGATGCAGCGGGAATTCGTTCATTTGGCCGACCACCTTCCGCTTGCGCCGCAGGGCAGCACGCCGCCCGTCGTCACCGGCAGGCAAAGCTCCTGCGCGTCGATGATGCCCCCATGGCAGCTGCTGACGCACTTCATCAGCATATTGCTGAGGACGCTGGCCTGAAAGCCCGTCGTGTAACTGTTGATGAGGAAGAACAACGGCTTGTCGGACAGCACCTTCGCGCTCGTATCGACCAGCCCGAACAGCTCGTTTTCCAGCTTCCACACCTCGCCCGACGGCCCGCGCCCGTAGCTCGGCGGATCCATCAGGATGCCGTCGTAGGTGTTGCCGCGGCGGATTTCCCGCTGCACAAACCGCAGCGCGTCCTCGACAATCCAGCGGCTCCTTTCCTCCGGCAGCTTCGATAACTCGCGGTTCTCCTTGCCCCACTGAATCATGCCCTTCGCGGCATCGACGTGGGTGACGTGCGCGCCCGCCGCCATGCAGGCCAGCGTCGCGCCGCCGGTGTAGCCGAACAGGTTCAATACGCGGATGTCCTTGCGCCCGCTATTGCGGATGAGGTCGCCCATCCACACCCAGTTCGCCGCCTGTTCCGGGAAAAGCCCCGTGTGCTTGAATCCCGTCGGGCGGACGTAAAACCGCAAATCTTGATGCTGAATCGTCCAGCGTTCCGGCAGGCGGGTCAGGAACTCCCACTCGCCGCCGCCCTTTTCCGAGCGGTGATAATGCGCCTGCGCCTGTTTCCACAGCGCCGGGTCTGCCTTGGGCCAAATCGTCTGCGGATCAGGCCGCCGCAAGATGACATTTCCCCACCGTTCGAGCTTCTCCCCGTCGCCCGTATCCAGCACCTCATAATCTTCCCATGTATTCGCTAAAAACATAACTTCTCCTTTATTTTGGAGGAGCCCCAAGGGGCGTTGCCCCTTGACCCCACAAGGGAGTTCCTCCCTTGACC
>ERZ773147.3465-NODE-3465-length-11977-cov-8.259688_pt1 | contig 11977 bp, 9 predicted proteins | sample MGYA00580851_ERZ773147 | MGnify/ENA primary metagenome ERZ773147 (study PRJEB29015, sample SAMEA2737818) | human gut metagenome | biome: human gut; feature: human-associated habitat; material: faeces | place: China | collected 2012 ... | reverse complement strand
AGGCGCGCCGCCAGCGTTCGTCCTGAGCCAGGATCAAACTCTTAATAAATAGTATCTAAACTACCTATTAAGGTAATTATGATCGTTTAATCCATAACCCAAGCTCTCGCTTGCGTTATTACTTGTGTTTTAAGAGTACATTCTCTTAAGAATTTACAAGGACTCTCCATTGACCTTTCAGTCAATTTCAAGTGAATGCTGTTCAATTTTCAAGGTGCGGCTCCGCTGCCTCCCCGTGGGTGACAGCTTTGTTATATTACCATTTTCCCCGCATAAAGTCAACTCCTTTTTTGCATTTTTCGAGAAAAAGGTGCAAAAAATTTGTGCTCCCCCGGAAAGGAGAGCACAAAGTACAATTTCTTGCTTTAATCTGCCTGCAAGGCTGCAAAACGGGCGCTGCCGCCGTGGCCCAAATACCGCCACATCAACACGCACACAATAACCAAAAGCACCAGACATACAGCAAGGAACAAGGTAGGCGCAACACTTGCGGAGAGCAGCAGCGCATACAGCAGTGCCAATACCAACACCACGGCCATGGAGCCGAACATGCAGATCATGGTGCTCATGCTCTGCTTGATAACGACTGTTTCATTGATGTAATCGAACTTAGGAAAATGCAGGTTGACCACCACGCCCAGCAGGGCCGTGAACAGATTGAAGGCCGCAGGCACCAGCACAGCCAGCACCAATGTGAGCAGCTCCAGCTTTAGCACAATTCCCATCAGCAGGGCACTAAGCGCCGTAATAGGAATACAGAGCAGCATTTGCAGCTTGACCTTGGCGCGAAGGACCACACCGGCAGGTACCGGGATGGACTGCGCGATCCAAAGGTTCTTTCCCTCCAGTGAGATGGATGGAGCCGTGATAAGATTGGTGCAGCTAAGACCGCAAAGGATCACACAGAGAATCAGCCCCATGATCTCCCCTTCCCCATTCAGGATCGGCAGAAACTCGGTAAGAATATCCTTTTTTACGAGCATGGCGACACAGGCAACAACAAGCAGGATCTCCCCCATCCATGCATTGAGCACATACATAGGATTGCCAATGAAGTGCCGGAAGTCCTTGCGCAGCAGCGCGGCGGCCGGGCTGCTGACATGCATCGACCTTTCCTTGTATTTAATGCGTGCGGTGCCTTTCTTTGCTGTGGTGATCTGCCGGAAGCTGCGGGAAAGGATGGCGTATACCAGTTCGAACACTGCCAGGGTGCAAACGGTATACAGCAGCAAATAGGTCAGGTTATGCTCCGCGATACCAACGCCGAAGTAATACGCGGGGAAAGCGTACTTTTTGAACGCCACCGCGATGGCAGTGCCATTGGCGATGAGGCCGGAGATAATATCGCCCATCTTGCTATAAAGATAGAAATACGCTGCCAAAAAGAGCAGTGACACCACCATGGTGATGATATTCTTATTGCGCATTTTGCTGCTGATAAGAGAGATGACCCATGCGACAAGGCAGGAGAACGCCTGTACCATCAGCGGCAGCAGCAGCGTACTGATGATAAAATACGCCACACTTAGCACGGTAACGGGATAATTCATGCAATATACCACACCGGCCGGTCCCATTACCAGCAGCACATAGCCCAGATCCAGCGCCAGCAACAGCAGCATACGGCTGCCCAGGATGAACTTGGGCGCAATGGGCATGGAAAGCAGCAGCTCGTTATCCTTGGCATCGAAAAGCTGCGTTTGGGTGGCAAATACATTGCCGATAAAGGTGAGCATAAAGGCCATCAAACCGGCGATGGCAAAATACAGCCAACCCAAACCAAGCTCATGCAGCGGCATGCAGATAGAAGAAAACATGCTGCCGAACATGATAAAGAAGCAGATGATGACATAAAGGAACAGCACCGCAAACCCGATGGTGCGGCCCATGCCGCCTTTGCTCTGCTTGCGGCGGCTGCGCATGAGGGACGCCTTGAAGGAGGCAAACTGGATTTTAAGCAGCGTTTTAAGCATTGTCATCCTCCAGTTCCAGGAACACATCCTCCAGGGAATCCTGTCCCTTGACCTCCTCCATCGTCCCGGAGACGATCAGCCGGCCGCCCTTGATGATGGCAACCTTATCGCAAAGCTTTTCTGCTACCTCCAGCACATGGGTGGAAAAGAAGATGGCGGAGCCGTTATCACACAGCCGCCGCATGATCTGCTTGAGCTCATGGGCCGCCTTGGGATCCAGGCCAACAAACGGTTCATCCATGATGAGCAGCTTGGGGCTGTGGATGAGAGCGGAAATGATGGCCAGCTTCTGCTTCATACCATGGGAATAAGCGCTGATGGGCTGGGCCAAATCCTCTGTCAGGCCAAACAAATCGGCATATTCCCGGATCCTCTGTTCCCTGTCTTCTTTGGATACTCCGAATACATCCGCAACAAAATTAAGATACTGGATACCGCTGAGAAACTCATACAGGTCAGGGTTATCCGGCAGGTACGCTATCTTGCGCTTACAGCCGATGGGATCCTCCCGGATAGAGGCCCCATCCACATAGATCTCCCCTTCCTCAAACTGCAGGATCCCGCAGCAGGATTTGATGGTCGTTGTTTTGCCGGCGCCATTATGGCCAATGAACCCATAGATCTCCCCCGCGCAAATGTGCAGCGAAAGATCATCCACCGCCTTTTTATCACCGTATGTTTTGGTCAGGTGTTCGATTCTGAGCATTTTGTTCCCTCCGATCGAATGTTTAATGTCAAATATATTTTACAACTTCGTTATCGCATTGTCAATGCCCCCGCCGCATTATTCAAACAATCTTAATAAAAACCGTGAACCGCTAAAAGTCCCTGCCGCTATGGGCAGGGACTTTGCAGTGAATTTGGCAGTTACGCCGCTTCAGCGGGGCCCTCGGGCAGCTCGGACTCCTCCGCTGGCTCGGTCGGCTCCTCAGCAACCGTCCATTCAAAAGCATTGGCCGTGCAGATAAGATCATCCCGCATAGAATCCGGCTCATAGGTGATGGTGATCCGATCACCCACATTCAGCAGGATGACCTTTTCCACCTCACCGGCGGAAATGCAGTAGACGGTATTGTCCGCGTCCAGTGTCACATAGTACATGGTGGTACCATCAATGACCGCGGAGCGCAGCGCCGTTACGATGCCGGTCACGGTATCCTCATCCGCCGGCAGAATGGGGGCTTCCCCGGTATCCAGCTTATTCTGCCGCAGCAGCTTATAATAGTTGCTCTGGCATTCCTCCACCGAGGCTCCGGTAGCAACGATCTGGTACTGCTGAACATTAACCATGGCATACATCTTCACCAGGCCGGCATAGTCCTTCAGCGCCATAAAGTAGGTGGGCTGATTGCTGATATTGAGCAGCAGCGGGAAGGTAGCGCTGTAATTGAGGTGCTGCACCACGCCCTCGGCGCTGTTCATGGCGCTGAATTCTTCGGCGCCCGCAATGGAATAGAAGGTGGTCTGCTTGGTGCGCTGGTTAGTTAGAATAAAGCCGATATTGGATTCATCGCTGCCGGCCGAAGTCACGCCGGTGTAGACATATACATCGTCATTGGCGGCAATATAGTTATAGCCCTCAGTGGTCACAGTCACATTCTTCTGGCCAAACAGTGAATTGATGAAACCGCCTTGATAGGTGCCATAGTAATCGTACTGATCCATAATGATCTCCGCCGAGTAGACGCCGTCCACCCAGGTGGGGATATCGGTATAGTACTGGCTTTCACCGGTAATGGCATTCACCAGCACCGCACCCTGGATATCGGTACCACCAAAGAGCCCGATGCGCTTGACGATGCGGGGACAAACCCAGTAAGGCGTGCCTTCTTCGTCGATCTCAAAGGTCGGTTCATTAAAGATATAGGTGGGATACTGGAACCGCAGATGGCGGTACAGATTGCGGCTGAAGTGCTCAGCCGTAGTATAGTGCATCCCTTCCGGCAGACGAACCACATCTACCTCCTGCGTCACCATATCAATGATGAGATAGGCAGGCAGGCCGGCGCTGCGGTTATTCAGCCACTTGAAGATATCGCCGTAGCGCAGCGGGGTGACCCGAACGGGACGACCCTTGTAATTGATCTGGGTATAGTTATCCGCTACCTCAAACTGGCTTACCATATCGGCCAGCTCGCCCAGTTTGCGGTCACCCAGCTTTTCGGCCGAATCCCGGTCCAGCATGGGGATCTGATCAAAGGAGATCTCCTCGATATCCTGGGTAAAGTCACCGGTCTCCACAGTTATCAGCTTGGCATAGGCGCCGCTGCGGATGACAACGCTGGAAAGCAGCCCGCCAACCACATAGATGACAAATACAGCTCCGATAACAATAAGCGGCACGATGCAGCTGCCCTTCAGCAGTTTCCAGAAGGTCTTGCCGTTTTCCGCCTGGCGATAGATGCCGGAAGTGATAACCGCCGTGATGCAGTATACTACCGAGAGGAACAGGAAAAAGCTATAAAATGCTGCCGAGTGCAGATTGATGGGCGGCAGCTCCACATAAAAGTAAATGAAACCCGCCACAATGGTAACGATCAGATTGATGAGAATGTTTTTGCCGGAAAAGCCGGATTTAGCCATAAAAGGCGCTCCTTTCGGACATTACATTAATAATAAGATCAGTGGGTACGCTCATCGCCCCAGAAGAACAGTGCCACGGTACCAGGACCGGTGTGACTGCCAATAGTGGTACCGATATTATTGATCATGACCTTGCCATTGAGGTGAGGGAACTTTTCCTCTACTAGGTCGGCAACAGCGCGGGCATCATCGTAGCAGGCAGACATGGAGATAAAGCACTTGCCATTGTAATCATGGCCGCCCTGGGCGTGGTTCTCCATTTCCTTTACGATCTGCTGGATGACAGCCTTTTTACCACGGATCTTCTGGCGGGGAATGAGGTGGCCCTCATCGTCCATATTCAGCAGCGGGCAGATCTTCAGCGCGGTGCCGAACCAACCGGCAGCCTTGGAAACACGGCCGCCGCGGACATAGAAGGTCAGATCGGTGGAGAAGAACCAGTGGTGCAGCTTCAAGCGGTTTTCCTCGGCGAAGTCACGCACTTCCCCCAGAGTCTTTCCCTCATCACGCAGGTCCGCCAGCTTATCCATAAAGAGACCGTAACCGGAGGAGGCCCCCAGGGAATCCACCACATAGATCTTGCGGTCTGGATATTTCTCCGCCAGCTCCTCCGCCGCGATGCGGGCGGAATTGACCGAGCCGGAAAGGCCGGAAGACAGGCTGACATGCAGGATATCCTTGCCCTCCTTGAGGAAGCCCTCGAAGTAGGCCACGAATTCATCCACATTCACCTGAGAAGTCTTGGTCATTTCACCGGCCGCCATGCGGGCGTAAAACTCATCAAACGGCACACTTTGCCCTAGGTCGTCGGGGTAGCTCTTATCCCCTAGCGTATAGTGGAAACAGATATAGTGAATATTACGGCTTTCAAAGTACTCCTTGGAAAGATCCGCGGTGGAGCAGCAGCTCAGAATGTATTCGGACATCAGTTTACCTCCTTTATTTTCGGGCATTGCCCGCAAATGTGATTAAATTATATACAAAGCCCCCGGGAATTGCAACCAGTTCTTCCGGATATTGCCCGGTATTCACACAATGTTCATACGGTCAGCATGGCATTTTCTTTGATATGGTACTCTGCCAGGTACTTTTCCTCCAGCGGAATCCATTGCTCCCGAAATACCATCCAGTGCTCTTCCCCATTGCGGGCGGTAATGCGCCGCTTTTGTTCTTCCGGAGCGATATCACAGAACACCGTCAGATCGGCATAACCTCCAAACCGCGGGTGTTGGCTGTATGCCCCCTCCACGATGATGACCGGAACCGGCGGAATTTCCGTCCAGCCGTTATAGTCCATTCTGTGGCAGTCAAACCGCCGGTAGCGGAAAGCCGCTCCCCGCCGAAGAAAGGGCAGCACTTCCTCCGCAAAGCGCTCGGCATGGACATTTCCGCCCGGAGCTGCCAGCCGTTCCGGCGTTCTCAGCTCTCCTGGCAGGAAGAAATCATCCATGTGTACCACGGCGCCGCCCAGAGTCACAGCCAGTTCCTCTGCCAAGGTAGTTTTTCCTGCCGCCGCTCGGCCATCCATGGCAATGGCACCACAGCCAGCCGGTTTTACTTTTTGATAGGCTTCTATGATCCGTTCCGCCTTCTGTATCATGAGATCCACTCTCCTTCCTTGTTATCATACCACATTCCGTCCCCAGCGACAAATCCTTTGTGGCTTCTTTGCCTTTGCATTGATTGTTTGGCGCTACTGTGCTATAATAAATTGCGATTTCCAAAACCATCTTAAAAAGGAAGCGGAAAATGAATCACAGAATCGTACTTTCCACCACCGGAACGGTGCTGTATATCGAAGCCGCCATGATGCTTATTCCCCTGCTCATTGCCATGGGCTTCAAAGAGCACAAGCAGGCGCTGGCCTTTTTGGCGGCCATACTCATTGCCGCGGGCGTGGGCTTCCTGCTGCGGCGGGTCGCACCCCCTCAGCGCCAGGATATCTTCTCCAAGGAAGGCTTTGTTATAGTGGCCATGGCCTGGCTGGCGCTTTCCCTGGTGGGGGCGCTGCCTTTTACCATCAGCGGCGCCATTCCCCATTATATCGATGCGCTGTTTGAAACGGTGAGTGGCTTTACCACCACCGGTGCCACCCTGCTGCAGGATGTCGAGGCTCTTAGCTACTCCATGCAGTTCTGGCGCTGCTTCACCCACTGGATCGGCGGTATGGGTATCCTGGTGTTCGTCACCATCATCTCGGCCAAGGCCCCCGACCGTACCATGCACATCCTGCGGGCGGAAATGCCCGGCCCCACCATGGATAAGATCGTCCCCAAGGCACGGGATGGCGTCAAAATCCTGTACCTGATATATATTATACTTACTCTGCTGGAATTTGCCGCCTTTCTGCTGGCGGGCATGCCTATCTATGATGCTATCATCCACGCCATGAGCACCGCCGGCACCGGCGGCTTTGGCATGCTAAACAGCAGCATGGCTGGCTACGCCCCCGTCTATCAGTGGATTGTCGCTTTCTTCATGGTGCTCTTTGCCATCAATTTCAATCTGTTTTTCCTTATTATCATGGGACAGTGGCGCACCGCGCTGCGCAGCCATGAGCTTATTTGCTTCCTTTCCATCATTGTGGTAGCTTCCGGTATCATCGCCTTCAATATCGCCCCTATGTACGGCGCGGGTGATGCTGTCCGTCACTCCTTTTTTCAGGTAGCCGCCATCATTTCCACTACCGGTTTCGCTACCGCGGATTACACCACATGGCCAGGTCTCAGTCAGGGAATCATCTTTGTGCTCCTGTTCCTTGGCGGCTGCTCCGGTTCCACGGCCGGCGGTTTGAAAATCAGCCGCGTCATGCTGTTGGCACAGTCCATCCGCCGGGAGATGCAGCATGTGCTGCACCCCCGTTCCACCCGGGTCGTCCGCTTTGAGAATAAAAAGGTGGATGAAGCGGTTATCAACAGCTGCAATACCTACTTTACCCTATATATTGTCTGTATTGCGGTCATTTTCCTGCTCATCTGCTGGGAACCCTTCGGCCTGACCACCAATCTCTCGGCTGCCATCACCTGCTTTAATAATGTCGGCCCTGGCTTTGGCATCATCTCCCCCAGCGGCAATTATTCCGCCTTCTCCCCTTTCTCCAAGCTGGTTCTTTCCGGTGCCATGCTGCTGGGCCGTCTGGAGATCTATCCCCTGCTGGTCGCCATTACTCCCACCGCATGGGCCAAGCGCCGCTGATTCCCTCATTTTCTTGACAAAAGTGTATTTTTCGGTTATTCTTTATTGGATTAAAGCGTAAATACGAAAATGTGACAAGGAAACCCACACTCTCGTCCTTATGCATAAGGGGCGAGAGTGTTTTTCCATTCACTGTGCTTTGGAGGAGGAACCCACATGAAAAAAAGCAATCCCATTGCCCTGCTGCCCATTGGGGTGTTTCTGGTCATTTATTTAGGTCTAGGCCTGTTATTTAAGTACGGCCTTAAGATCAACATGGGCTTTTACAATATTCCCATCGTCGTGGCGTTTCTCATCGCCCTGCTGGTGGCCTGCCTGCAGAACCGCGAGCTCTCCTTTGACGCCAAGCTGGAGCTGATGGGCCACGGCATCGGGGATAAAAACATTGTTACCATGATCCTCATTTTTATGGCGGCGGGCATCTTTGTGGGCGTAGTTGGCCGCAGCAGTGCCGAAAGCGTTGCCTACCTGCTGCTTTCTCATGTTCCCTCGCAGTATTCTGTTGTCATTCTCTTTGTCGTCAGCTGCTTTGTCTCGCTGGCCATGGGCACCTCGGTAGGTACCATTACCCTTATCACTCCTATCGCTGCGCCATTGGCAGTCGCCACCGGCTTTTCCCTGCCCTTCTGCGTGGCATCGGTCATCGGCGGTGCTATGTTCGGGGACAACCTCTCCTTCATCAGCGATACCACCATTGCCGCCTGCAATGGCCAGGGCTGCCAGATGAAAGATAAATTCCGCGAAAACTTCAAGATCGCACTGCCTGCCGCCCTGCTCTCTTTGGCGGTCATCCTTATCATTTCGCTCAATACTCCCATCGAGCAATTCCCTATCATCAAAGAGTATAATCTCATCCAGATCATTCCCTACATTCTGGTCCTGGCTGGCGGCATCATCGGCATTAATGTCTTTGTGGTACTACTCATCGGCATCCTTTCCGGCTCCATCATCATGCTGGCTACCGGAGAAATCGCCGCAACAAGCCTGCTGAAAAACATGGGCACCGGCGCCGAGAACATGTTCGAGACCACCATGGTCGCCATCCTGGTTTCCGCCATCTGCGCTCTCATCCGGGAATACGGCGGCTTTGAGGCGTTGCTTCGCGGCATCAAGAAGGTATTCCGCGGCAAAAAGGGCGGCCAGCTTGGTATGGGGCTTTTGGTTGGTGCCATGGATATCGCTACTGCCAATAATACCGTCGCCATCGTTATGGCCAATCCCATCGCTGCCGAAATGGCCACGGAGTACGGCATCAGCAACCGCAAAACTGCTTCCATCCTGGATACCTTCTCCTGTGTCTTCCAGGGCATCATCCCCTACGGCGCACAGATGCTGGTTGCCATCACCGCTGTAACAGAGCTGGGGCACAGCGTTACCGCCTTCCAGATCATCCCCTATCTGTTCTACCCATTCCTGCTGCTCATCAGTACACTGGTGTTCATCTTCCTTATCCCGGAAAAGAAGAAAACAAATTAAGTCCCTTTTCACTCCCCCGCCTACCGGGGGAGATTTTTCTTTTCCCGATGGCAATTTCCTGCTATAATAAACATCATAAACCACCCACTGGGAGAAATACCATGAGCTGTGATGTATCGCTGGTGCGCTGCACCGATTATGAAATAGATCATATCCGCGCGGCCCTTGACCGTCTGCTGGCACCGCTGGGCGGTCTGGACTGGGTCACCCCCGGTATGAAGATCGTCATCAAGGCCAATCTTGTTGCCGGCCGCCCGCCGGAGGATGCCGTGACCACCCACCCGGCGCTGCTATGTGCCCTTAGTGAAATGCTGATCGCTCGCGGCGCTTCGGTCGTCATTGGCGATAGTCCTGGCGGAGTGTACAATGCCACCTATCTTGGCCGCATCTACCAGCGGTGCGGCGCGGCGGAAGCGGAGCGATACGGCGCACACCTCAATCAGAATTTTGAGGTGCGGGAGGCCCATTTTCCGGAAGCAGCTGTTGCTCACGACTTCAAATATACCGCCTATTTGGATGACGCCGATGCTATCATCAACTGCTGCAAGCTGAAAACCCACGGCATGATGGGCATGACCTGCGCCGTCAAGAATATGTACGGCATAGTACCCGGCAGTGTCAAATCGGAATACCACTACCGCTACTCCAACCCCATGGATTTCGCCCGCATGATCGTGGACCTGAACCTTGCCCGTCCTGCCCAGCTGCACATAGTGGATGCCGTAGTGGGAATGGAGGGCAATGGTCCCACCGCCGGTACGCCCCGGCCCATCGGTTGCCTGCTGGCCAGCTGTAGCCCCTATCGTCTGGATATGATCTGTGCCGGTATCATCGGCCTGCCGCCGGCCTGTATCCCCACCATTGCCGCCACGCAGGAGCGCGCCCTCTCCCCCAAGGAAATCGGAGAAATCACTGTCAGCGACCCCTGGCAACCCTATATTGTTCCAGATTTCAAAAACATCCGCAATGCCGAAAACCTTCTCCATCAGGATGGCAACGCGGCCATTTGGGGCAAGGCGCTCAACCGCCTGCTCCGCGCCGCGATGAGCTCTCGGCCCGGTGTTCAAAAGGAGGAATGCATCGGCTGTGCCGAGTGTCAGCGCATCTGTCCGGCCAAGGTCATCACCATGGTAAACGGCAAACCACGCATTGACCGCAAAAAGTGCATCAAGTGCTTCTGCTGTCAGGAATTCTGTCCGGTCGGCGCCATGAAGGTCCAGCGTTCCCCCATTGCCCGGCTGCTGGAGAAAATATAAAAGTTCCCCCGGTGCTTCTCTGTGGAGGGTACCGGGGGTTGGTTTTTCTGTTTTGTTGGGCTTATTCGGCTAGCTCCAGTATCTTCAGCACAATGGCCGCTGACTGGTGCGCCGCCACATCGATGAAATTATCGTAGCTGTCATCTGCCCCTTCATCCGCACTGTCAGACATCGTCCGGATGATGAGAAACGGAGTATCATTTACAAAGCTTGCATGGGCAATGCCAGCACCCTCCATTTCGGTGCAGCAGGGGTCAAAGCGTTCCCGCAGGCTTTGCTTTATAGCGTTATCCGTTACATATCGGTCGCCGCTTACAATCAATCCGGAAACGACCTTCCCGTGTATTGTCACGCCTTCACACGCCATTTGCGCCAATGCCAGCAGAGCAGGATCTGCCTGAAAGGACCTGCGGAACGGGTAATACTTTACCATGACCTCATCCTGATCATGGAACGCCGCCTCCGTGCTCAGCACCACATCCATCACTCCAATGCCCGCGCCAATAGCCCCGGCAATACCGATATTGATGACCGCCTCGGCGTGGAATTCCCGTATGACCGCATTGGCAAAGAGCGCTGCGTTTACCTTGCCCACGCCGCAGCACACCAGCACGATCTCCTTTTTTCCGATGCGCCCGGTGTAAAAGCTGCGCCCATACAGCTTATGCTCCTTCACCTCGGTCATCTGTTCCTTTACCAGCGCTATTTCTTCATCCAGCGCACCGATGATCCCATATCTCATGCTTTTTTCCTCCTACTGTGGTTATATGGGGTCATTATACCACATAGCTTGTCATTTTCCTATGGGCAATCTCAGTAAATGAGATGTTTTCCTCCAGCGTTTCCGCCTTCATGCCACTGTACTTCCCCATTCCGCTTTTTCGGCGCGGCCACTGCGCACGGGATCTTCCCCTCACACAGGGGATAGCCGGCTTCTGCGCTTGTGGGCGATCACCCCGGTCAGTAGCCCGGTGCCGCAGGCACATCCCAGCATCTCATCGGTAGGCCGGATCAGCGCCGTCACTGTATCGCACAGTTTTTTATTCGCCTTCCGATTAAAGACATTCGCAAAAATATCGTATACCAACGCCACATTATCCCAAAACCTCGTCACACCTCCGCTTTTTTACTGCTGGGCATCCTGCCGGTATGCCGCCTGAACTTCTTTCTGAAAGTCCCTCTGGGCGCTCTGCCCCATACTCAAAATACATCATCCGTTCCCTCTTTATTGCAGCGGTATTTTATCCATGTGGTTAGTTTATGCTAACTAATGTGTCAATGAAAAGCTGCCACCCGGCAGCTGTTTTCTATGGAAAAAGGTAAAACCGGCAACACTTCTAAAAGTGCTGCCGGTTTTGGAGGCACCACCCGGAATCGAACCGGGGAATAAAGGTTTTGCAGACCTCTGCCTTACCGCTTGGCTATGGTGCCGAAAAAAATGGAGCGGGTTACGAGGCTCGAACTCGCTACCTCCACCTTGGCAAGGTGGCGCTC
>ERZ773147.3461-NODE-3461-length-11995-cov-5.815745_pt1 | contig 11995 bp, 8 predicted proteins | sample MGYA00580851_ERZ773147 | MGnify/ENA primary metagenome ERZ773147 (study PRJEB29015, sample SAMEA2737818) | human gut metagenome | biome: human gut; feature: human-associated habitat; material: faeces | place: China | collected 2012 ... | reverse complement strand
GACCGAGGTGCTGTTTCCGCCGCGGCGGCTGGATGATTTGAAAATGTACTGGAACTGGCTGGGCTGGTTTGCCGCGCAGCCGGACAAAACCGAATATAAAGGTTATTATGAATGGGCCGTGGCATGGTACTGGAAGGTGTTTTACCTGTTCTGGTGCCAGGCCAGCGAGGCCGGAGCCATGGCAAAGCTGAAACCGGAATTTTTGAAGCACAAAAAGCATCTGGACAGCATTTTGCCGGACATCCTGCGCTGCCCGCATGTGCCCGGTGCCGAAAAAGCGCGCGCTGTGCTGTTCTGCGCCGCACCGGGGCTGACCTACACGCTGGCACACGCCCGCGGCAAGCTGCATGGCAGCAAAACGGACTGAGGAATGAGGGGGAAAAACAAGATGGAACATATTGCAGTTAGTGTGATCGTTCCCATTTACAACGCAGAGCCCTGGCTGGAAGAGTGCGTGCAGAGCATTCTGGACCAGGATTTCCCGGCCAGCTACGGCACGATCGAAGTGCTGCTGATTGATGACGGCGCAACGGATGGCAGCGGCGCTTTGTGTGACCGCCTTGCCAAGCGGGACAACCGCATTAAAGTGGTGCACCAGGAGAACCAGGGGCTTTCCGGCGCGCGCAACACCGGCATTGATATGGCCCGCGGCCGCTATTATGCCTTTATTGATAGCGACGATGTGGTGCGCCCGGCGTACCTGAAAAAGATGTACGAAGCCTGCGAAGCGCACGACGCCTACATGGCGATCTGCGCAGTGGAGGACGTACAGGAGAACGGCAAGCCCCTGCCGGAGCCGGTGTTCACCCCGCCCACGCAGGAAGGTGTGTTCCGCGGCAAGGATCTGCTGAATGATTTTTATGCCCCCAACGGCACTTATTACACCGTTGCATGGAACAAGCTTTACCGCGCCGAGGTGTGGAAGCTGCTGCATTACCCGGAGGGCCGTCTGCACGAGGATGATTTTGTGGCGCACCGGCTGTTCTGGCGGTGCGATAAAGTGGTGTGCCTGCCGGATGTTTTGTACAATTACCGCCTGCGTTCCGGCAGCATTATGCGCACCAGCCTGAAACCCGGCGCGTTTGACGCGGTGGACGGCCTGGCTGACCGGTACCGCTTTTATGTCGAGAACGGCGCGGACCGTTCGGTGATTGATTCGGCTTATGCTGCCTGTTGGCGGCGGTATCTTTTCCTGTGCGCCAAGGTACGCCAGAACCCGGAGCCGCAGCTGGTCAAGGCCATCAGCAAGGAGCAGTTTCTGATGCAGGGGCTGATCAGCTACCTGCCCAACTGCCGCCACATGAAGATGACCGAAAAGCTTTCCGCCGCCCGCTGGGCCATGATGCCCGCCGAAAGCCTTTGCCCGGCAAAGTGATTGTTTACGGAAGCTTTCCAGCCTTTCTTTCCAGCCTTTTTTGAAAAAAAGGCTTCGGCGAAAAAACTTTAATATAATAGAATATAAGAATAAAAATAGGGATTGCGAACGGGTAAACAAAATACGCTCAAAACATATTGAAACACGCGTTTTCCCCATAGAGACCGTAGGGGTGCACATTGTGCGCCCGCTGACCTAATGTCATAGCGTTTTTCCAAGGATTGTATATGGGACAAACGGCCACGGGACGATGCAAGCATCGTCCCCTACAAATAATTTTTAGGTGTGCGATAACCATTTTGCGTTTCTCCCCGGCGCGATGAGGGCATCGCGCCCTACAAATATTTTATCTGTTCCGCACATCCCCCAAAACATCTCCAATTCCTAATTTCTAATTAACCTCCTAACTCCTAACTATTCCTTCGTCCACACCAAACTTTCAAACCAACGAAAAAAGGGGTTGTCCATTTTGCCGCTGCGCTCGCCGAATACACCGCGCAAACCGCGCATTTTGCTGGTTCCGCCGCCGGAGCTGCCGGTTCCTGCTGTGCAGGGCGGCGCGGTGAAAACCCTTGTCACCCACCTGATCCGTGAAAATGAACGGGCGGGCAAGCTGGACCTGCTGTGCGCCAGCATCCCGGACCCGGAAGCCGCCGCCCAGGCACAAGGGCTGCAGCACACCAAAATGCTGTACGTTGCCAAGCCCCGCGGCGTGCGCCGGTATTACCCCATGGTGTTTCTGGAGCGCTGCTTTGGCGTTGCCGCCCCGTATGACCCGTGGTATCAAAAGGTTCAGCTTTCCCTTGCACTGGAGCTGCCCACGCCGGACCTGATTGTGGCGGAGGGCGGCACCCTGACCCAGTGCAGCGCCATCAGCAAAATGTTCGGCAAGCGGCGTTGCCTGGCCCACCTGCACGGCCAGACCAGCTGCAGCCATGAGATGGACGCTATTTACGGCGGTATTCTGGCCCTGAGCGAGTTTATCCGCGATGATTACCTCAAAACCAGCGAGCTGGACCGCAAGCATGCCTACATCCTGCACAACTGCATTGATACCGCCCGCTTTGTGCCCGGCCCGGCGGATGCTGCGCTGCGGGCTTCCCTCGGCTTTGCGCCGGAAGATTTTGTTGTACTGTTCTGCGGCCGCCTGGAGCCGGATAAGGGCATCCACAAGCTGTTGGAAGCGATGGAGAATATCCATGACCCGCGCATCAAGCTGCTGATTGTGGGCAGCCCGTTTTTTGGCCGTACCCAGCAAAGCCCGTTTTTGCGCAAGTTGGAACAGCAGGCCGAGACCCTTGGCGACCGGGTGCGCTTTACTGGCTATGTGCCCAATGATTCGATGCCGGAATATTACCGCCTGGCGGACCTTGTCTGCGTGCCCACCTTGGTGGAGGAAGCCGCCGGGCTTGTGGCGGTGGAAGCCATGGGCTGCGGCCGACCGGTGCTTGCCACCCGCAGCGGCGGTATGCCGGAATATCTGGACGGCAGCCAGGCCGTGCTGGTGGACCGTGACGGCAATGTGGCCGGGCAGCTGAGCTTTGCCATCCGCATGCTGTACGAACACCCGGATCTGCGCGCCCAGATGAGCACCGCCGGTGCAAAGACGGCACAGCGCTATTCTTCTGCACGCTTTTATGATGATTTTGTACGCATTGTGTACGATTTTGGAGGTCACCTATGGAACAGCCCGTCATCTGTGTGATCGTTCCGGTATACAAGGCGGAAGCCACCCTGCCCCGCTGCATCGAAAGTGTGCTGACCCAGCAGTTGCCGGGCGGGCTGCGGCTGATCTTGGTGGACGATCAAAGTCCAGACCGCAGCGGCGAAATTTGTGACGCTTACGCAGCAAAGGATCCCCGTGTGATGGTACTGCACCGCAGGGAACGCGGGGTTTCCGGCGCGCGCAATGCCGGGCTACGGGCCGCCACCGGCGAGTATATTGTATTTTTGGACAGTGACGATGCCCTGCGCCCCGGCGCTTTGGCCGCCGCCCTTGCGGCACAGGCCGCTGCCCCCAACGCTTTTGTGCTCTGGCACTACACCATGCAGCCGGACGATACCACCCCTGTAACCACAGCAGCCCACCCGGCCCAACAGAGCGACCTGGCCCGCCTGCACCTGGACTGCCTGATTGCCATGCCGTGGAACAAACTTTACCGGCGCACATACGCCCGGCAGCTTGCCTTTGACCAGGCTTATACCCTTGGCGAAGATTTGCAGTTTGTGCTGGATTATCTGGCTCTGCTGGGGCGCTGCCAGCCGGATTTCAGCTACCTTGTGCTGGAAAGCGCCCTGACCTTTTACGATTGCAGCCGCACCGGCACCCTTTCCACCAAGTACCACGCCAATTACTGCGAAATTTGGCCCAAGCATTTTGCCAAGCTGAACGCCGCCTGCACCGCTGCTGCCTGCCCGCCGCAGGATATGCTGCCGCTGCACCGCGCGGAATTACAGGTTTTGGCGGAGGGTGCCGCGGACATTTTGCGGCGGGACCCCGACGCCATGCCCGCACGCCGCACCAAAGCCCGCACCGCGCTGCAAAGCCCATGGCTGAAAAGCCTGCTGGATACAATGCGCCATGAGCACTGTTACAGCCCCTATTACCTGCCCTGCCGCTGGAACAGCTTGCGTCTGCTATGGATGTTATCCGAAGCTGCGCGCACGCAGAGCCCCCTGTTCGGCAAGCTGGACTGGGCGGGGTATTATTTGCTGCTGGGCCGCATGAAGCGCGGCTGAACCGCAGCCTGCTTTATCTCTGGTATTACAGTACATTTCCCCCAGGCAGCGCCGCTGGCTTGCCTGGGGTTTTGTTTTTGCATCGTCAGGTTTTTGGGGTTGTAGATTGTATTCACCTGCTTAACATGGTATAATGGGACAGAATTATCTCTTTGTACTATTTTTAACACATTTGGGAGAATTATTTAAGGCAACCACTGCAGCGGCACTGCTTTTATGTGTTTGGCCGCTAAATCTGTTTTGGAGTGTTTTAGATGATGTTTTTATCGCGTGCAGAGTCCTCTTATCTGCACCAGCACCTAAGCGTTGTGCGCCATGTCACCCTGGACCCGGAGGGCCCCGGTGTGCTGCGCATTCACCTGCTCCCTTGCAAAAAAGCACGGCGCAATGTGCCGTTTGTTGCACTTTTGAACGGGCAGGATATTTTGCCGCTCAGCGTTTCCTGGGCCATTCTGCTGGCAGGGCTGATGGACGCCCTGCAGCCTTTTGAGGGCAAGGAGATCACCGAGGACCAGTGGGCCGGCATTGCCGCCCAGGCTGTGGAAACCGCCGCTGCTGTTTACCCGAAAACGGCTTCCGACCAGATCCGCGCGGATCTGAATGCCATGCTGACCTCCTTCCGCGCGCTGACCGCTGGGCAGGAACCGCCCGTGCATGTGCAGCCGATGGACCTGGGCGCTTACGCCCGCTATATGGCAGCCCCCCACCGTATGGACCTGATGGTGAGCTCCATGGAAAAGGACGGTACCTGGCACTGCAACCAGAAATGCCTGCACTGTTACGCCGCCAACCAGCCCCTTGGCGCGGTGAAAGAGCTGGATACCGACCAATGGCTGGCTGTCATCCAAAAATGCCGCGCGGCGGGCATTCCGCAGCTGACCTTTACCGGCGGCGAACCCACCATGCGCAATGACCTGGTCAGCCTGGTGCATGCCGCACAGTGGTTTGTTACACGGCTGAACACCAACGGCCGCATGCTGACCAGCGCCCTTTGCCGGGAACTGGCGGACGCCAGCCTGGACAGCGTGCAGGTCACCCTATATTCGGCGGATGAAGCGATCCATAACACGCTGGTGGGTGCCCCCGGCTATGCGGACACCATCAGCGGCATCCGCAATGCGGTGGAGGCGGGGCTGAATGTCAGCATCAACACCCCGCTGTGCAGCCTGAACCAGGATTACACCGCAACGCTGGCGCTGGCCAACTCTCTTGGCGTGCGCTATGCCACCTGCAGCGGGCTAATTCCCACCGGCGGGGCCGAAACCGACCCCAGCAAGGCCACCCGCTTAACGCCGGAAGCACTGACCGCCGTGCTGCGCCCCGCGATGGCCTATGCTGAACAAAACCACATAGAGATCAACTTTACCAGCCCCGGCTGGCTGCCGGATGCGGTACTGTTGGACCTTGGCTTTACCCAGGTGCCCAGCTGCGGGGCCTGCCTTTCCAACATGGCCGTTGCGCCGGACGGCACCGTTCTGCCCTGCCAGAGCTGGCTGCGGGAGGGCGCTGGCCTGGGCAACATCCTGCATGACCCCTGGCACAAGATTTGGAATGTCCCCGCCTGCCGCCGTGTGCGGGAAGAAAGTGCGAAAATGGAACACATCTGCCAGCTTGGCACAACCGTTCCCGCACAGGGAGGTTTGTGATGAAACAATCCGTTTTACGCTTTGCCGCGCAGCTGTGGGCTATACTGGCCGTTCTGCTGCTGTTTGTTGCCGCCGCCCTGCCCGCCCATGCGGATGACGGCGACATGGATGAGATCACCCACTATACCGTAACAGTGGACACCCGCGCCGATGGCTCCGCCGATATCACCTATGAGCTGGACTGGAACGTGATCGGCGGCAGCCTGGATGAACCGCTGACCTGGGTGCGCATCGGCCTGCCCAACAGCCACAACGACAGCCTGGTCAACCTGACGCCGGATACAGTTCTTAACGTAAGTTCCGTGGATGACGGCGGTTCCTTTGCCAAGGTTGATTTTATCAACGCCTACTTCCCGCCGGATATTGCCGCCACCATCGGCGCACAGAGCAGCGTACACTTTGCGTTCCAGGTACACCAGTCCCATCTGTTTTTGCTGAACGAGGACGGCAACGCCGACTACAGCTTTACCCCCGGCTGGTTCGATGATTTGTGTGTGGATGAGCTGACCATCCGCTGGGTGGCGCTGGACGGTATCCAGGCCGATAACGACAGCCAGGACGGCAACTATCTTGTGTGGAACTTTGGCCCGCTGGACCATGGCGAAAGCGCCACGGTGCATGTCAGCGTTCCCGCCCATACAGCACAAAACTACTCCCCCGATGCTGCCGCAACGGACAGCGAAATGTATTATGACGACAGTGACCAGGTACTGGTTTTCTTCTTCGTGCTCCTTCTGGTCATTATCGTGATTGCTCTGATCACGGTTTCCGTTTCCCGCACAAACGGGATCTGGAACGGTGGTTTTGGCGAGGATGACCCCGACGACTGGTACTGGTATTCCAACGGGCACACCCATATCCATGTTGCCCGTAATCTGCCCCCGCCAGAAGGCTACCATCGCGTTCCCCCACCCGCAAACTTCAAGGCCGGGGGCGGAAAGACCCGCGGCGGTGGTGCCGGGCGGCGCAGCGGCGGTTCGGATCACTCCAACCATTCCAGCTGCGCGTGTGCGTGTGCCTGTGTTTCCAGCTGTGCATGCGCCTGCGCGTGTGCGGGCGGCGGCCGCGCCGGGTGCAGTACCAAAAACTTTTATAAAATTACCGTGAAAAAAGCCGACTGATATAACGGAGGGCAAAGCCATGAGCCTGGAAGATCAATACGATGCCTGGGTGCGAAGTGTGACCGGTACAGGCCGCCACAGCGCTACCAAACAGGACCGCGATGCCGCGCAAAACAGCCTGAACGCCATGCAGGCCCAGCTGGACGCTTTGGCCGAAAGCCAAAAACGCCAGAAATCTGCCGCGGACGCCCTGAACGCCGTGCAGCGCGCCGGCGCCGCCACCGCGGACAGTGTGCGCCGCATGAGCAGCGAGCTGACCCAAAGCCTGCGCCAGGACGGCCTGCTGGGCGGCAAAACCGCACAGCCTGCCCCCGCAGCAGAACCGGTAAAAGTCGGCCCGGAAAACTTTAATGGCCTGGCCGACCGGGTGCGCCAGCAGGTTCTGGGGCAGGATGCCTTTGTGGGGCAGGTGGTCAAGGCGTTCCGCCGCCCCTTTGTGATGGGCACCGCCGATACCGCCCATGCCCGCGGCAGCATGCTGCTGTGCGGCCCCACCGGTACCGGGCGGCACTATGCCCTGACCTGCATTGTGGACGAGATGGCAGGCCGCGGACTTTTGCACAGCGCCCTGATTGAAACGATGGATTTGGCCCTGTACCCCGGCCCCGCACAGGAAAAGCTGTTTTTGCAGGACCTGTATGCCGCCTTGCAGTCTGACGCCGAAGTTCTGGCGTTTGACCATTACGAAAGCTGTGCATCCAATTACCTGAACATGCTGGCAACGCTGGCCATTGACGGCACTCTGCCGCTGACCAGCCGCTATGTATTGCAGCGCGGCATTCTGGTGGATGTGGGCACCGCCCTGGCCCCCGGCGCGATCGGCGAATTGCAGGCTGCCGGCAAGTATTTTGTATTTTTCTCCAACCGGGACGAAACCGCCCTGGCGGACAAGTTCGGCGCGCGGTTCGTGGACGCGCTGGAGGGGGACATCTGCCGCACCCAGGCGTTCACCCCCGAAAGCCTGGCCGCCATTGCCGCGCGGGAGCTGAACCACCTGGCCCAGCGGGTCAAGGCGCAGTGCGGCCTTGTGCTTGCCATGGGCAGCGATGTGCGGGACCTGGTTGCCGCGCAGTACGGCAAAACCAGCGGCATGACCGCCATGCGCGATTATGTCGACAGCATCTACCGCGCCTTTGCAGAGTACGTTCTGGATGCGGACGACATTCCTACCGCCGGAACGCCCGCCAAATTGACGGTGGACGGCAGCCGCCTGATGGCCGCCATTGGCAGCGGTGAACCGTTTGACCTGCTGGCCCTGCTGCCCCGCCAGTACCGCGGCGATGTGGATGCCGTGGAAGCGGAGCTAGATGCCATTGTGGGCCTTGACGAAGTAAAGGATTTTGTGCGCGGCATTGCCCAGAACGTGCAGGCCCAGCAAAAGCGCAAGGCCCAGGGCCTGAAAGTTGCCGATGTGAACATGCACATGATTTTTACCGGCAACCCCGGCACCGGCAAAACCACGATTGCCCGCATTCTGGCCAAGTATCTGAAAGCCATCGGCGCACTGCGCGGCGGCCAGCTGGTGGAAGTGACCCGTGCCGACCTGGTGGGCCGCTATGTCGGCCACACGGCCCCGCTGACCAACCAGGTGATCCAGAGCGCTTTGGGCGGCGTGCTGTTCATTGATGAAGCATACAGCCTGTACCGCGGCGGCGAGGACAGCTTTGGGCTGGAAGCCATTGACACCCTGGTAAAGGGTATTGAGGACCACCGCGATGACCTGGTGGTGATCCTGGCCGGGTACAGCAAGGAGATGGCGCTGTTCCTGACGGCGAACTCCGGCCTGGCCAGCCGCTTCCCGAACCAGATTGAATTCCCGGATTACACAGGCGCTGAGCTTTTGGCGATCACCCAGAGCATTGCCAAAAGCAAGGGGTACCGCCTGGACGATGCCTGTGCGATGCCGTTGGTGGCATTCTTCGACCGCCGCCAGTCAGAGAACGCCGCCGAAAATGGCAACGGACGCATGGCCCGTAACACGCTGGAAAAAGCCATCCTGAACCAGTCCAAGCGCCTGGTCGCGGATGCTGATGCCGCGCTGGACCTGCTGCTGCCGGGGGATTTCGAACTGGAGTGATTTCTTACGGGAGTTTTCCGGCCTTTTTGAAAAAGGCCTTGGCGAAAGACTTTAATGGGTATCGCATAAATCACATAAGCTAAGGCAACACCGCACAATTCCCGCCTTGCGGCTTAAGCACCGCTCCGGCAGCTGCGGCACGGCATCTGCGTTGCCAAAATGCTCGATAAGACATCCAGTATTATCTGCGCTTTTGGCTTAGCAGCTGCCGCACCTCGCTCGCCGTATCGGCACTTAGAATTATGCGGTATTGCCCTAATATTTTTCAGCGGTGCCCCACGCCGCGGCCCACCACCATTATTCTTTATTCATTAAAAAGCCCCCCGTCCCACCTCCAATTCCTAATTACTAACTACTAATTTCTAATTGCCGCCGAAAACTCCTCCCTCCTCTCTCCTCTCTCCTAACTAAAAAAATCCGCCCCATCCAGAACAGCTCTCACCATTCTAAACGGGGCGGACAAAAGTTTGATTTACAGTACCTTGGACAAAAACGCTTTCAGGCGCGGATTGTCGGGATCCTTAAAGAACTCCTGCGGGGGCTTATCGACCTTGATAACACCCTCATCAATAAAGATCACACGGTTGGCAACCTCGCGGGCAAAACCCATTTCGTGGGTCACCACCACCATGGTCATGCCATCGCGGGCCAGTTCTTTCATCAGTTCCAGAACTTCGCCTACCATTTCGGGGTCCAGCGCACTGGTGGGCTCGTCAAACAACAGCACTTCAGGGTTCATGGCCAGTGCACGCACAATGGCAATGCGCTGTTTCTGGCCGCCGGAAAGCATATTGGGGTAAACATCCGCCTTATCGGCCAGGCCAATGCGCTCCAGCAGCTCCATGGCCTGCTTGTCGGCAGCAGCCTGGCTCATACGGCCCAGGCGCACCGGAGCCAGCGTGATGTTCTTTTTCACCGTCAGGTGGGGGAACAGGTTAAAATGCTGGAACACCATGCCCATCTGGGCGCGGGTGGCATCAATGTCGCGTTCGGTGATCTCTTTGCCGTCCAGCATAACCGTACCGCCGTCCGGTTCTTCCAGGCGGGTCAGGCAGCGCAGAAAAGTGGACTTGCCGCAGCCGGAAGGCCCAACCAGGCAGACAACATCGCCCTTATTGATGGTCAGGTCAATGCCCTTGAGCACGTCCAGACCGTTATAGTTCTTTTTTAAGTCCTTAACGACGATCACTCTTCGCCAGCCTCCCTTCCAGTTTGCCAAGCAGCCAGGTAAAGATCATAACCAGAATCAGATACATCAGCGCCACGCCGAACAACGGGAACATCGGCTCGTAAGTACGGTTCATGATGCCCTGTGCAGCGTACAGCAGCTCCTTGCCGCCAATAACGGTGATGAGCGAGGTATCCTTGAGAAGGACGATGAACTCATTGCCCAGAGCAGGCAGCACCGAGCGGATGGCCTGCGGAATCACGATCAGCACCATGGTTGTCATGTAGTTCAGGCCCAGGCTGCGGCCGGCTTCCATCTGGCCGGGGTCAACGGCCATCAGACCGCCGCGGATGATCTCCGAAACATACGCACCGGAGTTAATGCCCAGTGCCAGCGCGCCGACCATGGTAAAGTTGCGGCTGTTGGCAAAGATAACCATGCTCATAATCAGCATCTGCACCATCATGGGGGTGCCGCGGATCACAGTGGCGTATAGCTTGCATACAGCGTTGGCAACGGCAAGAGCCGGGTCGTGGTGGCCGCGGCGCTGCTGGTCATGCGCAACACGCACCAGGGCAACCACGCTGCCCAGCACCACGCCGATCGTCAAAGCAATTGCCGTTACATACAGCGTGGGGATGACCCCTTTGAGGTATTGCTGCCAGCGGTTTGAGGCAATAAATGCCTGGTAGAATTTGACGAACAGATCCTGCCCGAAATCCAGCTTTGTACCAGCTTTCGCCAGCTGGGTCAGCATTTCGTATTGTGCGGCCATCCGCATTCCACACCTTTCCTGTGTTCCGGCACCAGGGCACCGGGCGTTTATTTTACGGTCTTGCCAACAAAAGGGAGGCGCCCCTGCGGGCCACCTCCCTGTGGCACTTGTGAAAAAGCTGCTTTATTCAGCAGTGATGTACTTGTCCACGATAGCCTGCAGGGTGCCGTCAGCCTTCAGCTCTTCCAGAGCGGTGTTGATGGCATCCTTCAGTTCGGTGTTGCCCTTACCAACGCCGATTGCGTAGCTTTCTTCCACGTAAGCGGTGTCCAGCAGCTTCAGGCCGGGGTTGGCAGCAATAAATTCCTTAGCGGGAGCGTTATCAATAACAACGCAGTCAACCTGGCCGTTGTTCAGCATCTGCACGGCAGTCAGGCCGTTGTCGTAAGCAACAACGTTCTCATCGCCAAAGTCGTCAGAGCAGTACAGGTAGCCGGTGGTACCGCGCTGGGTGCCGATTTTCTTGCCAGCCAGGTCATCCACGCTGGCAATATCGGAATCTTCCTTGACGATGATGGACTGGATGCCGGTTGCGTAAGAATCGGTGAAGTCCATCACGTTCTGGCGCTCGTCGGTAACGGTAACGCCAGCCATAACCATATCGGACTTGCCCTGCTGTACAGCCAGCAGTGCAGCGTCAAAGTCCATATCATCGATCTGCAGCTCCAGGCCCAGCTTGTCAGCAATAGCCTGTGCAGTCTCAATGTCGATGCCCTCAAATTCGCCGGAATCGGTGGTCATCTCGTACGGGGGGAAGGCTGCGTTGGTGGACATGATCAGCTTGCCCGGCTCAACGGTGGACAGCTCAGCAGTTTCAGTCTCGCTGGCTGCTTCAGAGGAAGCAGCCTCGGAAGATGCAGCATCGCTGGAAGCGGTCTCGGAGGAAGCGGCTTCGGAAGATGCAGCAGAAGAAGCGGTGGAACCGCAGGCAGCCAGGCTCAGGACCAAGGCAGCGGCAGTCATCAAAGACAATGCTTTTTTCATTACAATATACCTTCTTTGTTCATGGTTCTCTGATTTTCAAGGTGTATCTGAAAACAAGGAAAATGACGGACAATTCGCAAACACAAGCAGGATGTAAGGCAAAGAGCCGC
>ERZ773147.3460-NODE-3460-length-11999-cov-3.559109_pt1 | contig 11999 bp, 15 predicted proteins | sample MGYA00580851_ERZ773147 | MGnify/ENA primary metagenome ERZ773147 (study PRJEB29015, sample SAMEA2737818) | human gut metagenome | biome: human gut; feature: human-associated habitat; material: faeces | place: China | collected 2012 ... | reverse complement strand
CCGCCTGCAATTCACAGACAGCAAGCCCTTTCAGCTGCTTGAACAATTTTTACTTTAAAATAATGTCTAACTTTTTGGGGGCACTTCAAATCGGCTGACTCTTTGGGGGCAAAGCCCCCAATCCCCCGAAAGGAGAGATATGTATGGGGAAAGATGTACGAATTGCCGTAAGAGTTACCGCAAAAGAAAAAGATAAAGTTCAAGCCAAGGCCCGCAAATGCGGGCTTTCAACAACCGAATATGTGAAGCAAAGAGCGTTGGGGTACAAGCCGAGAGTGGTTCCGCCTGACGCTCTTTTTGCTTGCCTTGAAAAGCTGGGCGAGCTTGCAGATAAGGCGGGGTCGCCGGAGCTTGACGAGGAAATTGGTGTGGTGCTGAAGCAGATCACAGCAGAATTCTTGCTGCCGGGAAAGGGGTGATGCGCTATGGCTGTTACAGGTTTTTGGCCTGTGTTCAAAAACCTGAAAGCCACGCTGGACTACGCCGACAATCCCGACAAGACCACCGCCCCGGAATATCTCGACGAGGATCTGTACGCCGCTCTGCGCTATGCAGAGAACGATGATAAAACCGACCGCAAAATGTTTGTCGGCGGCATCAACTGCTCGGCGCAGAATGCCTATGCCGAAATGATCGCCGTGCAGCGGCGATTCGGTCTGCGTGGCAAGGTCGTCGGCTACCACGGCATTCAGAGCTTTCGTGAGGGCGAGGTCACGCCGGAGCTGGCACACAAGATCGGGCTGGAACTGGCCGAGCGGGTGCTGGGCGGGCGGTACCAGGCCATCGTCACCACACACCTGAACACGAGCCATTATCACAATCATATCGTGTGGAGCAGCGTGGCGATGAACAGCGGCAGAAAATATCACAGCAATGCCAAAAGCTATGCGCTGGAGATCCGCGCCGTGTCGGACGAACTGTGCGTGAAGTACGGCTTGTCGATCATCCAAACCGAACGCGCCGCGCAGGTATCAAAGCCCTACGCCGAATGGCTGGCCGAGAAAAACGGTCAGCCGACCTGGCGCACGGTGATCCGGCAGGATGTGGATGCCGCGCTGGCCGAAGCGCTGACGTGGCGGCAGTTTATACGAGAACTGGAAAGCAAGGGCTACGAGCTGAATTTTAACCACAAATATCCCACGCTGCGCCCACCCGGAAAGACACGGCCTGTGCGGTTTAAAACGCTTGGCAGGCAGTATACCTCAGAAGCGCTGCAAATACGCATTTTGTACCCCGACGCAAGGTGGCACTTTTTACAGGAACAGCCGCCCGTTGCAAAGCACGCCCGATTGCGCAAAAGCTATGGCAAGGCCCGCAGGCTCACCGGCTTGCGGGCCTTGTACTATCGCTATCTGTACGAGCTGGGTGCGCTGCCGCATAAGCCCCGCCGCCCCAGCTATGCTGTACGGCAGGACATCCGTAATCTTGACCGCAGGATCAGGCAGATGGAATTCTTGTCAAAAAATGAAATTGATTTTGTGGCGCAGCTGCAAGCAAAGCAATCCGCACTGGAAAGCAAAATTGCCGAACTGCAAGACGAGCGCCAACAGTTGTACCGCAGCGAGCCTGGCTCCCCGCAAATTCGGGAAATTACGGCCGCCCTCAAACCGCTGCGCCGCGACCTTAAGCTGTGCAAGGAGATTGCCGCCCACTCCGCTGAAATACGCCGGCTCCTTTCAGATGCCGAACGCGAACGGCAAAATCAGCAAACCGAGCTAAAGCAAGATCAGACTAAATATCAAACAAAAACACGTTAAAAATCATAAAGATTGGAGTGATTGTATGTTCAACAGTAACCGAGATCGTTACCGTGCCGAATATGCCCGCAAGTGCTATCCTGCGGGCACCAAGATCCGCCTCATTGATATGAACGATCCGTATGATCCCGTGCCGTCCGGCACCATTGGCACGGTAGCCTGCGTGGACGATGCCGGGCAGCTCCACATGGACTGGCAGAATGGCCGCACGCTGGCGCTTGTGCCGGGCGTGGATTCGTTCGAGGTGCTGGAGCGCCCCGCGCCTGCTAAATCGGGCAAAAATAGGGGCGCTGCCAGATGAACTACGGCGCAGAACCCGCGGACCAGGTCGTCCGCTACACATTGGAGGGAACTGAGTTTGCCTTAAAAATCTCCGGAACGGCGGCAAAGAATTTTGCTGTATTTGCGCTGGCCGTACTGCGCGACCAGAAGAAAACGCACGGAAAAACCAAGCTTGTTCGTCTGCTGCGCGAGGGCAAACCGCTGAAATTCTTCAGCGTGCCGACCGACCAGATGCGGGATTTTGCCAAGGCCGCAAAATCGCATGGGCTTTTGTATGTGCCCATCCGTGACCGTTCTGACCCCGATAACATCGAGATCGCCGTCTGGGCCGAGGACGCCGCCAAGGTCAATCGTGTCATTGACAAGCTGCAGCTTGATGTGGTGGATACCGGCGAAGCCGAGCTGGTAGCGGACGTGCAAAAGGGCCAAAGTCAACCCGTGCCCGAAAAAGAAACCATAGAGACTGAGCACGGCGCGGTCAGCTTTGCGGTCGGCGAGAGCGAGGAACAGTTCAACATGGATTTTACCCCAGCCCCGAAGCAATCGGATTTGGAAACAATAGCTTTGGGGAGAAAGAATCCGTCCGAGCCTTCCTCGCCCAACAAAGGGCCTTTGCCCGATACGCCCTCCCCGCGCGCCGACAAAATCAGGGCTAACGGTCAGCGCCCCAGCGTGCGCAGGGAGCTTGGTGACATTCGCGTTTTCCTGCGTCAGCGCGACGATGCCCGCGCACAGCTCCCCAGGATGCCGGTTAAGATCAAGCGTATGGAGCGAACCAGATAAAGGCTGTTCGTTCAAATATTTTCCGTTTGTTTTCAAATCCGGGATAGCAACGCGGCAGAGGTTGTGATATGGTTGAGCCGAGATCAAGCAGAAACGAGGTGTAAACTTCATGCTTCAACGTCGAAATATAAAACTCGACCGTGCCAACAAAAGCATCCTGCTGCGGGCACTGGGCAATGTCTACTACGCACAGAAAGCCACGGGCTCAGACTGCACCGCAACCGGCGCGCTAGTGCTGCGCATCCACGCCCTGCCGCCAAAAGGCGGCAGACTGGCGCTGGATATGGACGAATATCGGCTGGCAAGGAATGCCCTCAACCAGCTGTGCACCCGGCGCATCGCCGAGGGAGGCTATACCGACGCCGTGGATGATGCGCTGTGCCGGTTTCTGTAAGCAACTATTCCTCATGGTGAAATTTCCACAGCCTCTTGCTTTTCACAAGAATTATGATGAAATAAGGATAAGAAAGCGAGAGGTGAGCAATATGATCCAAATCCGTCCTGTGTCCGATTTGCGAAATAAGTATCCCGAAGTCGAACGGCTTGTGACCCAACAGCAGCAACCGGTTTTCTTGACCAAAAATGGTTATGGCAGCATGGTCGTGATGAGCATTGAACAATATACGGCGCTGATCGACGGCGCGGACGCCAAACTCGATGAAGCGGATGCCGCAGCCAAGAGCGATCCTGTTCGGCTGAGCCATGAGGAAGTTTTCGGGAATGTGAGGGCCCAGTTCCGTGGAAGAAAATAGGGAAGCTCTGATTCAATCTGGTGCACAGTACAGCGGCTAGCGCGCGTCAGCCGCTAAGAGAAAAGCGCAGACAATACTGGATGTATTGTCGAGCATTTTCTCAACGCGGATGATGTGCGATAGACGGTGTGATGTGTGCCAAGCCCGAAGGGCGGGATTGATTCAGAGGTTCCCTAAGTATCAACTGCGCTACACGCGACTGTTTGAGCAGGATTTGATGCGTGCGGCGCAGTATATCGACCAAGTGCTGGACAACCCTACCGCTGCGCAGAAGCTGGTGGATGATACCGAAAAGGCGATTCTGGAGCGCCTGAATTTTGCAGAGAGCTTTGAACCGTATCCATCCACGAAACAGCGCGAATATCCGTACTATCGCATTTACGTCCACAATTGCACGGTGTTCTATGTGGTGATCGATGGCGTGATGGAAGTGCGTCGGTTCTTGTACAGCGCGCAGGATATTCCTCGAATGCTATAAAACGACAAATAAACCCTATGCCCTGTGCGGTATCTGCCGCGCAGGGCATTTTATGTTTCAGGAGGTGGAAAGCTGAAAAGAAACTATCCTTGGTGGTTCTGCCTGCTGCCCCTGCCGTTGGTCTGGTGGGCGGCGGTGGCTGTGGCCAGCCACTGGCAGACAGGCGGCTTAAACTCGGTGCTGGCCGCACTGAACGCCGCGCTGGCCGCGCCTTTTGCTTTGCGATGGACAGAGCACAGCGCACGGTTCTTGCTGCTTTTTACGCTGACTTATGCAGTTGCCGCAGTCGTGCTTGTCTCCGACAAGTGCAACACACGCCCCGGCGCGGAGCATGGCTCCGCCTGCTGGGGCGATGTGTCCGCGCTGAATCGAAAATATAGAGACAAGCACGGCACCAACCTGCTGCTGACCAAGCACTTCCAAATCGGCGTGGACGGCTACAAGCATAAGCATAACACCAACGTGCTGGTCATCGGCGGCAGTGGTGCTGGCAAGACCCGCACCTATGCCGTGCCGAATGTGCTGCAGGCGGGCTGCTCCATGGTCATCACAGACCCGAAAGCCGAGATCCTGCGAAAGACAGGCGCGTTCTTGCTTGCCCAAGGTTATGAGGTGCGTGTGTTTGACCTGATCGACCCGTCCGCCTCGTTCTGCTACAACCCGTTCTGCTATGTGCAGAGCGATAAGGACGTTTTGCAGCTTATTGCTGACCTCATCCAGAACACCACGCCGCCGAACGCGCATGAAAACGACCCGTTTTGGTCGAAGGCCGAAACCGCTCTGCTGCAGGCACTTATGCTCTACCTGATCCACGAAGCGCCCGCCGACGAGCAAAACTTCGCCATGGTCATGGAGATGATCGCAGCCGCCGAGGTGCGTGAGGATGACGCCGACTACCAATCACCGTTGGACATTTTGTTTGAACGCCTGGAAATGCGCGAGCCGGACAGCATTGCCTGCAAACAGTACCGTATTTTCAAGCAGGCAGCGGGCAAGACGGCGCGTTCGATTCTGGTCAGCGTTGGCGTTCGGCTGGCGGCATTCAATCTGCCGCAGATCGCACGGCTGACTATGGCCGACGAACTGCATCTGGAAGAACTCGGAGAACGCAAGATTGCGCTGTTCTGCTGCATCCCTGATTCGGACAAATCGCTCAACTATCTGGTCGGCATGATTTACAGCCAGCTCATTCAGACGCTCTACCGTCAGGCTGACCGCGTCCACAGGGGACGGCTGCCCGTGCCGGTGCATCTGCTGATCGACGAATTCCCGAACATTTCTCTGCCCAAGGACAGTTTTTTGTCTGCGCTGGCGACCATGCGTTCGCGCGGTATTTTCTGCTCGATCATCGCGCAGAACATGGCGCAGCTCAAGGCCATGTACAAAAACGACTGGGAGTCGCTGGTCGGTCTGTGCGACGAATTTTTGTACTTGGGCGGCAACGAGCAGGGCACGCACAAGTATGTTTCGGAGCTGATCGGCAAGGAAACGATCTCGATCGCGTCCTACAACCGAAGCCGCGGCCGCAACGGCAGCTACAGCGTGAACCGGCAGACAAGCGGACGCGAACTGCTCAAGCCGGATGAGGTGCGGCTGCTGGGGGATGACAAGGCAATTTTGTTTGTGCGCGGGGAGCGCCCGATTCTGGATGACAAATACGATCTGCTGCGGCACCCGAACATCCGCTTCACCGAGGACGGCGGTGCATCGCCGTATGATTACACCGCCGCTGCCGGAGCCGCGAACGACCTGCCCGGTCAGCCGGAGCAATATGAACTGCTGGACATGGATGATTTTGAGGATAAGCCAAAAGTGTCCGCCCAACAGAATTTACAAACAAATTTGATTTACAGAAACCGGAGGTAAATGCCAATGCTTTGCAAAAAGAATGAAAAAAATTGCATCAATGCCACCCGCCGCGCACCCAATCGTGCGCGGCATTTCTTTTGCCTATACGCCGCCCTCGTCTGCGGCGTTTGTTTTGCCCTGCCTGCTTTTGCAGACGGCGACCCGCTGACGGTCGTGAACAACCTGTCAACCTTTATCTTTTCCCTGATCCGCGCCATCGGGCTGATTTTGCTCGGCTGGGGCATTGTGCAGGTTGGTCTTTCTCTGCAAAGCCACGACCCCAGCCAGCGCAGTCAGGGATTTCTCACGCTTGCGGGCGGGCTGGTCATTACGTTTGCAAAAGAAATCTTGGACTTGATCATGGGCACGGGGGCATAAAATCGCGCCAACGCATTGTAAAACCAAAACCAAGGGGGTGATGCCATGTGGGCGATAGCTGGATCGTAGACAACCTCAACGCCGCCCTCAACACCTGGAACGGCAAACTGGCCGAGATCTGGCAGCTGTTGACCGAAAGCCCACAGACCTTTCGCGGCGGGCAGGTGTGGTCGGTCATGGTCGGTATCCACGGCGCGCTGCAGGCCATCGGGTACGGGCTGCTCGTGCTGTTTTTCGCCATCGGTGTGGTAAAGACCTGCGGCAGCTTTGTGGAAGTGAAACGCCCCGAACACGCTCTCAAGCTGTTTATCCGCTTCGCGCTGGCCAAGGCCGCTGTGACCTATGGGCTGGAGCTCATGCAGGCAGTGTTTTCCATCGTGCAGGGCACGGTGTCCACGGTAATTACGCAGTCGGGAACATCGGGCATGAACAGCACCACGCTGCCGCAGGAGCTGGTGGACGCCATCAATGATGTGGGCTTCTGGGATTCGATCCCGCTGTGGGCCGTCACACTGATCGGCGGGCTGCTCATTACGGTTTTGTCTTTCGTTATGATCCTGACCGTCTACGGCCGGATGTTCAGCTTGTGGATGTATGCGGCCATCGCACCGATCCCACTAGCCGCCTTTGCGGGCGAACCGACAGCCAACGTCGGCAAAAACTTCATCCGCAGCTATGCCGGGGTGTGCTTGCAGGGCTTGGTGATCGCGCTGTCGTGCGTGATCTTTTCGGCGCTGGCCGCCAGTCCGCCGAGCGTGGATACCTCCGCATCGGTCGTGACTGCCGTCTGGACCTATGTGGCCGAGCTGACGTTCAACCTGTTGGTGTTGGTCGGTGCGATCAAGGGCTGCGACAGGATCGTAAAAGAAATTATGGGATTGTGAGGTGCCGTTATGGAGATCAAAATACCAAAAGAAGTCCGCGAATACCACGAAACGATTTTCTTTGGGCTGAACACGCGGCAGTTTGTCTGCTCCCTGTTAGCAGTGGGTGTAGCTGTTGCGGTGTACTTTCTGCTGCAGCCGATGTTGGACACGGAAGAAATCGGCTGGGTGTGTATTTTGGCCGCCGCACCGTTTGCCGTCTGCGGATTTTTTACCTACCACGGCATGACGCCGGAGCAACTGCTGTGGGCATGGTGCAAATCAGAACTGCTGTGCCCCAAACGGCTGGTGTTCCGCTCGGATAGTTACTATTACGCCGCCATGCAGCCCGCCATACAGGCAGGGCTGCATCAAAAGCGAAAGCGAGGGAAACGCATGAAGCAAGATAAAAAACAGGAGCGCCGCGCATGATTAAAACGCTTGCCAAGGCACAGCAGCAGGAGCGCGTGAAGTTTCGCGTGCCGCGCTCGGTGCAGGACGCCATTCCCATCCGCCGTATCTGGTCGGATGGGATTTTTTTGTGCGGAAATCAATATTCAAAGACGTGGTCGTTTACCGACATCAACTATGCCATTGCAGGCAAGGACGACAAAACAGCGATGTTCCTGGATTACTCCGAGCTGCTCAACGCTTTGGACTCCGGCGCATCAGCCAAAATCACGCTGTGCAATCGCCGCGTCAACAAGGCGGAGTTTGAGCGCTCGGTGCTGTTGCCGATGAAAGGCGATACCTTGGACGAATACCGCCGCGAGTTTAATGAAATGCTGCTCGCACAGACGGCGGGCAGCAACAGCATTGTGCGGGAACGCTACCTGACCGTGAGCGTGGTGAAGCGCAGCATTGATGAGGCTCGCGCTTATTTTGCGCGGGTCGGCACCGATCTCGTCACGCATTTTGCCGCGCTGTCCTCGGTGGCAGCAGAACTGCCCGTGAACGACCGCCTGCGCATTTTCCGTGACTTTTTCAAAGTCGGGCAGGAACCAGCTTTTGAGTTTAACATTGCGGAAAATGCCAAGCGCGGGCAGCATTTCAAGGACTGGCTCTGCCCCGACAGCATGGAATTTGCCGCCGACCATTTCAAAATCGACGGCCGATTTGGGCGTGTGCTCTATTTGCAGGATTTCGCCAGTTATCTGAAAGACAGCTTTGTGTCAGAGCTATGCGACCTTGACCGCGACCTGATGCTGTCCATCGACATCCTGCCCGTGCCGACCGACGAGGCCGCCCGTCAGCTGCAAAATACGCTGCTGGGTGTGGAAACGAACGCCGCCAACTGGCAGCGCCGCCAGAACGCCAACAACAACTTTTCCGCCGCGATCCCATATGACATGGAACTGCAGCGCAAGGAAACCAAAGAAATGCTGGACGATTTGACCACCCGCGACCAGCGCATGATGTTTGGCCTTGTCACGCTGGTGCATCTCGTGTTTTTGGACATTGATATGGGTGATATCAATGGCATGAAGCTGGCAAGACAAATGCGTGCGATCCATAAGGATTTCGTTTTGATTTTTGTTACGAATTACGGTGAATATGCCGCTGAAGGGTATGAGGTAAGTGCGTTTCGCTTCTTGCCCAAGCTTCAGCTGGCCGAAAAATTGCCAGACTATTTTCGGCAGGCACTGGCAGCCTGCCGCAGCCGTACCCGCACACTGAATGTGATGTGCGAGGGAGAGGGGACGAATATTGTACTTGACGATTTAGTCTATGCAGAAATAGACGAACGGATGGTCAAGTTCCACATGGCGGATGTTTCCGCACCTGTGCGAAAAAGCCGTATGGCATTGCGGGAGCTGGAAAATCAGCTGGAGGATGACGGCTTTTTGCGCATCCACAACAGCTTTTTGGTCAATATGAACTATATTTCCTCCTTGCAAACGAACGGTGTTACGCTGACTATCGGCCAGACGCTTCCAATTAGTTTGCACGGATACAGGGGGATTAAGAAGAAATATATGGTATGGAGAGGGCGCGGCTGATGGGATATGTGTTGAGTATTTTTCTGAATGCTCTACAGACTTGGTTGTACACAAAACTGTGGGACAGCTTTTTCATCAGACGTTTTAGCGGAAGAAAATTCTGGTCATATTGGCTTCTATGGACTGCCATTACCACAGTCATCATAAATGTGCTGCCATACGATTACGACTATATCAATATTCTCCGCTTTTTGATTGAAATTGCACTCGATTATGCCATGAGTTTAACGTTATATCGCAGCAGATGGGATCGGCGATTGTTTGTTGTAATAACAGGGTATTCCTGCTTTTTTTCCATTGCAGCGCTGACCGAAAGGGCATTGCTGTTTTATTCGGGCATGACGCAAGCGGAGTATGTGTATAATAAACCGCTTTACACTGCTTTTCTCTTTTTGCGGTGGCTGTGCATTGTGGCGTTTGTTATGCTGATTCGGCGTTTCCATACGCCGCCGCCAGAAAGTGGAAAGCCGCGCGCATGGATACCGGCATTGACGCTGTTCCCGTTGTGTACGTTGTTTGTGCTCTACCAGGTGTACGACGCAGGAAGCGCCGCAGGTGAGAATAACGCGTGGATGTTTTGCCTGCTTGTGATGTGCGCGGTCGATATGGTTGCACTGTTTCTGCTGGATCAACTGGAATCCACTGCGCAGATGCGGGAAGCGCTGGCCGTTGCACACCAGCGTGCGGAAATTCAGGCAGCCAATGTTAAGGCGCTAGGTGATTCCTACACGGCCCAGCGGAAAATGACGCATGAGTTCCGCGGGTATCTCTTCACCCTGTCCGATTTGCTGGCAAAAGGCAATACAGCGGCGGCCCAAAGTTATCTCGACGAATTGAAAGTGCGCCAAACCGAGCGCATCCTACTGGTGAATACGCACAATCCCATCATAGATGCGATTTTCAATCAGAAGGGCTATGCGGCCAAAGAACAGGATATTGATCTGCATTTTGAGATCAATGACCTTTCTGAAATGTCGATTCCTTCGGTCGATTTGACAGTCGTGATGAGCAATTTACTGGACAACGCCATCGAAGCCTGCGAAAAATTGGAAAAGCAGGAGCGTCGCATGGCCGTGAAAGCAATCTATAATAAAAGTGACAACCCACCGACGCTGTTTTTCTCAGTCGAAAATGCTAGCAAGTCAGTCGAAATTTTTGGCGATCATATCCCCACCACCAAGCCAGAACCGGAACTGCACGGCTTTGGCCTTCCGAATGTAATGGATATCCTGCACAAATATGGCGTTTTTTATCTGATGGATTATAAAGACGGCTCTTTCCTATTCTGCCTTGAATGGCCGGATACAGCCAAGCAAAAAGCAGTTGTTACTGTACAAAATAAGTAAAACTTGTAGTTGCGCACGGAATTTTGCAGTTTTACCGTTTTTCTAGACTTTTCAGACAAATCGGTCTATCGTATTCAGCAAGGGGGGCACAGTATGGAACACCTTGCCGAAACGATGACCGATTTTTTGCTTCGGCGCAAGTACATCACCGAGGAACAGACCGAGTGGTGCCACTATATGCTGATCAAAAATATTATGAGCATTGCTTCGCTTGTGCTGTTGCTGCCCTTGGGGGCGTTGATCGTCGGCTGGGGCGGCACATTGTTTTACACGTTTGTGTTTCGCTTTCTGCGAGCACGCACCGGCGGTTACCACGCCAAAACGCCGCACGGTTGTCTGCTAGGTTCCGTCTGCTGCCAGTCCGTGATGCTGTTTTTATCGGCACATATGCCCGACCCGGTTGTTTCCGCGTTTATCGCGGGATTTTCCTGCCTGTCAATCGCACTGTTCGGCCCTGCCAATCACCCGGAACTGCACCTGAGCGAGAAAGAACTGAAAGCACTTCAGCCGCGCATTTACATTCGGCTGCTGATTGTGGTCGCCCTTACGGCAGTTCTTTTATTTTTCCGCCCCGATTGGGGTGCCTGTACAGCGTTCGGTGTTTTTGCGGCTGCGTTATTACTTGTAATCTCGTTGCAAGGCTATGGTGCACAATAGCTTTATATTACCAGACTTTAGGAGAAAAAACATGAACACAAAAGAATCTCTGCCCCATGCACTGGGCCGTAAAGCCCTTGACGCTATGATCCGCCGTGAATACGATGGTTGGCCGCCGAAAACGCAATGGTCCCTTTACCAGCCCCACCGCCCTGAAAAGAAGCCGTCTGAACCAAAAGACCAGAGCAAAAACCGTTTGTAATCCAACCTAACATTCTATTGCCCGTTGCATCCTGTATGCAACGGGCATTTTTTTGACAAAAAAAGATTTTTGGGGGTAAATGTATCAAAAGGTGAAAAGTTTAGGCGCTAGGATATCCCCATAGCAAAGCGAAGGGAGGGAAACCGCAGTGCAGCCGAATGAACGCCGCAGAAGAATCATTGAAATTCTGAATCTGCGCCGTCAAGATACCATGCAAAATTTGGCGAATGAATTCGGTGTATCGCGGCTTACAATTTATCGGGATCTTCTGGTCTTGGAGGAAAGCTACCCGCTGCGTCACATACATGGACGGGCGGTGTTGCCTTGCCGAAAGGGTATTACTTAAACACGCAACATTTGACGCCTATTCAAGCAGAAGCAATTCGGCGAAATCTTGATGTCGTATCTCCCCAAGACCGCGCGATTTTCCAAAGCATCCTAAACGACTTTGCTTGGCCTGTGTAAGCAGACCCCACCTTGACAACTTCATATTCAGCACGACAGGTACGTTCCCGCCCAAGTGAGCGACACGGGAAAGCGCGCCATGACGCACAGGGCAGTTGCCTTGTGCCGAGCGATTCCGCTTGCCCCAAAAGCCGCCATGATCCGCTGTTTCGCCACGACCTTGGATGGAGTCATAATGATACGCCTGT
>ERZ773147.3451-NODE-3451-length-12020-cov-3.004346_pt1 | contig 12020 bp, 9 predicted proteins | sample MGYA00580851_ERZ773147 | MGnify/ENA primary metagenome ERZ773147 (study PRJEB29015, sample SAMEA2737818) | human gut metagenome | biome: human gut; feature: human-associated habitat; material: faeces | place: China | collected 2012 ... | reverse complement strand
ACAAGTTGATGATAATAAATATTATGAATATTTAAATAATAAAAATTATCAAATATTAGTCCCCATAAAAGGTAGTCCAATTGGAACAGAATCTTTAAATAATGTATTTCAAAAGAAAAAGGGAAGTATATTATTAACATATGGTTCTAAAAATTTTTATTATAAAGATAAAATAATAATGACAAAAACAAATTATGAGCATAATTATATTAATGGCGATATAGGATATGTAGTTGGCGTAGATGATGAACAATTAATAGTGAAATTTTCAGATAAAACTTTAATATTAGAAAGAGAAGATTTATGCAATGTAGAATTTGCATATGCAATTACAGTTCATAAATCTCAGGGTAGTGAGTTTGATGAAGTACATATTGTCCTTCCAAATGATGCAAAAAATATGCTTATTAGGCGTATTCTTTATACTGCAATTACAAGGACAAAGAAAAAACTATATATATATACATTAAAATCAGATGATTGTATTAATTATGCAATAAGTAATGAAGCTGAAACTAAAAGAGTTTCTTTATTAAGTAAAAAATTAAAAATAATGGTATAAAAAAAGCTATGTTGAAAAACATAGTTTTTTTATATCTGCAAAAATCTCCCATATTATATATAATGTTAAAATTCTTACAGAAAGGCAGGAACTAAAAATGAGTGAAATAAAAGGGGTAGTAGATTTAATTACATACCATAATGAAACAAATGGATATTCTATATTTAGTATTATCCCAGAAGGGAAAAAAAATAGAATTAAATGTGTGGGAACTATAGATAGTTTATCAATGGGTTCTTGCATAATTGTAAATGGTGATTATACAGTCCATCCGACTTATGGGAGACAATTTAAAGCTGAATATATAAGGCATGCAATACCTACTGATGTGCATGTATTTGCTAATTATTTGGCTTTATCCATAAAAGGAGTTGGTCCTTCTACTGCAAAGAAAATAGTAGATAATTTAGGAAAAGATACTTTTAATATTATAGAAAACTATCCAGAAAAATTAGCATTAATAAAAGGTATTTCAGAAAAAAAAGCAAATGATATACACGAAAAATATATAGCAAATAATGTTTCAAGAGAAGAACAAATGTTTTATATTAAATTGGGATTGTCTGCTGCATATATAGTTAAAATAAAAAAAACATATAAAAATAATGAAGAAATAAAAAAGATAATATATACAAATCCATATCAATTAATAGATGATGTTAAGGGAATAGGTTTTACTAAAGCAGATGATATTGCCTCGCGTATAGGAATTTCCAACACATCTAGTTTTAGAGTATATCATGGAATATTATATGTGCTTGACCTAAATGTAAATACAAAAGGAAATATATATTGTCCTTTACCTGAACTGGTTATGGAAACAGCTAAAATTTTAAAAGTTAATGAAGAACTAGTGTCTTCAATAATTGAAGTATTAGACCATGACAGACGAATTATAATCGAGGATAACAATGTATATTTACCTTTATATTACAACATGGAAAATAATATTGCTGAAAGGTTAGTGGAAAAAGTAAAATATAAATTAAATGTTCCAGATGAATCAACTATTAGGCAAAGAATTCTACAAATTGAAAAAGATAAAAATAAAATATTAGATGAAACACAAAGAGATGCTGTAATAAAAGGAGTATTAAACAATTTAATTGTTATTACAGGTGGCCCGGGTGTTGGTAAAACAACAACACTTGACACTTTAATTACCTATATTGAAAAATATGAACATAAAAAAATTAATTTAGCTGCTCCTACAGGGCGTGCTGCTAAAAGAATGTCTGAACAAACAGGAAAGAGTGCTCAAACAATTCATCGTATGATTGGATTACAGGTTCAGGACGATGATACTGTTTTAGATGATGACGAGTGCATACAGTCAGATGTTGTTGTCATAGATGAATTTTCTATGGTAGATATTTCTTTAATGAGTAAATTATTAAAAAAAATAGATGTAAAAACAAAATTAATAATTGTGGGTGACGTTGATCAGTTGCCAAGTGTAGGACCTGGAATGATTTTAAAAGACATAATAGATTCAGAAGTTATTCCTGTTTCAAAATTAACTGTTGTGCATAGGCAAAGTGAGGATAGTACAATTATCCCAAATGCTCATAAAATAAATAAAGGAATTAACTTAGACTGGGAAGAAAAATCTTCTGATTTCTTTTTAATAAAAAGAGATGATGCATATAAAGCAATGGATGATTTATTGACTATGGTTACAAGAAACATTCCGCATCATTTAAATATAAAACCAACAGATATTCAGGTACTTGCCCCTATGAAAAAAGGATATTTAGGTATAGATAGTCTTAATCAAGTTCTTCAAAATAAATTAAATCCTTCTTGTGGAAAAGATGAAATTATTTACAATCAGACAATTTTTAGGGATGGAGATAAAGTAATGCATATAAAAAATGATTATAATCTTGAATGGACTAAGGGTAAACATCATGGAAAAGGTGTATTTAATGGGGAAGTTGGATTTATTACACATGTAGATATAAAAGAAAAGATAGTTACTGTCACTTATGAAGATGGCAGAATTGTTGACTATGAAAATTATGATTTGGAAAAATTAACTTTGGCTTATGCTATTACTGTTCATAAATCTCAGGGTAGTGAATATCCTGCTATTATTATTCCATTAGTAAATGGAGGACCTCCATTGCTTTACCACAGAATGTTATTATATACAGGAGTTACTAGAGCAGCTAAATGTGTAATAATAATTGGTCAGAAAAAAACAGTAGCAACTATGATATCTAATAGTTCACCTCAAAAAAGATATACTTCTTTATCAAAAAGAATTAAAGAAAAAATAAAATTTTCAAATAAAAAATATGAAAAAGTATGCTAAAAGTCGAAAAAAGTATAAAAATTTGGAAAAAAAAGGAATTTAATTCCTTTTTTTGCTTTTTTCACCTTTTTTCTCCCATATTATCTATATAACAATAATCACGGAGTAAAATAATTTAGTGGAACTATTTTTTTGCTAACTAAAACAACAGAACAAAAATGTCTGCAAAAAATTGAAAGGGAAGTAAAAATGCTAACATATAAATATGCAAAAAAGAAATGTTAGCATACTAAGAAACTTATTAACTATGTTTAAAGAAAGGATAAACGAATATTAATTATATTCGTAGAGTAAGAAAATGGAAGATAACTCAAAAAAACTATGTAATATCAGTATTGAAAAGCTAAAACCTAGCAAACTTAATCATTTTGAGGTTAATGATATTGAAGAAATGCAGGGAAGTATTATGAGTCTTGGTTTGTTAACTCCATTATCTGTTATTGGACCTGATGAAGATGGCTATTATAACATATTATCCGGTGAAAGACGATATACAGCAATTAAAAAAATTACTGAAGAGGGGAATGATGAGTTTCAAGAAGTTCCTTGCTATATTTTAGATTCTTCTGATATGGATGAAATTATTCAGGAAATTACAATTATAGCATCTAATGTAGAAACTCGTGATTTCGACAAAAATCAATATAGATTCCATATAATTAAATTATTAAAAAATCTATCTGAATCCGGTGAAATTAAAAAAAATAAAGTTGTTGCAGAAGCAGGTAAATATATGAAAGTATCAAGAAGATACAGAAGTATGTATATGCAGATATTTGAAAAAGGCTCAGATGACCTAATGGATATGGTTGGAAAAAAGACAACATCCGGAGCAACTTTAACAGTTGTAGATGCTAATACAATTGCAACAATGGATGAAGACACTCAGAATAAAGCAATAGAAGATATAAAGGCTGGTGAAAAACCTAAAGATGTTATTAAATCTATTAAGGGTACTGTTGATGAAGAGGAAACTAAAGAAAATGGAATAGTAAATGATTCAATTGAATCTGAAAACAATGAACAGTCTCAGAAATTTATGATAACAATAAATAGTGCTGATGATGTTCATGATATTGATACAGATTCTTTATTTGAATATATGAAGTCTAACAGACAGGACACTGAGTTATCATTTGATACAACTGGCGAATTTAAAGGATTAAGATTAGACACTGGTAATAATACATCAGGTTCTAATTCTGAAAAAATCAAAAAAGAAAATGAAAAAGAATACAAACATTTCTTATTTAAAGTTAATTCTTGGTGTGAAAAAATGTCTAAGAGTACAGATTTTACTAATGAAGAAATGGAAGTTTTTGAAAATATGCGTTATTTATTAGAACATATAGATGAAACTGTTGGTGTTGGAATTATGTAATAAAAATTTAAAAAAGAAATATAGAAATACTCGACTACTTTTGAGTTGAGTATTTCTTATATATAATATAAAAATTTAGGAGGATATGAGAGTATGAATGAAATGGTTATATTATGGTTAGTTATTTCAGCTGTTGCTTTAATTACAGAATTAGCAACTTTAGGATTAACTTCAATATGGTTTGTGGTATCTGGATTAATAAGTTCAGTTTTGGCTTATTATGAGGTTTCTCCTATAATTCAAGTTATTTGTTTTATAATTATAACAGTATTGCAGTTAATTGTATTAAGACCTATTGCTAAAAAATATCTTTGTTCTTCATTTGAAAAAACAAATGTTGATTCTTTAATTGGGAAATATGCTATTGTGACAGAAGATATAAAAGAAGAAGAAGGTAAAGGCAGAGTATTAGTAGATGGGTTGGATTGGAAAGCAATTTCTAAAGATAAGGCTTTTAAAGGGGATAAGGTTATTATTCTTGGAATAAAAGGGGCTTCTTTGGAAATTGGAAAAATCGGGGGCACTATAAAATAGTGGATTGTTGTATGAAAGGAGGAGCAAGTCCCAAATAAAAACAATGCTTGCAAAAAAAAGAGTATGAATATTGGCTTAATTATTGGAATTATAGTATTTGTTGTATTAGCAATTGTAGTTGTATGGAAATGGATTAATATGGTCCCACAGGCAAGTGCTTTTATCATTGAAAGATTTGGTACTTATAAAACAACATGGAATGTAGGATTACATTTTAAAGTCCCATTTATAGATACAATTGCAGCAAAAGTTAATTTAAAAGAGCAAGTGGCAGATTTTCCACCTCAATCAGTAATTACAAAGGATAATGTAACAATGAAAATAGATACTGTTGTATTTTTTCAGATTACAGATCCTAAATTATTTACATATGGTGTTGAAATGCCAATGATGGCTATTGAAAATTTAGCTGCAACAACACTTAGAAACATTATTGGTGATTTAGAATTAGATGAAACTCTTACATCAAGAGAAGTTGTAAACTCTAAAATGAGAACATTGCTTGATGAAGCAACAGACCCTTGGGGTATTAAGGTTAATAGAGTTGAACTTAAAAACATTATCCCTCCAAAAGAGATTCAGGATGCAATGGAAAAACAGATGAAGGCTGAACGTGAACGTAGAGAAGCAATCTTAATTGCAGAAGGTGAAAAGAAATCAGCCATTCTTAGAGCAGAAGGTAAAAAAGAATCTGCTGTACTTGAAGCAGAAGCAGAAAAACAAGCAGCAATTTTAAGAGCGGATGCAGAAAAACAAAAAAGAATTCTTGAAGCAGAAGGTGAAGCTCAGGCTATTCTTCAAGTACAGAATGCAACTGCGGAAGGTATAAGACTTATTAAAGAAGCAGGAGCAGATGAAAATGTGTTGAAACTAAAATCTTTTGAAACATTTGAAAAGGTAGCAGATGGCCAGGCAACAAAAATTATTATTCCATCTGAAATTCAAAATTTGGCAAGTGTCGTATCTGCTGTAAAAGAAATTAAATAATATTTATAAAAAGGGCACAATTTTGTGCCTTTTTTTCTTTGCAAATAAAAACTCATATTACTATTAAAAGAAAGCGGGGTAATAAAAATGGCAGATGCAATGACTTCACAAGGAATCAATTATGGATTAAAAGCCATAGAAATTAGTTTATCAACAACATCAACTGTTGCAGATATAGTATATCAGGCATTAAAAATGTTTGATAATGATAAAGCAATTAGCTCTATGAATAAATTAATTAAAAATAACCAGACAGAATATATTATGTGTGATGTAGATGAAATGGAAACTCTAAGAAAAAGACTTGAAAGTAGAGGAGTTGGAATAGATCCGGATACTGGAAAACGACAAGAGGGAGCTTTAAGTATTATTACCAAAGATGAAATAGGTAATGAAAGAGGAATGATTGTTTTTAATAAGAAGTATCATCAATTAGTTCTTAGCACTGTACGTTCTTTTTATGCTGAAAGAGAAGGTGGATTAGTTGATCCTAAAACATTAGCTGCTTATTCTCAGGGAATGATGAAAGAAATACATGGAATTGATAAGGAAGAATTAATGATGTTTGATAAGCAGTCTAAGGCTTATAAAGTTCCATATTGTGTTGAAGGTCCGGAAAATGGATTATATACAATAAGATTTGGTGACAGAGATCAGGATGAAATGGAAAGAATTAAGATTGATACTGCTGTTATCATGACTAGTAAAGCAGGAAATATATATAGAAAACAATTACAATATGAAAATGATAATTTTTTGAAATTACGTTATGCTGTATTAAATGGAATAGACAAAGATACAGATACTCAAATTATGAAAGACTCAGTTATTGTTGATCGAAGTGGAAAAACTATTGCTTTTGAAAATAATGGGGTAAGATGTATAGATACTTTTAATATGAAGTTTTATAATAAAAACAATGTACAATATAAACAAAATGTAAATGATTTTATATGTGGCATGCAAAAACCCGTATTGTTAACTAAAGAACAATATCAAGCATATAAATTGGAAACAAATAAAGAAGAATTTTTAGTTGAAACAGAAAGAAAATTAGGTTGTCCAGAATTAACAAAAGACGATTTAGATTTGATTGCAAAAGAAAAAAGAGAAAGAGATATAATTGAAGGAAAATTATCGCAAAATCATCCTGTTACTATGAGAGAAAGAATGGATGATTTTAATTTAGAAGAATCAGTTTTCTCATTTAGTGAAAAAGAAAGACAAAATTATGAATATAACCATGATAAAGGAGAGAATATTCATATTGATGAAAATTTCTTTGATGATGCAGAAAGCAAATATGTTGGTTGGGAATTGGAAGATTGTAATAAAACATTAGATGATATTGAAATAGAAGAAGAAGTGATTGAAGGACATGCTCCAACAAATGAAAGAATAGAAGAAGATATTATTATGGATGAAATAGCTCAAACACAGGATGATACATCACCTCATCCAGATATAGAACATTAATCATATTAAGGCTATGCTTCAGATAAAGGATATTATGATGAAGTCCGAAAAACTTAAGACATCAGCAAAAAACAATACTGAAAAGGACTTTGAATTTGCTTACTTTGACAACATTGATGATGCATTAATTGAAGGACTTGAACAAAATCAGGACTTCTTTAGTCTTCTGCTCGGCAATGAGGAGATGAAAAAAAAGGTTCTTGGTATCTTCTCAGAAGAAATTTATAACAGCCTGAAGGATGTCTAAAAGCATTAAGCATGATTAAAGTGGAAGGATGAGAGCAAATAAAGACAAAAATCAGACATTGACAAATTAGAAGTGAATGTGACAGAAAACAGCGGAAATTTAGATTTTAAAAATTAGAAAAGGAGATAAATTCTATGGTTATAAAATCAATGGTGGGAGAGCATATTTTCTTTCCTTTAAACGGAAATGTATGTGAAGCAACCATACTAGACGTTAATTTAATGAAGGACATGTGGGGCAATACCCATACCATTGCAGATGTGCGAATGAATCCCGTGAGAGTGAATGGAATAAAAAGCGAGGAAATATTCAGAACAAGAGAAGAATGCCTTGCCTCAATTAAAGAAACCTCCGAAAAAATAGTTGAGGAATATAAGAACTCAATTAAAGACGTGAACGACCTTATCAAATTTATGCTTACACATGTCGTGACACATGTGCCATATGCTGCGAAAGAATATACTGACCAGGAAGCAAGAAAAGCCGCTTTGGAAAGAGCAGAAGAGCTTGGGTTTTTGGAGAATGTAGAAGAACTTGGGTTTTAATGTAAAGGGTGTATGGATAAAGGATTAGTGAATCATAATTATAAAAAGAAGTGAACTGTCAAGTACGACAAGCTATGCGGGAACACTCATACATGAATGTTGTTATGCAGTAAGCAGAGCAGATGATGCCACAATAAAGTTTGAGAACAAGTTAACGGATGTAATAGGATACGTAGTGGGTAATGCAATTACCAAAACTCATTAACAGAAAGAATAAAGAATGTAATGTAAAAAAAAAGTGGTACCCAGAATAACTGAGTACCACTATCTGATGGGTGTTCGCCGACGCTTAAATGGCGAAACACAATTGTTATAATAGCATACTTTACAAGGATAATAAAATACTATTTTAAATTTAACGAAATAATTTTACCATTTAAAAGAGACTCTTAGAGTCTCTTTTTCTTTGCACATTTTCCAAAACTCATATTACTTATATAAGGAGGAATTTGAATATGAGTGTAAGTGAAGAACAAAGAAAAAACAGTATGAAGTTTACGGCAATATACACAAGTATTGTAATAGGAATTATTATGATGTATATATGTGGATATGTTGGAAGTATTATGGGAGATTATAATTATGACTTAACTTCATCATTCAATACAATGATAAATCAATTAAAAGAAAGTCAATTTCTATTTTCACTAAATGCATCTGCTTTTATAGGAATATTTATAGGTATTTTAATTGGAGGTTTCTCTTGCTTTATGCTAATTAGTGATAATCAACGAAACTATGCTTATAAAAGTGATGAAGTAGCTGGAACTGGTGGCTTTATGTCAGAAAAAGAACTAAAAAAGTATAAAAAGAAATATGAAAGTGAAGACCCTAAACCTATTACAGAAAATTTACCTGTATCTTTTGAGGTTGGAAAAGATGAAAAAAAATATTCTCAAAATATGATTATGAGTGATAATTTTACAAGACCTGTATTGGCAAGCAGATTAATTGGTAATAACAGTATCGTAGTTGTTGGTGGTGCAGGTACAGGAAAATCGCGTTTTTTAATTAAACCTAATGTATTGCAAATGAATGCATCTTATGTAATTACCGATCCTTCAGGTGAAATGATTCATTCACTAGGAACAGTTCTTAAAAATCATGGCTATAAAATTAAGATTTTTAATATAGCAGATATGGGACATTCTAATTGCTATAATCCGTTAAAATACATTCGTGATGAAGCCGGGGTTAATATGGTAATTGAATGTTTTATTAAAAATACAACAAAACAAGGAGAAAAAGGAGACCAATTTTTTACTAATGCAGAAAAATTATTGTACTCTGCATGTGTATTTTATTTAATAGATTTTTGTCAAGATGATAGTAAGAAAAACTTTGCCGGAATTGTGAATATGGTTAATTCATCTCAGGTAGATGAACAAAATCCTAATGCTAAATCTCCATTAGATTTATTATTTGATAAATGTCCTAAAGATTCTTTAGCATGGAAATACTATAGTGCTTTTAAAAAAGCAGGAACATCAATTACTGATAAAATTATTGCATCTTGTTCTATTATATTATATCCGTTTAAGACAAAGTCTTTTGCTGAACTAACTAAAAAAGATACTTTAGAAATAGAAAAATTCAAAGATGAAAAAACAGTGCTATTTATTATTTCATCCATGTCTAAAACTGAATTTAATTTCATTGTTCCTGTTCTTTATCTTCAAATTTTGAATATGTATAATATTAGACAAACACAAAACAGTTCGTCAGACATACCTATTCATTTGTTTATGAATAATTTTATGAACTGTGGAAAAATACCAAACCTCTTATATTATTTTACAACTGGTCAGGATATTTCAATTTCCATAATATTGCAGGATATTTCTCAATTAGAAACAATATATCCTAATGTATGGAAAGAGATAATGAATGAGTTTGAAAATCTTGTATTCTTTGGTCCAACTAATGAAACAACAGCATATTTTTTAAAAAATAAAATGAAAAATAGAAATAAATTTTATAATTTATTTTCTAAAAATTCTTTTGTTGTTCCGGCTGAAAAATGCATTGTTTGCCAAGGAAACCAAAAACCAAAAACAGATAAAAAATATGATTATATAAAGCATCCATATTTTGAAAACACAGGTGATTACGATATAAAAAATAGTTGCAATTATAAAGAAAAACATTAAAATCTTAGAATTTTTTTGAGAAGACTTGAAATGTATTCTTGTCCTCTTTTTCTTTATGGTAAATCATTTATATTTACTTCAACTTCTGTAAAATCATCATCTATATATGCATTTTCTGATTCCATAGTTCCAACACCTGCCCAATTTTTCTTAATACATGTAATTAACCAACCGGTTCTATTTTCTACATTATTAGCAGCTTGTAATAATTTTCCAGCTTCATCAATTATATGTAAATCATATCCAGCACATTCTGCAACAGCTCTAGCATCAGAAACTTTTAAATCATATGTATCTGATATATATTCTATTACTTTATACATTCTGTCCATATCTTTTTCATCATATTCTACAATTTTTTGAAGTTTTTGTTTATTCATTATTATTTTTTGATTTGTTTTTATGTTTCTAAATACTGTAAAAATGATAGTTTTTGGTCTTCCATACTTACCTTCTATCCTATATTCAAAATCAATGTCTGTCATTTCATGTATTTCTTTCTGAGCCACATTTAATACTTTATTTTTAAATGGACTTATTTGTTGATATTTATTTTTATCTGCTCCTTTTATAGCCTCTACTATTTTCTCATAATCTTTGCACCCTGCTTTCATTAAATTTTTTGCCTCTTTATTTCCAGGATCATTCATATCATATATATTTAGCAATATCTTTAATTCATTAAATCCATATGATATTTCAACACTGTTTTTCATTGCCAATTTATTCAAAAGAAAAGATTGCTGCTTTAATAATTCATATAATTTAATTGAATATTTAGAGTTCATTGGGAAAATGTTGGCTAAACGATATGTAGTATATCCTACTCCCTTTCTCTGAATATCAAAAAGATATGGAGTTACACTGCTCCCGAATTTAATTTCGACTCCCTTTTTCTCTTTGTAAACAACTTTATCAATTAATACAAAAAATCCAAATTCTGCTCCATCTTCTCCGGCTCCATCAAAGTAGAAATTGTTGTTTTCAGCTAAATCATCTACTATTCTTCTCATCTGTGTGTATATAGAATTTCCCTTAACATTTAAGGCTTGCTTTATTTCTTTTGTTGGAATTAAAACAGTGGCTCCTTCATTTTCTGGAAGTTTTTCAAATGGATTTATCTTCGTAAAAGCAACATTTAATACTTTTATAGAGTTTAAGTTTAAATTATACTTACTTGAAATTAATGGATTAGATTTTGATACCATTAGATCATTTGCCAGAGGCTGCTCTACTCCTTTTTTTACTTTTGTTTCATTAGTCATGATTCTCCCTCACTTATTTATCCGTACTTTTTTTCGATAGATTTAAATTACAACTTATTTGGTTACTTGTCAAGTTTTTATATCTTTTTTCTTCCCATTTTTCCTTTATTGCTTTTTCTTTTTAGTTTCATTTTTTAATTTTATTTTTATGCCAGGAACTCTTTATATAAAGGCTTTCTAGCCATTTTTAAACTTCTTAAAATTTCTATTTTTTTAGTTTATTATTTCTTTTTTTGAAATTGTACTTTTTTGGTTAATTGGTTTTCCGAACTTATATTTTTCTTTGTCATTTTGTATAATTCAAAAAGTTTTTTTCTCTTCAAAAATCATTCAAAAAGTTATAATTTGCCCCCTTTTTTCATTCATAAAGTTCAATAAATACTTCAAAAAGTATGCATTCTTCTCTTGTAATCCCCATTTTTATTGACTTTTTTGCCTTGGTAATATGTTAATTCTACAAATATGTAAATTCATTAGGGGACAGCTTATAAATTTTTAATTTATATTATTATATTTTATTTACTAAAGATTCAATATTAAAAACTGCTCATAAATA
>ERZ773147.3448-NODE-3448-length-12025-cov-16.369507_pt1 | contig 12025 bp, 11 predicted proteins | sample MGYA00580851_ERZ773147 | MGnify/ENA primary metagenome ERZ773147 (study PRJEB29015, sample SAMEA2737818) | human gut metagenome | biome: human gut; feature: human-associated habitat; material: faeces | place: China | collected 2012 ... | reverse complement strand
GCTCGTTAGGAATACCTGTTACAGAAATTCTTGCAACATCTGTATCTTTAGCAACGCCGCTGATTAACATTTTTTCCATTTTTGTTTTCTCCTTTACTATTGTACCCGATGCTCTTGTCATACTTGAGAGGACTTCAAGCTCGATGTTATATTTTTTAGCCATTTCAACTGAACGGTTGTTGAGTACCTGTGCGCCGAGTGTAGCAAGCTCAAGCATTTCGTCATAAGAAATTTCTTTGAGCTTTCTTGCGTTTTCAACTTTTCTTGGGTCGGCTGTATAAACGCCTTCTACATCAGTGTAAATCTGACAAAGGTCAGCGTGCATTGCAGCTGCAATAGCTACGGCGCTTGTATCGGAACCGCCTCTGCCGAGAGTTGTAATATCGTCTGTTTTAGCAAGGCCCTGGAAACCGGCAACAACAACAATTCTCTTTTTGTCAAGTTCATGACGGATACGGCTTGGGTCAACCTTTTTGATTCTTGCGCTTGTGTGAATGTTGGTTGTTTCAAAACCTGCCTGCCAACCAAGAAGTGATACAGCAGGGTAACCAAGCTTTTCGATAGCCATTGCAAGAAGTGAAATAGAAATCTGTTCACCTGCTGCAAGAAGCATATCTTTTTCTCTCTTTGAACCATTTGGATTAATTTCTTCGGCTTTTGCGATAAGATCGTCTGTGGTGTCGCCCTGTGCAGAAACAACAACTACAACATCGTTGCCCTTAGCGTATGTTTCTGTTACGATTTTAGCCACATTCATTACACGCTCAGCATTTGCTACGGAGCTACCGCCGAATTTCTGAACTATCAAACTCATGTCCTTTTACTCCTCTTTCAATTATAAATCACCTATGCGGATTTTTGAAATAACCTTTGCACCTCTGCTTTCGAGTGCTGCGATTTTTTCAATAATTTCACCATAGGGTAATTGCGCTGTTACAAAGGCAATCTCGCCCTCGGGGCTGTCAGCCTTTTCAATTTTATCTATACAGCCGAATACTTCCTGAGCAAGCTCGAATGTTGTGTTTGCTCTGATGTACATTGCTGTTACTGACTTCTCATAAGGAAGAATATTGTCGCCGTTGCCGTCTGCCCAGAACAAGAACTTTCTTGTCTTTAAGTGTTTGCAGCAGTCAACTACATCGGCTACAACTGCGCTTGCTGTTGGGAGCTTACCTGCGCCCTTGCCGTAGAATACTACATCGCCTGTGCAGTCGCCTCTTACCATAATGCCGTTGAACTCATAGTCAATGTTAGCAAGCTGGCTTTTGTTTGGTACAAACATAGGAGCAACGATTATATCAATCTTGCCGTCGTCGAGACGCTTAACTCTGCCGATAAGTTTAATAACGCAGTTGTAAGCCTCTGCATATTTTACATCTTCAAGAGTAATCTCGGTGATGCCCTCTGTATGTACAGAGTTCGGATAAACATGCTTACCGAAAGCAAGGGAAGCAAGAATACAGATTTTACGGCAAGCGTCGTGACCTTCAATATCTGCAGCAGGGTTTCTTTCGGCAAAGCCGAGATTCTGTGCAAGTTTGAGGGCAGCGTCAAACTGCATACCGTCCTCAATCATCTTTGTGAGGATGAAGTTTGTTGTGCCGTTTAAAATACCTGCAATTTCATCAACAATATTTGCTACAAGGCACTGACTGATTGGGCGAATAATCGGAATACCGCCGCCAACCGATGCCTCAAATAAGAAGTTTACATTTTCGTCTTTTGCAATCTGTAAAAGCTCTGCACCGTGAGCCGCAACTAACTCTTTGTTTGATGTTACTACGCTCTTGCCGGACTTAAGGCACTTCTTTACAAAGTCATATGCAGGGTTAAGACCGCCCATAACCTCAACAACAACTCTTACTTCTCTGTCGTTTAAGATGTCGTTAAAGTCCTTTGTAAATCTGTCGGCCAAAGGGCTGTCTGGAAATTCACGCAGGTCAAGAATGTGCTTTACATAAATTTCTTCTCCGATGCTTGCAAAAAGCTTCTGTTTGTGTGTTGTAAGAATTTCGGCTACGCCTGAGCCTACAACGCCGTGGCCCATTATTGCTACTGAAATCATATTCTAAATCCTTTCCTTTCAGTTTGGAATTTATAACTCCCTTATGTATTTAATGAAGAACTGCCTGTAAGCAGACAGTTCTTCAAGATAAACTGACTTAAGCTCCCGGAGCAGATACATTTCCTCCGCTTTCTTCAGGCTTAGGTTCTTCGCCGCCCTGGCTTTCTGCAGATGAGGTATCTCCGCCGCTTTCTTCAGGCTTAGGCTCTTCACCGCCTTGGCTTTCGGCAGAAGAAGTATCTCCGTCGCCACCGCCTGAGTGACTTTCGTCACCGGAATAAGAGCTGTCTGAATAATTAGATGATGAATCGTAATTATAATCATCGTAATTATCGGAATCGCTTGAGTCGTAGTAACCGTCCCAACCGCCGTTTGAAGGCATATTGTCCTCTGTGTAATAACCGACATATTTGCCCGAAACATTTTCGGTTGACACAATAAGACCCGAATAAGGGCTGTACTGTGCTTCAATAAGGTTAGACGGGAATTTGAAGTCCTTGTGCTCCATACCGCTTAAGTACGAGCTCATAACCTTGTTGAATGTGCTGGTTGCCACTGTTGTATTTGAAATTGTGTGTGGGTTGTCAAAACCTGTCCAAATTGCAAGAGTTGCGTAAGGTGACATACCGCAGAACCATGAGTCCTTGTCGGCATCGGTTGTACCTGTCTTACCGATAATATCCCAACCGCTGATTCTTGCCGAACCTGCGTTTGTATTGACTGAATTGGTTACATTGTAGTGGAGAAGTCTGTTCATAATAGCGGCTGTTGTCGGAGAGTAAGCCTGCTTTGGAACAGCGTTTCTGTTGTCGATAATAATATTGTCTTCGGAGTCTGTGATGTAGTAGTAGGTATATGGGTTGTAGTAAAGACCACCGTTGCCCATATAGCTGTAAGCTGATGCCATTTCACGGACTGTAACACCGCCTGTAAGACCGCCGATTGAAAGACCGCCCGAGTTGTAAGCGTCCTCTTCGCTAAGATGTGAAAAGCCCATTTTTGTAACTACCTGTTCGTAAGCCACGCTTGGACCGCCAATCATTTTCATAGCCTGTGCGGCTGTACCGTTTGAAGAAATTTCGATAGCGTCAGGTAAAAGCATTGTGCCCTTGTAACCTGCGTACCAGTTCTTAGGACCCGATACAAGTTCGCCGTATTCGTTGGTTTCGTACTTTTCAAGAGGTGCGTCCTCAATTTGAGATGAGAAGTAAAGCATCTTGTTGTCGATTGCATAAGGATAAACTACAACAGGCTTGATAGAAGAACCCGGCTGGAGAGATGACATTGTCGCTCTGTCCCAGCTTAAAGCCTCTGTCTTTTTGTTTGAGCTGCCTACGGTAGCGATTACTCTGCCGTCAAACCCCATAAGCGTCATAGCTATCTGTAATTCGGGGTCGTTGCTTTTGTCAATGTTTTGAGCTGCATTTTCCATCATTTCCTGTGCTCTTATATCCATAGCGCAGTAGATTTTAAGACCCTCTGTGTAAAGTTTGTCGGACGCAGCGTCTTCACTGATGTTGTAGTACTGAGCAAGGTCTTTCTGAGCGTCATAGAAAAGCTCGTCAATGTACCAGTTCTGAACATAACCGTCATCGTTGTCATCTTCATCGTCACGATCGCTTGTGTAGCCTACAAAAGTCATATTTGCAGACTCTTTCATAGCGGCATCATATTCGTCCTCGGTGATTTTGCCCTGGTCATACATTTCGTTTATGATGACTTCTCGTCTGATTTTATTGTTTTCCGGATAAGAAAGAGGATTCCATTTTGAGGGGTTTTGAGTAATGCCTGCGATAGCCGCACATTCTGCGATAGAGCAGTTTTCAATGCTTTTGTCAAAATAAAGCTGTGCTGCCGACTCAACGCCCTGACAGTTGTTGCCGAAGTTTACAACATTGAGGTAAGCCTCAAGAATTTCGTCCTTTGTATATTCGTTTTCAAGCTTGAGCGCTTTGCAGATTTCACGCATTTTTCTTGTGAGAGAAACTTCGTTGTCGTCTGTTATATTCTTGATAAGCTGTTGAGTAATTGTAGAACCGCCGTAAGAATCTGTGCCCGAGGCAAGACTTACTACGGCAGAGAGGGTTCTTGTCCAGTCAACTCCGTGGTGGTCGAAGAAACGCTTGTCCTCAATGGCAACAACGGCGTCTTTCATAGCCTGCGGAATCTTTTGGTTGTCAACCCAAATTCTGTTTTCTGTGCTGTAAAGAGTTTGATACTGTTCAAACTTGCCGTCTGAATTTTGTACCATAATAAAACTTGTCTGGTTAAGCGATTTTGCTCTGAGGTCAATGCCTGTCGGTTCGGACGCAAGGCTCGCAATGTAAATTCCGAGCGAAATAGTTGCGATAAGACCCGCAACAACGCATACCGAGAAAATTGTAAAAATAAATTTACCGAGCGCCTTGAAAAATCTTTTTATCGGATTTACCTTGCGAACGGCAGGGTTAATCTCCGGCTGAATATCTTTATATTGACTGATGTCTGTTTCACGCTTGTTACGCATAATTTCTCCTTCTTTGACAAAAACAAAGTTAATCTCTTAAATTTTATCCAAAAACAAAAAATATCAGTTAATGATTATTATACCACTTGAGAATAAAAAAATAAATATAAAAAGCCAAATTTTTCTTAAAAAATAAGCCTTTTACAAAGGAAAATTTTATATAATATAATGTAATATATGTATAATAATACAAATAAGCGGAAATATATAGTTAAAACAGTTAAAAATAAAGCTGAATTTATTGCCGAGAAAGTATTGAATTTAGCAAATTACAGGGAGTTTTTGATGTGAAAAAGCTTATTTGCGCAACAGGAATCATATTAATAGCTTGTGCGGTAACGGGAAATTTATTTACCGCAGGTACAGATGCGTCGGCTCAAACCGTACAGCAGAGCAATACCGAGGATAAGTGTGAGGAAGATGTTTTTATCCTGAAAATAGAGGACGGCTATCTGAATGTTTACTATAAAGAAAGCGGTAATATTTACCTGAAAACGGGAACTATGTCCTCAAATTTGCCGAAAAGCGATGTAATGCAACTTGAAAAAGGTGTTGAAATTACAGGGAAGGAAGCGCTTAGAAGAGCAGTGGAGGACTATTGCAGTTAAAGATTTTTAAAAGTTATTAATAAACTATGTGGATTGCCAATAAAAATAGAAAAGATTAAAATTGCTTGTTGATGTAAACTACACTATTTTGCATTATGTGTATTGACAATTTATGTAATTTGCGGTAGTATTTAAACAATAGTGTAAAACTGCAATTATGAACAAATGTTGTTTTGCGTTATGCTCAAAAACACAAAGCAGACGCAGAAACACAAAAAAGGAGAATGTACATATGATTTCTACCGTTATTGATAAATCACTCGGTCTTGAATTTCCTATTTTTCAGGGCGGTATGGCTTGGGTAGCAGACGCTTATCTTGCAGCCGGTGTTTCAAACGCAGGCGGTCTCGGCCTTATTGCCGCAATGAATTCAAACGGAGAACAGCTCCGTGCCGAAATTAAAAAGTGTAAAGAACTTACAGACAAGCCTTTTGGTGTAAATATTATGCTTATGAGTCCGTTTGTCGAAGAGGCGGTTCAGGTTGTTATCGAAGAGGGCATAAAGGTTATTACAACAGGCGCAGGCAACCCCGGTAAGTATATGCAGAGGTGGCTTGATGCAGGTATTAAAGTTATCCCTGTAGTTCCGAGCGTTGCTCTTGCAAGAAAGATGGAAAAGTTAGGTGCATTCGCAGTTATTGCAGAGGGCGGTGAGTCAGGCGGCCATGTAGGCGACCTTACCACAATGGCTCTTGTTCCGCAGGTAGTTGACGCTGTAAACATTCCTGTAATTGCAGCAGGCGGTATTGCAGACGGCAGACAGATTGCTGCGGCATTTATGCTCGGCGCTGTAGGTGTACAAGTAGGCACAAGATTTTTGGTTGCCACAGAATGTACAATCGCACAGGAGTACAAGGACAAAATCATAAAGGCAAAGGATATTGATACAGTTGTAACAGGTAAAAGACTCGGTCATCCTGTTCGTGCTATCCGTAATTCCTTTACCCGTGAATATACAAAGGCAGAATACAACTCATCGGAAGTAAGTGACGAAGAACTTGAAAAGATGGGTGTCGGCAGATTAAGACTTGCTGTAAGAGAGGGCGATGTTTCGCACGGTACGGTTCTTGCAGGTCAGGTTGCCGCAATGGTAAAAAAAGAACAGCCTGCAAGAGAAATCATTACAGAAATGTTTGCTCAGGCTGAAGAAGTATTGAATGGAGCTACAAAATGGGTAAAATAGCATTTGTTTTTTCAGGCCAGGGCGCACAGTACAGCGGAATGGGAAAGGAACTTTACAATTCCTCTGCCGCAGCCAAAAGCGTATATGATATGGCAGACGGTATCCGCAAAGGTACATCTGCACAGTGCTTTGAGGGTACAACAGAAGAACTCTGCAAAACAGTAAACACACAGCCTTGTGTATTTACGGCAGACCTTGCTGCTGCGAGATTCCTTGAAGAAAAGGGTGTTAAGGCTGACTGTGTTGCAGGCTTTTCACTCGGCGAAATTGCGGCTCTTGCTTTTTCGGGTATTCTTTCGGACGAAGAAGCTTTCAAACTCGTTTGCAAGAGAGGCGAGCTTATGGATAAGGCGGCGACCGAAAATCCGGGTGCGATGGCTGCCGTAATGAAAATTACTCCCGAAAAAGTTGAAGAAGTTTGTAAGGGCTTTGACAAGACATATCCTGTAAATTATAATTCGCCTGCACAGACAGTTGTTGCTACAACAAGCGAAAATGCAGAGGCTTTCTGCGAGGCTGTCAAAGCAGTGGGAGGCAGAGCAAAATTGCTTGCGGTAAGCGGTGCTTTCCATTCACCGTTTATGGCAGATGCGGCAAAGGGTCTTGCGGAGTATATGCAGGACATTGAGTTTGCACAGCCTAAAGTAACAATTTATTCAGACTATACAGCAAAGCCGTACGAGGGCGACTACAAGGAACTTGTAAGAGCACAGGTAGAAAATCCCGTAAGATGGCAGACAATTGTTGAAAATATGATTAAAGACGGTGTTGACACATTTATTGAAATCGGTGTCGGCAAGACTTTAACAGGACTTATCAAGAGAATTGACAACAGTGTTAAGGCTTTCAAGGTGGAAACACCTGCTGATTTTGAAGCACTTGACCTTTGATTTTGGAGGATATTATGAAATTTGAAAACAAGACAGCCGTTATTACAGGCGGTTCAAGAGGTATCGGTCTTGCAATAGCTAAAAAACTTGCAAGTCAGGGCGCAAACATTGCTATTCTTTATGTTGGCGATGAGAGCGAGGGCATTGCCGCAAAAGAGGCTCTTGCAGAGTACAACACAAAGGTTGAGCAGTATTTCTGCGATGTTTCCGATTTTAACGCATCAAAAGAGGTTGTTGACAAGGTAATCGAGGAATTCGGCGGAATTGATATTCTTGTAAATAACGCAGGTATCACCCGTGACAAGCTCGTTCTCAATATGGACGAAAAAGACTTTGACGCAGTAATCGGCGTAAACCTCAAGGGTACATTCAATATGATTAAGCATACCTACAAGCACTTTATGAAAAAACGCTACGGCAGAATTGTAAGCACATCTTCTGTTGTAGGTATTATGGGTAATGCGGGTCAGGCTAACTATTCGGCATCTAAGGCAGGCATTATCGGTATGACAAAGTCTGTTGCCAAAGAGCTTGCAGGCAGAGGCGTTACTGTTAATGCCGTTGCTCCGGGTTACATCGGCACAGATATGACAAACGCACTTTCAGACAAGGTAAAAGACGCTATGAAAGCACAGATTCCTGCAAAGCGTATCGGTACACCTGAAGATGTTGCAAATGTAGTTGCGTTCCTCTGCTCTGATGACGCCGCCTATGTAACAGGCGAAGTTATCAAAGTTGACGGCGGACTTGCAATGTAATCGGAGGTGCTTTAATGAGAAGAGTAGTAGTAACAGGTATGGGTGCAATCACCCCTGTAGGTAACGATATAGATACAATGTGGGCAAATATGCTCGCAGGTGTAAACGGTGTTGAAAAAATCACATCATTTGATACTTCTGACCTCAAGGTTCATCTTGCAGGTACTGTAAAGAACTTTGAGCCGGAAAAATATATTGAAAAAAGAGAGTTAAGAAAGCTCGATATTTACTGTCAGTACGCTATTGCGGCAGCACAGCAGGCTGTAGACGACAGCGGAATTCTCGGTAATATTAACGAGGAGCGTTTCGGTGTGTACATCGGCGCAGGTATCGGCGGACTTCACTCATTTGTAAACAATGTAACTGCACTCAACGAGGGCGGCCCGAGAAAGGTATCTCCTTTCTTTATTCCGATGATGATCGGTAACATTGCCACAGGTAATGTAGCTATCCGCTTTAAAGCAAAGGGTGTTTCACTTTCAGTTATGAGCGCTTGTGCAACAGGTACACACTCAATCGGCGAGGCTTTCCACGCAATTAAGGACGGTTATGCAGACGCAATCATTGCAGGCGGCACAGAGGCGGTTATCGCTCCTCTTACAATCGCAGGCTTCCAGAATATGAAGGCTCTTTCCACAAACGAAGATCCCGAAACAGCATCACGCCCGTTTGATAAAAACCGCGACGGCTTCGTAATGGGCGAGGGCGCAGGTATGCTCGTACTTGAAGAATATGAGCACGCAAAGGCAAGAGGCGCTAAGATTTATGCTGAATTTGCAGGTTACGGCAATACTTGTGACGCTCACCATGTTACAGCTCCCGACCCTGAGGGTGCAGGACTTGCAAGAGCAATCAAAATTGCTATGGCAGAGGCTGGCACAACCGATGACGATCAGCTTTATATCAATGCTCACGGTACTTCAACCCACTTAAACGACCTTACCGAAACAATGGCGTTCAAGTCGGCTCTCGGCGAAAAGGCTTACGATGCAAATATCAGTTCAACAAAGTCAATGACAGGTCATATGCTCGGCGCAACAGGCGCAATCGAAGCTATTGTTTCTGTTCTTACTCTCCGTGACGGTATGATTCCGCCAACAATTCACTTAAATGAGCAGGACGAAGAACTTGACCTTAACTACACACCGAACAAGGCAGTTAAGCGTGATGTAACAGTTGCCGCATCTACAAACCTCGGTTTTGGCGGTCATGACGCTTGCGTAGTATTTAAGAAAATCTGATTCGGAGGGCTGTATTTATGTATTCTAAAAACGATGTTAAAGAATTTATCGAAATGCTTGAAGGCTCATCGCTTTCGGTACTTGAAATAAAAAACGGTGACGGTTCGGCTATCCGTCTTGAAAAGGCAATTTCTGCCGCTCCTGCCGTTGTAATGCAGGCAAATGCTCCTGCATCGGTTAACGAATCGGCTCCTGTGGCACCTGCCGCTCCGTCGGCTCCTGTTGCCGAGGGCAAAACAATCAATTCTCCTATTGTCGGCGTATTTTATGCCGCTCCGTCACCTGACAGCAATCCTTATGTTTCTGTGGGACAGAAAATTTCAAAGGGTGACACAATCTGCATAGTTGAAGCTATGAAGTGTATGAATGAAATCCAGTCAGAGCTTGACGGCGAGGTTACAGAAGTTCTTGTTAAGGACGGCGACCTTGTTGAGTACGGTCAGCCTCTGTTCAGAGTTAAATAAGGAGTTACAATGAATCAGGAAGAAATCAAAAAGATATTACCGCATCGTGACAATATGCTGCTTGTTGAAGAGGCAGAAAAAATCGACGATGTTACCTCAAAGGGAAGATATACAATCAAGGGCGACGAGTTCTTTTTACAGGGACATTTTCCGGGCAATCCTGTTGTTCCGGGTGTTATTCTCTGTGAAATGATGGGACAGTCGGCTTGCTGCCTGCTTGCGGGCAAGGTTGAGGGATGCACACCTTTCTTTACAAAAATGAACAATGTAAAGTTTAAAAATCAGGTAAAACCCGGCGATACACTCGAAAGTGTATGTACTCTTACAAAGAGCAAGGGTGTGTTCTATTTTATTGATGCAAAAGGATATGTTGACGGCAAACTTTGCGTAAGTGCCGAACTTTCTTTTGCTCTTATTCCAAATAATAAGTAACTTATTGCAAATTTTCTTTTGGAAGTGATAAAATGTTTTCAAAAATACTTATAGCCAACCGAGGAGAAATTGCAGTAAGAATTATTCGTGCTTGCCGAGAAATGGGTATCAGTACAGTTGCAATATATTCTGAGGCGGACAAAAACGCAATGCATGTTCAGCTCGCTGACGAAAGCTATTGTGTTGGCGGCAGCAGAGTTGCCGACAGCTATCTTAATATGCCTGCTATACTTACCGTTGCCATTGAAAGCGGCGCACAAGCCATTCACCCCGGCTATGGTTTGCTCTCGGAGAATGCAAAATTCGTTTCTCTTTGTGAGCAATGTAACATAAACTTTATCGGCCCTACATCAGAGATGATAAAATTACTCGGCGATAAGGACAATGCAAGAAAAACAATGCGTGCGGCAGGTGTTCCCGTAACACCCGGCTGCGATATTATAGAAGACCCCGTAAAAGCAAGGGAAGAAGCCGAAAAAATCGGTTTTCCGCTGCTTATAAAGGCTCGTTCGGGCGGCGGCGGAAAGGGTATCCGCAGAGTAGACTGCATTGAGCAGTTTGACGAGGCTTTTGCGGCGGCATCTTCGGAGGCACAGTCTGCTTTTGGTGACGGCGCATGTTATATGGAAAAGTTCATTCACCCCGTAAAGCATATAGAGATGCAGCTTTTGAGCGACAAATACGGTAATACTATCTGTCTGGGTGAAAGAGAATGTTCGGTCCAGCGTAAAAATCAGAAGATGATTGAGGAAAGCCCAAGTCCTGCGCTTGATGACAGAACCCGTAAGGAAATGATGAAAGCGGCTGTAAAGGCTGCAAAGGCTGTAAATTATGTCAATGCAGGTACTGTTGAGTTTTTGCTTGATATGAATAATAATTTCTACTTTATGGAGATGAATACCCGTCTTCAGGTTGAACACGGTGTTACCGAGATGGTAACAGGTCTTGATATTGTACAGTGGCAGATAAGAATTGCCGCAGGTGCAAAGCTTTCTATGACGCAGGATAAGATTTTTATTCACGGAAGTGCCATAGAATGCCGTATCAACTCAGAAGACCCTGATAATAATTACCGTCCAAGCTGTGGTACTATCAATCTTTTACATATTCCTGGTGGCCCTAATGTTCGTTTTGATACTGCTATATATCAAGACTATACTGTACCGCCATATTATGACTCTATGATAGGAAAGCTTATTGTTCAGGCTCGTTCTCGTGAGCTTGCTATAAGAAAAATGAAAATGGCTCTCAGTGAGCTTATTATTCAGGGCATTACTCATAACAGAAATCTTCATTTAGATATACTATCTGATAAGGAATTTGTTGACGGCACTTATACAACAGGCTTTATGGAAGATTTTGATAAACGCCGTAACAAACAAAAGGATGAGTAATTTGCTCAAAGCTAACTATAATATATCTACAAGCCTTTGGGTACTTTGAGCGGAAAGGAAAAAGCTTTAATGTTTAATTCTGATATTTTTAATTTTATGAAGCCAAAAAATGAGCTTGAAAATCAGGGCGAATGGGCAGAAACCCATCCATTTATTCCAGATGAGCTTTGGGTTAAATGCCCTGCTTGCAAAAATATGATTCTTACCTCTGACCTTGAGGATAACCTAAAGGTTTGTAGCAAGTGTGGTCATCACTTTCGCACAAATGCTCGCTACCGCATAAATATAACTGTTGATGAGGACAGCTTTAAGGAAATGGACGCTGACCTCGTTTCTGAAAATATTCTTGATTTTCCTGAATATACTCGCAAGCTTAAGACATCAAAGATGTCAAGCGGAGAGAATGAATCTGTTATCTGCGGTACAGCAGAAATTGAGGGTTCTAAGACTGTGCTTTGCGTGATGGATTCATCTTTTATGATGG
>ERZ773147.3445-NODE-3445-length-12032-cov-6.134591_pt1 | contig 12032 bp, 9 predicted proteins | sample MGYA00580851_ERZ773147 | MGnify/ENA primary metagenome ERZ773147 (study PRJEB29015, sample SAMEA2737818) | human gut metagenome | biome: human gut; feature: human-associated habitat; material: faeces | place: China | collected 2012 ... | reverse complement strand
GGCCGTGCGAGGCGTAAGCGCCCTGATTGGAGAAGCACTCGACCTTGCGCGCGGCAATCGAGCCGTCCTTATGGAGCCACGTGATGATATGGAAGCGGATCGAGTGGCGCACACGGTTACTGACGAATGTCTCTTCACGCGAGCAGTCGATGCGCACGCATTTTCCGTGCACCTGCGTAGAGCACCACGCGCACAGCGGCTCATAGAGCGCATCCTGCTTGTTGCCAAAGCCTCCGCCGATGTAGGGCTTGATGACGCGGATATCCGCCCACGGACGCCCGAGCGCCTGACCGACGATGCGGCGGATGATGTGCGGGATCTGCGTGGAGGACACGACGACGATGCGGCCATTTTCCTCGTAAGCGTAGCAGCCGTGGTTTTCAATGTGGCTGTGCTGCACGGTGGGGGTGTTGTACCAGCCCTCGACCTTGATGAGGCCGGGCTCTTTGATCGCCTGCTGATAATTGCCCTTGCGGATATCGGTGTGCTTCAGGATATTCCCCGGGAAATTTTCGTGGATGCAGGGCGCGTCGGGCTCCATGGCCTTTTGCACGTCGAGCACAAACGGGAGTTCCTCATATTCGACCTTCAGCGCGCGCACGCCCTGCATGGCCGAGACCTCATCCTCCGCAATGACGACCGCGACGTCGTCGCCGTAGTAGCGCACATGGCGGTTCAAAAGATTGCGGTCGGCCACGTCCTGATGCCCTGGGTCCATCGACCAGGGATGGCCCGCCGTCGGGAAGCAGTGCTCCGGCACGTCGAAGCAGGTCAGCACCTTCACAACGCCGGGGATGGCCTCCGCTGCGGACTTGTCGACTGATTTGACAAATCCGTGCGCGATGGTGGAATGCTTGATGCGCGCATAGAGCGCACCGGCCGGCATCCGATCCTCATAGTATTTCGTGCGTCCGGTGACCTTGTCGAACGCATCGACGCGGATCTCGCTTTTTCCTACCTTGCTCATCTGTCTACCTCCTGTTCCGAGCAGCCGCTTTGTCGGTTTTGCTCGAAATCTGCAACTCCTTTGCTATTATTTTAGCACATTTCGCACAGCTTGTACAGTGCTGCATGCGTGATATAATACAAATGATCGCGGATGTACCATTTTGTCCGCTTTTTTCTGCCGATTGGTGAAAAAGAAACGAATGACTGGTGATTTTAGATGGATAACACGTTGAAAATAGGATGCGTGGTCATGGCGGCGGGCAATGCCGCGCGCTTTGGCGAGAACAAGCTCGCCGCGATGGTAAACGGAAAGCCGCTTATCGAGCATGCGCTTGAGGCGATCCCGCGGGAGAGCTTTTCCCGCGTGCTGGTCGTAACGCAGCACGAAAACGTGGAAGCGGCCGCCAAAAAGTTTGGCTTTGAAGCTCTGCGGAACGAACATCCCGAGCGCGGCCAGAGCGAGACGATCCGCCTCGGCACGGCAGCGCTGTCAGACTGTGACGCGCTCTGCTTCATGGTGGCCGACCAGCCGATGCTCAGGCGCAAGACCGTCGCACAGGAGCTTAAGTTCTTCCGCGCGCACAGCAAAAACATCGTCGGATTGGGACACAACGGCGTGCGGGGCAACCCCTGCCTCTTCCCTGCCCGCTTCTTTCCTGAGCTTTTATCGCTTGAGGGCGATGTCGGCGGCAGCGCGGTCATCAAGAGACATTTAGATGATCTGCTGCTCTTTGAAGCGCCGGAGACGGAGCTTTGCGACGTTGACACGAAGGAAGCGCTCGAAGCGCTTAAGAAACGCTGATCTCGCCGCGGAGATTCTCCTCCATCGCCTGCTTGATCTTCTCCTTGTCGTAGCCGCAGGAGAAGAGATAGTAGAGCTTGGCGACGGCGGCCTCGGTCGTCATGTCGAGTCCGCTGACCGCGCCCGCCTTTTTGAGCGCGCTGGACGTTTCGTAGGTGCCGAGCGACACCGCGCCCTGCGGACACTGCGAGCAGACCGTGAGCACCGTGCCGTTCTGAAACGCCTTGCGGATGATGGGCAGCAGCGCGTTCCCGTCGCCGGGGATGTTGCCCGCGCCGAACGTCTCGATGACGATACCGCGGAGCTTTTCGGTCATAATGGCCTCGAACAGCGAAAACTGAATGCCCGGAAATACCTTGATGACGCCGATGGGAATATTATCAAGCGTCTGGAGCTTGAGCCCGCCTTCCTGCCGTGGCAGGAGGGCGGCTTCGTTATATTTGATGGAAATGCCCGCCTCGGCAAGGCTCGGGTAGTTGGGCGAAACGAAAGCGATGAGTCCGTCGGCGGAGTATTTTGTCGCGCGGTTGCCGCGCAGCAGCTTTCCGCCGAAGTACAGGCACACCTCGCGCACGATGCCTTCCCCCGCAATCAGCAGCGCGGTGATGAGGTTGTCGCGCCCGTCGCTGCGAATTTCGCACAGCGGGATCTGCGAGCCCGTGAGCACCACGGGCTTGTCGAGCCCATCGAGCATGAACGACAGTGCCGAAGCCGTGTAGGCCATCGTGTCCGTGCCGTGCAGGACGACGAAGCCGTCGTAATCGTCATATTTCTGCGCGATCAGCTCTGCGATGCAGTTCCATTCGCGCACGGTCATGTTGGATGAATCCAGCAGCGGCGAGAGTTCATAGAATTCCCACTCCGGCATCTCCGGCGCGCGGAGGTCTGGAATGGCATCGAGCGCGGCGCGGAAGTAGCCCGCGCGCGGCGCGTAGCCGTTTTCCGTGCGCGTCATACCGATGGTGCCGCCGGTATAGATGATGAGAACTCGTTTCATAGCTCTCTCCTGATTGTATTACTTTTTGTACGGCGTATGGTCGAGCGGCAGGCTGCGGCGGCGCTCGCCGTCGTAGCGGTAATACGCCTGCGCGATGGCCGGCGCCGTGGGGATGGACGTGATCTCACCGATGCCGATGGCGCCGTTGGCGAGGTTTAATCCCGGCTTGTCGATGACGATCGCCTTGATCTCGGGGATCTGATGCGAGCGGAACAGGCCGAGCGTGCCGTATTTTGCCGTGGGCTTGCCGTGGTCAAGCGGGTACTGCTCTGTCAAGGCGTAGCCCATGCTCATCACGACGCCGCCCTCGATCTGCCCTTCGCAGGACAGCGGATTGATGGCCTTGCCGACATCGTGCGCGGCGACCATCTTTTTAATTTTGCCCGTCTCCTTGTCGAGAATGCACATCTGCGTCGCGTAGCCATAGGCGACATGGCTGACGGGGTTCGGCACATTTGCGCCGAGCGGGTTCGTCTTGGCATAGTATTCGCCGTAAAACTCCTGCCCCTTCAAATCGCTCAGCGAGCGGTACTCCATCGCGTCGCGCAGCAGCAGGCATGCGCGGCGGCAGGCCTCGCCGGTGACGAGCGTCTGGCGCGAGCCGGAGGTATCGCCGCTGTCAGGCGTTATGAACGTGCTGTTGCCGTCGTAGACGACCTGATCGCGCGTGAGCTTTGCGTTTGTCACGACGAGCTGCACCAGCACCGTGCCGAGACCCTGACCGATGCAGGACGCGCCCGCGCGGATGTGGACCTTGCCATCCTCGCCGATGACGAGCTTGCAGCGCCCATAGTCGGGAAGACCGACGCCGACGCCCGCGTTTTTCATCGCGCAGGCAAGGCCGACCGGCTCGCCGTTTTTGACCGCTTCGTCATAGTAGGGCTTGATGGCCTCGAGCGTTTCGACAAGGCCGGTCTCCGGCCCGACGATCTGGCCGTTGGGCAGCACCTCGCCGGGGCGAATGGCGTTGCGGTAGCGGATCTCCCACGGGGAGATGCCGACAAGATCCGCCATCTCGTTCAAAAGCGTTTCGGTCGCAAAGCAGGTCTGCGTCACACCGAAGCCGCGGAATGCGCCCGCAGGCGGGTTGTTCGTGTAGTAGGCGTAGCCCTCGATCTCGAAGTTTTCGTAGTGGTAAGGGCCTGCCGCGTGTGTGCAGGCGCGCTCGAGCACAGGGCCGCCGAGAGAGGCAAAGCCGCCGGTATCGGACACAACGCTCGCCTTCACGCCCTGAATGATGCCGTTTTCGTCGCAGCCCATCGTAAAGTCCATCCACATTGGGTGGCGCTTGGGGTGGACGAGAATGGATTCCTGACGCGAAAGCTTTACCTTCACCGGCACGCGCGCGATGTACGCGATGAGCGCCGCGTGATGCTGCACGGACATATCCTCTTTTCCGCCAAAGCCGCCGCCGACAAGCATATTTTCAACCTGGCAGTGCGCAAAATCGACGCCGAGCATCGCCGAGCACTCGTGCTGTGTGGTGTGCGCGCTCTGGTCGGTGGTCAGGAGCTTCACGCCGCCGTTGTCAAGTGGAATTGCTACACAGCATTCCGGCTCCAAAAAAGCGTGCTCCGTCCACGGGGTCTGAAACTTTTCGTGTAAAACATACTTGGAATTTTTAATGGCCTCGTCGGCGTTGCCGCGCGAGACATGGCGGTGCGCCTGCACGTTGCCGCGGTTGCCCATGATGACCTCCGGCGCGCCGGGGATCTTTGCTTCCTCGGGGCTGTGTACCGCAGGAAGCTCTTCATAGACAACACGCACGAGTTTTTTCGCCCGTTCGAGTGTTTCCTGATCGCGCGCGCAGACGAGCGCCACCGCGTCGCCGAGATACTGCGTGATCTCTCCCTCGCCGACGAGCGTGGGCTGATCCTTCTGAATGTGGCCGACGTTCTGCTGGCCGGGAATATCCTTCGCCGTCAGCACGCACACAACGCCCGGAAACTCCTCCGCCTCCTTCGTGCGGATATAGAGCACGCGGGCGCGCGGATATTCACTGCGCACCGCGCCGCCGTAACACATGCCGTCAACATAAACGTCGTCGGGATATTTCCCGTAGCCCTGCACCTTTTCGGCAACATCAATGCGATGCACGCGCGAGCCGATCTGAAAATCCTCCTCCTTTTGGGGGATCTTTCCCTCGCGCAGGATCTTTGCCGCGAGCAGAATACCGTCGATAATCTTGACATAACCCGTGCAGCGGCAGATGTTGTTGCGAATGGCGAAGGCCGCCTCCTCGCGCGTGGGATCGGGGTTCTGGTCAAGAAGCGCCTTGGCCGAGATCACCATACCGGGAATACAAAAGCCGCACTGCACCGCGCCCGCCTCGCCGAAAGCATAAGTGAAGGCTTCCTTTTCAAAGTCAGAAAGTCCCTCGACCGTGACGATGTGCTTTCCCTCCAGCTTGTCGGTCTGCGGGATACAGGCCTTGGTCGGCTTGCCGTCGATGAGGACATGGCAGGTGCCGCACGCGCCCTCGCTGCAGCCATCTTTTACGCTCGTCAAGTGCAGCTCATCGCGCAGAAAGCGAATGAGTTTTTGATTTTTCTCCACCGTGACCGGTGTACCGTTGACAACAAATGCAGCCATTTCAGATCTCCTGTCCGCAAGAAAATTGCAAATATCACAATTATTTTGGTTGCCTAACTAATTTTATTGTATCACAAGCACAACAAAGACGCAACACCAATTCTAAATTCCGCTATTCTAATTTTGAAATTACGCTTTTCCCGCACAAAGCTTGACAAACCTCGGCCGATGCGCTAAGATTGCGCCGTACCTGCAAGGGGCGCTGGCGCAAGCCGGCTGTGATGCGGCGTATTGCCGTCGCTGTCCCTCAGACCTGATCCGGGTAATGCCGGCGTAGGAATGCAAAGCATCTTGCCTAACTTTGCACCGTGACGTCGACGCCGCGGTGCTTCTTTCATGCCGCGGCGCGGACAGGGGCACATTTCACTTCAATAGGAGGAATCTCACATGAGCAACACGTCCACCCACTCCAGCACCCGCCGCCTGGCTGAAGGCGGCATCTGCATCGCCCTCGCGCTCGTTCTGAGCTACATCAAGATCCCCATCGGCCTTTCGTTCGGCGGCTTCGGCGGCTCGATCAACCTCGTGATGATCCCGCTGATCCTCTTCGCTGTGCGTTGGGGCGCGCCCTGGGGTCTGCTCGCCGGTCTTGCCTTCGGTACGCTCAAGTATTTCTTTGCCGAGGGCTTCGCTGTGAGCTGGGTCTCCATCATCTTCGACTATTCCCTTGCTTACGCCGCTGTTGGCTTCGCGGGTCTTCTGCGCGCCAAGAACAACAACTATTCCAAGCTTCCCATCGCGGCGCTCGTTGGCTGCTTCGGCCGCTTTATCATTCACTTCATCTCCGGCGTGACGGTCTACGCACAGTATATGCCCGAGGAATTCATGGGCATGACCATGACCTCCCCCGTCACCTATTCCATTCTGTATAACGGCACCTATATGCTGCCCAACACCATTCTCGCTGTCATCATCTGCGCACTGCTGATGAAGCCGGCTGCAAAGCTGCCGAGTGCAGAGTAAAGAACGCTCCTACCTCAAAATACGCAAAAAGGGTGCTCTCTTATCAAAGAGAGCACCCTTTTTTTACTTTTTTCGTTCCAGTAATTTCTGATACTGCTCAGAGATCTTTCTGCGGATATTCTCGATCTCGCGGCTGCTCTCCTCCTGCGTGTCGAGAACAAAGCTCTTTGTGCTCAGGCGGAAAAAGAGCATCAGCGCCTCCGTGACCATGCGCCGGGTCTCGCGGTCGAGATTTTTGTAGGTCTTGAGCATCGCCGCAGCACTTTTGAGCTTTTCCTCGTTGAGGTCACTGAGCGTCTTTGCACCCGAGGCGGTGAATACACTGTAAAGCGCGTCGGCCAGCGCCTCGCGCTGCTGGGTGTTGAGCGAATCCGCCCAGGCAGAGAGCGCTTCATCGACGAGTTTCCCCTCGCGGGAGACATCATCGAGATGCACAAACTGCGTCCCCAGCACCTGCCAGGAAAAGCCGTCGTGCTGATAGAGCCCGTCGTAGGTCGAATGCACGACCTGATAGTGTTTTTCATGCTCCATGAGCATGCCGACGACCGACGTCTGCGGCAGTACCGTGTGGATACGGCTTGCAATGCGCTTGTGTCCCGCCGTCTCGCTGATGTCCCAGGCAAAGCCGGGACCGTCATTGTTATGGACGGCAACAATGCGTTCCTGGATCGCACCGTCGCTCTTGACGGCGCTGTAAACGGCAAGGTTGCCGCCCTTGGAGTGTCCTCCGATGCGGATCGTCTTGTCCGGGTACTGGCGCGCCATACGCGCAACATACGCAACGGACTGCTTCTGCGAGGGGATCTCCTCCAAAAAGCCCATATTGAGGTCTTCCTTCCACCCAACGATCGTATCGTCTGTGCCGCGGAATGAAATATAGATGCTGCCGTTGCCAAGGTCGATCGTCAGCGCTGCAAACTGCTGCTCGACTGCGTCATCCAAAAGCGCTGTGTAGCCGTTCAGCGTCATATTGCGAAAGCGCGGACTCGCCATCAGCTTTCGCAGCATTTGCGAGATCCCGTCCGGCACCAGAACGCCCATGTCGACATCGCGTCCGCCATGGCGGGCAAAGAACGCCTCCGCCGCCTCGCACAGCGGAAGACCGCGCCCGATCTCGGGCGGCGGCACGATGCCGTCAAAATCTACGAAGCTCAACTCTGCCAGAATCAGCGCGTCCACCTCGTTGAAGGGAGAGACCGCGAGCGTCAGATCGCCGCGCCAGTCCAGATAATCCATCAGATTCGCCATGCTTTACCTCCGTGGTCAGTGTTTTTTATTTTCTATGGTATGGCGCGCAAAGCCGCTGCTCCACAGGCGCTGCGCGCGCCTTTCGAGCGCTTCGCGCGTATTTTCGAGTTTTTCTGCCGCGACCTCGTCCAGCAGCCGCGCAAGCACCGCGCCGATCTCGCGCCCGCGATAGCCGAGGGCGGCAAGCGTCTCTCCGCCGAGCGCAAGCTCATGCACCGAGCAGCAGGCGTTTTCGGCAACGAGCACATCAAAGACCGCCTGCGCTTCCTGCCACGGCTGCCGCGCGAGGCTTGGCCCGTCCGGCGTCTTGGCGGCGTTGTCGGCGTACTTGGTCAAAAGGAGATCTGCCGTCACTTCCCTGCCGCGTTTCGCCATCTCGCGGTGGATCGCTGTGCGCTTGGGCGGGAAGAGATCGTCAAAGCACGCAAGCCTTGCGCGCACGCCGTCGCGCAGCGTCTTTTCAAAGTGCAGCCGCGCCATGATCTCCTCCGCCAGCTGCGCCGAGCGCGCCGTGTGACCGTAGAAATGGCCAATGAGCTGCGCATCGAGCGTCATGCACTGCGGCTTTCCAAGGTCGTGAAAGAGCATCGTCCAACGCAGTTCCCGCGTCGGCGGCACGGCAGCGACAGCGCGCGCCGTATGCTCCCAGACATCAAAGCAGTGATGCGGATTGCGCTGGTCAAAGCCCACGCAGGGCAAGATCTCGGGAATCGGCACCCCAAGAATATCAGGGAAGGCAAGCAGCGTTGCCCCCACGTTCTCACCAAGCAGGAGCTTGTTCATCTCCGCATACACGCGCTCGTGGGCGACGTGGGAGAGCAGGGCGCTCTTTTCGTGAGCGGCGCGGGCAGTTTTTTCCTCCGCAGAAAAGCCAAGCACCGAGCAAAAGCGCACAAGGCGCAGAATGCGCAGCGCGTCCTCTTCAAAGCGCCGCGCCGCTTCGCCGACGCAGCGGAGGACACCCGCTTTCAGATCCTCCTGCCCGCCGAAAGGATCAATGAGCGCGCCGGTGGGCGCAAGCGCGATGGCGTTGACCGTAAAATCGCGCCTGGCAAGGTCTTCTTCAATGCTCGTGCCGAAGGTCACGGAATCGGGGTGGCGGTTGTCCAGGTATGCCCCGTCGCGCCGCATCGTCGTCAGCTCAATGGGCATTCCCCCGCTCACGACCGTCACCGTGCCGTGCGGTAAACCCGTCGGGTGCGCGCTTTCGCCAAAAATGCGCAGCACCTCCTCCGGCGGGGCGTCGGAGGTCATGTCGTAATCGCTCGGCTCCTTGCCGCGCAGCATTTCGCGCACGCAGCCGCCGACAAGGTAGGGCGAATACCCCGCGTTTTGCAGCGCAGCGATGACAGTTTTGACTTCTTTCGGCAAAATGGGCATAAATCCCTCACAAAAAATCATTTTTTTAGCATTGCACTCCGTTCGCCGCTATATTATAATAGATAATCCGTAAAAAGTAAATCTCCTGTGCATCGCACAAGGAAAGGATTTGATACCATGACCAACCAAAAGGATATTTTCTCCTATCTCGTCCCCGGAAAGTGCGCGCATCTTGCAGGCATCGGCGGCGTTTCGATGAGCCCGCTTGCAGAAGTGCTGCACGGCATGGGGCTTAAGGTTCAGGGCAGCGACATGAACGCTGGCCCCGCCGTCGAGCATCTGCGCTCGCTTGGCATTCCCGTTACCATCGGCCACGCGGCAGATAACCTCGGCGAGTGCGACTTTGTCATCCGCACCGCCGCCATTCACGACGATAACCCCGAGATCTCCGGCGCGGTGACGCGCGGCATCCCCGTTTTCGAGCGCGCGCAGGCCTGGGGCGCGATCATGAAGGGCTATAAGAACGCCCTCTGCATCTCCGGCACGCACGGCAAAACGACCACCACCAGCATGGCGACGCACATCTTCATGGCTGCGGACACCGACCCCACCGTGATGATCGGCGGCACGCTGCCGCTGCTCCACTCCGGCTACCGCGTCGGCCACGGCGACACCATCATCGCCGAGAGCTGCGAATACTGCAACTCGTTCCTGAGCTTCTTCCCCACCGTCGCGGTCATTCTCAACGTCGAGGCCGACCATCTGGACTTCTTCAAGGACCTGCACGACGTTGAGCACTCCTTCCGCCGCTTCGCGGAGCTCGTTCCCGCCGACGGCCATGTGGTCGCCAACTGGGACGACGCCGGCGTGCGCGAGACGCTCGAGGGCTACACCGGCTCGCTCTTCACGTTCAGCGAGCGCGGCGCGGACGCGCACTGCCACGCGGAAAACCTTGTCTACACCAACGGCCTGCCCTCGTTCGACGTCATCTGCATGGGGCAAAAATATGCCCACGTCGCCCTCGAGGTCGGCGGCGAGCACAATGTGATGAACGCGCTCGCCGCGGCGAGCGCCGCCTACGTCCTCGGCATCCGCGGCGAAGCCGTGGAGCGCGGCCTTGCCACCTTCACCGGCGCGGGCCGCCGCTTCGAGAAAAAGGGCAGCTATCACGGCGCGGACGTTTACGACGACTACGCCCACCATCCCGGCGAGCTGCACGCCCTGCTGACGATGGCGAAGGCGCTGCCTTACCGGCGCATCGTCTGCGCCTTCCAGCCGCACACCTATACGCGCACAAAGGCGCTTTTTGAGGAGTTCGTGCGGGAACTCAAGCTCCCCGACGTGCTCATTCTCGCGGAAATTTACGCCGCGCGCGAGCAGAACGACATCGGCATTTCGTCCAACGACCTTGCCAAGCGCATCCCCGGCGCGATCTACTGCCCAACGCTTGATAAAGTCACGGAGGCGCTGCGCGCCGCCGCGCAGCCCGGCGACCTGATCATTACCGTCGGCGCGGGCGACATTTACAAGGCCGGCGAAAAGCTGCTGCGTGAGAACTAACGAGACAGAAAGAAGGCTTCCTCATGTACCTCTCCCCCGTCTACACGGCTGCTCCCGCCGTTGCCGACGAGCGCGTCGGCACGGTCTTTGCCGCGCTCGACTCCCTCGGCATCCCCTACATCCGCTTTGAGCACGACGCCACCGCCACGATGGAGGACTGCGCCGCCGTCGGCAAAGCGCTGGAGGGCACCATCTGCAAGAACCTCTTTCTCTGCAACCGCCAGCAGACGGCGTTTTATCTGCTCACCATGCCCGGCGACAAGCCGTTCCACACAAAGGATCTCTCCGCGCAGATCGGCTCGTCCCGCCTGTCCTTCGCCCCGCCGGAGAAGATGGAGGAGCTGCTCAACACGCACCCCGGCTCCGCCTCGGTGATGGGGCTGCTGTTCGACACGGAGCATCGGGTGCAGCTCGTGATGGACCGCGACGTGTACGACGCAGAGTATTTCTGCTGTCACCCCTGCGACAACCACGGCTCGCTGAAGATTAAAACGAACGACCTGCTCACAAAATTTCTTCCTCACGTCGGCCACGAGCCCATCGTCGTGGACCTGCCGAGGGAATAAGCAAGCAAAAAACGTCTGCCGACGGCAGACGTTTTTTCTGTTATGTGATGTCTCCCAGCGTGAAGCGGCGCACCGGAGCGAGCGCGTCGTCCGTGTGTGTGCAGACGCAGGCGACGTAGCCGGGGAAGGTCTCGATGTACTCAAAGCGCTCGCCGAGCATCGTGGGCGAGGCCTCCCGCTTCATCGCGGCAAGGCCGGCGCCGCCCCACTTCGCGCGGCTCTCGCGCCGCGTCCAGCTCTCGAAGAATTCGCGCTCGGTCACAGCACCCGCAAGACGCTGCATCGTCCGCTCGCTCACGGGCCGGATACGCTCGATATCCACGCCGATGGGCCGGTCGTGGATGCCCACGAGCACCGCGCCGCGCGTGTGGCTGAGGTTGAACTGCACCTCGGGATGCTCCGCAAACTCGGGTTTGCCATACTTATTATAGGTCAGCGCCGGCAGCTCACGCCAGCCGTAAAGAGCGTTGAGCCCGAGCCAAAGCGCCGCGTAGGCGCAGATCGGCTCATGACCGACCACGGGATCCTTCAGGTGTGCAAGGCGCTGCCGCCGCTCCGGCGGGACAAGGCGCAGCAGCCGCTCGACCTCCGCATCGGTAAAGGGGCGCTCCAGACGAATGGAAATAAGCTGTATCTGCATCGCCACGTCCCCCTCCCGTTTTTATCCAGTATAGCGCGGCGGTTCCATCCTGTCAAACCGCGAAGGACACCTTTTGCGCGGTTTTTTGCACATCGCAAATTTTTTGCCGCAAAAAGAGGAACGGACCGATCGGCGGCGTATAAATAGAATTGTACGAGATCGTGCTATTTTGCCGGAAAGGAGGACGAGCCATGGCGTTTCCCCAGAGCTTTCTGGATGAGCTGGTCGCTCGCAGCGACATCGTGGACGTAGTCGGCAGCTATGTGGCGCTGACGAAAAAGGGCGCGAACTACTTCGGGCTATGCCCCTTTCACAACGAAAAGACGGGCTCGTTCTCCGTCTCGCCGGACAAGCAGATCTACCACTGCTTCGGCTGCAAGAAGGGCGGCGGCGTCA
>ERZ773147.3442-NODE-3442-length-12037-cov-2.903021_pt1 | contig 12037 bp, 12 predicted proteins | sample MGYA00580851_ERZ773147 | MGnify/ENA primary metagenome ERZ773147 (study PRJEB29015, sample SAMEA2737818) | human gut metagenome | biome: human gut; feature: human-associated habitat; material: faeces | place: China | collected 2012 ... | reverse complement strand
GGAAACCCGCATAAATACAGGCTTTCGGCATTTTAGTCCGTTATTCAAACTCTTTTTCGGGTTCGATTTTTCTTATAAAAGTAGTAATTTCACGTTTGCAAACCGTATTATTTTGATACGGTTTTGTGTGTTGTTTATATGGTTGAATTTCTGGTGTACCCAAATTGTACCCATTCTATTTCTGTGCACCATTCTTTAAAATCATAGGTGTCATCTTCTCCATGAGTGCATCTGCAATACGTCTATTTTTGTCTTCTAAAATTTTCTTCTTTTGTTCCCGCGCCCATTCTACAGCTTTTAACTGATCTTCCAGTCGCTCGCTTAATACTACATGTTCTCCAAACATACTATGCACCCCTTAGTTATTAATTTGCACCATGTTTTTTTCGACGCTTTTAGTTACCAAAAGCGTTGAATTATTTTAACCTGTACATTTTTCCTTTGTTTTTTCCATCATCTACAGCTTTGTCAATTGCACACAAGTCTCTAGCTATTTTCCTTGTATTGTCGTCATATGATGTCAAATATGTACAAGAAGAATGTAACATACCTGACACCACGAAAAGTCTCATGTTCATTTCTTCTTTCGCACCTTTTGTTTCTTTATAATAGCGTTTACACCTGTTCCTCGTTTTCTTTCTGCTGCAGATAAAACATCGCTTTTTGTGTTTCAATCTCTGCCTTCAGCTCTTCTTCTGTTGGCAGATATAATTTGTACTTTGAAGCAAATAGTTGTTCATTACCATGCATAACAGAATACCGAGCAATATCATCATCAGTATCCGAGCAAAGTACAATACCTATTGTCGGGTTATCTCCCTCGCTCCGTTTTAACTCATCATACATACGAATATACATATCCATCTGCCCTACATCCTGATGTGTTATCTTTTCTGTTTTCAAATCAATGAGAACAAAACACTTCAATATATAGTTGTAAAAAACAAGGTCAATATAATAATCCTGTTTTTCTGTATGAATATGCTGTTGCCTTGCCACAAAGGCATATCCTTTTCCAAGTTCCATTAAAAACTTCTGCAAATTAGAAAGAATGCTTTTCTCAAGGTCGCTCTCGGAAAAATCAGTATTTTGAGAAATTCCTAAGAACTCTGCAACTACAGGATTCTTTATAAACTCCAGCTTGTCATTCTGATATAATGCTGTCTGTTTTTCCATTTCAGCTTCTACTATTGCTTTTTTCTGCGTTTTCAACATGCGGTAATAATACTGTGAAGAAATGTTTCTCTGCAAGGTACGAACGCTCCAAGTCTGTTCTGCAGTTTCTTTCTCATACCATTCACGAGCTGCTTTATCTTTTACTTGCAACAATACTGCGTAATGCGACCAGGAAAGCAGTCCTTCAGATTTTCCAGACGATGTCTGGAAAATCTCCGGATAAGTCTTATAAAAAGAATAGAAACTGTACAAGTTAGACTTTGTAAATCCTTTTCCATATTCTGCTGATAATTCTTTTGCAAGTTTTTTTATAATTTCTGCTCCATATTTTGCTCTTTCATTTCCCTGCATTTCTTCGCTTGCAATTCGATAACCCAAGAGCCAGTTTCTTTGAACAAGCAAAGTATTAACTGCCTGATATGCAGATTTCTGTGAAGACTCAATAATCCCACACATATCTTTTAATATATCGTCTGTTTTAACATAATTACACATAATGCTATTTTGTCCGACGTTTTGTAATTTATTCTCCATATCCCTCACTCCTTACCAGCAGTCCCACAAACATCTTCACAGCCGTCTCCACGATCTCATCCAGGAACTCCAAACCTGCAGTGTGAATCTTTGCTTAAATCTCGCTATCTCCCAGAAAAGTTTATTTGTACCTGACACTTTGAATTCTTTATATCTATTTTATATTTTTAGTCTGTCTCACTTGTTAAATCTTCATCATCAACAGCTTCATCTATTTGCGCTTTTTCAACATTCTGTATTTTTATTCCTATTTCTATCAATTTTTTTCGTACACATTCTGCTCGATGTTCCAAAAAAAGCGAGAAATCTTCTTGATACATATATTTACTGCATTCTTCATCTATAATATGTCTCAATATAATACCCTCGAACGCTTCATCTGAAATTCCTCGTAAAGCCTTAATTTCATTCATATAATCAGGCACCGATTTATCACTAATAAAGTTATTTGCTTCATTAGTCAAAAAAGTAAAATTAAATACAGAATTTATTGTATCTCCAACTCTTGACTTATACTCAGCCTCCGGAAATACGTGGTGAATCTGTGAAGACACTGCATTTTCTCCAATACCAACACTTTTATTCTCATAAAAGTCTTTTGGATTTTGAGAATTAATCAAGCATAACACCGCTTTCCCAAACGCACTATTTTTAGTACTACCAATATACTTATTAGTATTCCACATAAACCCTTGAGTCATAATTGATGGGGTCTGCCCACTTACAATCCATTCCAAAACATAATAATAATCTTCCTTTAACTTATTATCAGTCCCCTCCAAATATCTTGATGTGATAGCCGTATAGTAAAAAAACTCTTTTAATTTCTGTTCAATACTAGATCTAGAATCAACCCTCAGATTATTATAATCTCTATCAACTAATACTGCTGCAAAAAGAGGAATAACTGGCTTATATGGTAACAAAGTCAGACTTTTTCTAGTCCCTGCTCCAAAATCGTCCAATAGCTCCATTGTAACACATATTCCATTCATCACCTTATCCCAATAAGCAATCAAATCATTTTTATTAAGTGTATCAGCTAATTTATTCCTTTTGGGGGACTTTTTTGCCAACAATGCTACGGCTTGCAAGGCTAATGTCTCATCATTATCCAATACTATTTTGGCATAACTATTTCTCTTGGCATCTTCTACCATTTTTTTCAAGTCTATCGCTTGTCTCATAAACTTTGCAACACATATGTCAAAAGCCGACAACTTTAATCCCGTAGAGTTAATAGTTTGAAATACTTTACATACAGCATCCAAAGTTAGTTCTTTAGGCAAGATAACAATAGGAAATTCATATTCAAAAATAGTATCTAAATAATCACCAAGACGTCCGTCTAGAAAATCATATACATTCTCTTTATCTTCATTTTTTCGTATGCTATCTTTATACGGCTTTAATAATTCTCTCATGGATTTTGCATCTTTAATAAAGGATAGCGGCATTAATCCCTTATCTAGCATTTGATCTGGAAAATCCATATGTTTTTTATCTATGATTAATTCTTCAAATTCCAATTCATCTGCATCTTTATTCTTATCGTACTCCATTAATTTATAATAATCCAAAAAATAGCTTTTATTACCCAAGTTATAAAAAGCACAATAACATGATGTTAATCTCTGTTGTCCATCTAATACAAGATACTCAACATTAGCCAATTGTTTTGAATCAACTGTATTTTCAAAAGCCTTATCTGGAATTAACGGTGCGTTATAATCAACAGCTAAAAACAAAAGGGTACCTGCAGGATGATCACACTGTATTGAATCTAATAGTTTTTTAACCTTTGGTGCAGTCCACTTATAGTCTCTTTGAAATGATGGTAATCTCAATTTTCCGCAATCTATATCTGAAAGCAAATCTTTAAGTTTTCATTTTGTAGGTGTAAAATTTCCCATACACTTTTCCTCCAATACTATGACTTATTATTTCAAACTGTTTGTTATTCATTTATAAAACAAATAATGGATCCTCACATCACTACTAACACAATATGTATTCATGAGAATAACATCTAAAATCGCGGTTTCGTTATCATTTTCTAACTAATCTATTAATACCCTTATGATTTCCTTTACATTAGCATATTGTGTTGTTTTCGAATCGAACTCATCTAATTCATCCTCTAATATATCTAGCCGTAGCAACTTATTCCTCCATCATCAATCTCATTCGCAACTCTTTTCCAATATAACCGTTGTTTTTTCATAATCATAGAACAAAGAAAAATCATTCCAATTTTTTCTTTCTGGTTTTTGGGGAGATGCATAATAATCTCCAAATTTATCCTTCAAATAATTTGTACACTTTTCATATACCGACAGACAATCATCTGTCTCATATTCCCATCGGATAGATGTTATATTTAATGTATCACTATCGTAAAACAATTTAATATCACCTTCTAATCCATTAAATTTATCTTTATACTTCCTATAAATAATACTATTGTTATTTTTTTCTGTTGCCTCCCCCATCATTTCTTCTACATCTTCTACTTTAATACCATTCGAAAATTTCTGCATTAATGTAATAACTTCATCATCTGTATTTCTGTTAGTAATTGGCTTTCTATATTTTGACAGTTTAAATTCTATTTCATATGGTCCAATATCACTGTGCGAACCAGAACCTAAATAAAATCTGATATCATCACTCTCCCATATACGATAAAACCAACCTCCCATTTGATGTCTTTCTTCTTTTGGTTCCCCAATTGTACTATTCAAATAATCTATGATTTCATCAGCTATGCTAGAAGATAACTTTTCATTACAAGCTCCAAAATCAATATATGCGTTGCACAGTATGTCATCATTTACTTTCCAATATAATATTCCTTTTGTTCCACAAATGTCATATTCTTCTGCTCTATACATCTCTTTATCATTATCGTATATTAACAAAACATTATATTGTTTTTCATATTCTACCACCGAAGTCTCTCTGGCTAATATTTTCTCTATTTCATCCAAATCATATTTGCTCTCTTCTCTCTGTGAATTCATATATTCCATCTTTGACATATAATTAAATACAAATGTGCCTATTATTCCAAGCAATACCACACTTCCACATATAGCAACTATCTTTACATTTCTTTTTCTCTGTTTCTGCCTATTTATTTGTTCCTGCTCTATAGCTATTATTCTTCTTTTTTCTTCTTCAGCAGCAATTTGTTCAGCTTCTAAACGAACTTGTTCTTCTTTCTTCTTCCTTTCTTTCACTTGTATCAAATATTTATTATATGTACCCGCTATCTGTTCTCTTGTAAATTGAAATACATCAGTTTTCTTCATATTACAAGCTCTACATACTTTTCCTATATTTACAAAACCACAAACACACTGCCAATAATCTTGTTTTATTATTGAATAAAATTTAGCTACCGGATTATCTTGTTTTACAAATTCAAGATATTTGTCCTCTAGTGGTTCTTGTTTTGTATTAATCCATACGCTATTACTACATTCATATATTGTTCCATCAGAAAAGCATACCTTTTTAACCTTAATATCTACTTTCCTTATATCTTCATCCGGCAATATAATTTTTATATTTTCACTCATTCCAGGGAACAAGTTATAATCTTGCCCCATCACTTCAAATTCATCTTTTCCCGATATCTTAATTTTATCTGAAAACGAATTAAATCCTGTCGCCTTAAACATTACTGCCGAAATCGGTAAATCCCCAATATTTATAAAATTAACATATAAAAATATATCTGAATTTTCCCTTTTAATATTCCACGATGTGATATGAATAGGTGTTTTTATATCGACTTTATCTGCAAAATCATTACTACTTAATTCTTTCATAATTACAGGATTTGCTCTTTCAGATTTATCTTCTGTTTTCACTATCACTTGCTGATTTGCATGATTATCTGGCTTTGTAGCAGCCACTATTACAGCTAAAAAACTAAAGAAAAAGCCCCACCAAAACCAATTTTCTTTATATCCTTTATTTTTAATTATTTGATTTGTTGCACATCCAAATGCTACTCCTTGTATAATTCCTATAATCAAAATTACAATTTCCATACATTCTTCTCCAATTGTTAATTGTACTACCATCTGCTCAATTAAAATTATTTATTCATAACTATTTGATAATTCATGAAACAATTTATATGCAGGCTCTTTAAAATTCAAATCATCAACAACAACTTTCACTTGTCTCCCACCATTTAATATTAGTAACTGTTCCCCACAACAAGGCATAACCTTTGTACTCGCTGGAGTCAGCACATCATTAACATCCACTTCACAATTTTGTGGTTCAAGGACACCATAATCCCCATTAGTACATTCAAAAAATGCAAATCCTCCCTTATTAGAAACTTCTATAATTACATACTGAAATTGACACATACAGCACCTCCGATCAAATTTATAACTTTAATTATATCATATACATTCATGGGTGTCATTTTCAATTATTTACATCACTATTTCACCACTATTTCATAAGTTGTTATATATACTTATCATATATCCCCCGCTCAAACTGAAATCGTTCAACCGGCGACATATCTTTCATCTTATCCATATTCTCCTGGATTTCTGTCTCAGCAGTATGTAATTGCTCCTCTGTCTGTTCAATAAAATACGCAGAAATATATGTCATTCGTGCTTCTTTTGTTAGATTTTCCACACTAATCTGTGCCATGCCAGCTCACCCCCTTTCAACCAAACGCATTATCCCATCCTTGGATCTTGTATGCCTTACTGATTGAACAGGTAATCGATTATATCTTATATACAACCTCTGTCAGCACTACTTCATCCACCCTATTTCTTATCGAATTCATCCTGCGTACCCATTCCATCTGATCACGGCTTTTCAAATCTTCACTAATACCTTCTACCGCCACTAGCTGCTTTGTGAGCTGTTCTGCCATATTTTCTGCCTGTTCCTGTATATCGAGGCAGTGTTCTTTCAATGTACCCGCCAGCAGCTTTCCTGTGTAAATACCTTTATGATTATTTTTCAGAAAGCTCTCCCGAAGCATACCATACTTGGTTAATGCTTGTTCCGGCTCCTCGTTTGCAAATATATTTGGAATTAAATAATCTCCTTCCATACTATATGTTATGTTCATAAATACCTCTCTTTCTCCGACCAGCCCGGTCAGCTTGCTCATTCCTTGCTCTTGTCTCTGCATTCTTTCTGTCAATTCTTTCCTGCATAGTTTCCTGTTCCGGTTTTCTCGTCAGATTCAGGAACTCATGCAGCAGATCCTTCTCCGTCAGAAACTTCTTCATTTCTTTTATACGATTTGTGAATTTCTCCACCCGTGTTTTCAGATAATCCACGGTCTTCTCAAGCTCGGCTATCTTTGTTTCATACTTATCCAGCAGTTTGTTTCTTGTAAGTGCTTTCTCAAATGTCGCCACAATCCTGCTCCATTCTGATCTCTTGACCTTGACATACTCCTCACTGCCGAATATGGATTTGACGGGTGTTGCCGCAGCCTTAACATTCTTGACCTCTGCTGACACTTCCTTTGATATCCTGTCAATCCCATCGGCTCTGATGCCGTATTTATCTATTCTTTCCTGTTGCTCCTTCTCCTTTGTTTCAAGTTGTTCTATCTGTCCGGCAAGCTCTACTGTACGTTCCTCCAACTGCTCCACATCGGCATTCAGCTTTCTAGCTTCTATTTTCAGTTGTCTGTTTTCATGGCCCTGCTCCATATTATTTATCTTGATCTTATCTGCCCGTTCTTCCAGACTCTCAACCTTCCGCATAGCCTCCTTGTACTCTGGCAAAGTCAGATTATCACGGCTGACACCAAGAAAGTCTATCTCTATTCCCTGCTCCCGGCAAAGCTCCGTCAGATATTCACGCTCTCTTTTCTGCCATGCAACAGTTTCATTCTCATTCCGGCTCTTTGCCTTATCGAATCCCATCTGCTGCAACGCCTTTGTCAGGCTGTTCCGTGTCTCCATGCCGGACTTATATCCGTGCGCCACCGGGATATAATCCATGTGCAAATGCGGTGTTGCCTCGTCCATGTGCAGCACACAGTTGAACAGATACAGGTTCGGATTTCTCTCCTGAAATGTCTGTGCATATTTTTCAAGAACCTTCGCCGCCTTTACGGCTTCTTCTGTCATGCAGCCTTTACCATCTACAACTGCCGTATCATTTTTCGAGCCGATCTGCACCACATTCTCATAAAATACTTTCTCTTTATTCTTAGAGTTTTTGATCTCCGTGATATAGTCATGCTTCTGCCGGTCTTTTCGTTTCTGCCTGGCATTGTAGTCATTTAGTGCCTGTCCAAAGCAGGTATCGTAAGCTGATTCTATGCTCTCTTTCACATAAGTCCGGTTCCAGTCCGTCCGCTCCGGCACTACGTTATTGCTGATGAAATCTCTGTTGTTGTGGCTGATATGCCCTCTGCCTTTTACAAACGATATCGTCTTTCCCACCGCTTCTCACCTCCAATCTCTTACTCACAAACTTGCCAAGGTCTTGTTACTTCTGCCAGAAGTAACGCCTTATTAGTTTTGACACTACGCATCAAAACTAGGCGCTCTCCGAGGGCTCTCATGCGCCGAGGGCTTCTTGGGGATAACCACAACGCTGGCAACGCACATGTAAGTACACATCTGCCACCAGTGCCACGATTATCCAATGTCACTCCTTATACCCTTGCTCTGACATATTCCAGATCACCGAAATAAGGAGTGCCAACGAGATACCAGTCATGACTGCCATCATCGTTCCAGCACATTTCCATGCGAGTCGGTACCCATTTGCCATTTGCCATTTGCCATCTACCATGGCCTCAAGCCCCTCCCCGCAGTGAAATCCGCTGTGCTCCCACAGATCTGACACAAGCAGTCCATATCTGTCATTTACACTGTTATATCCAAGCCGTCCTGTTGTCATTATGTATTATCTCCATTTTCTTTATGCTCCGACGATTATTTCATCCATCAACAGGAGCACCCATACTCCTATCGTCACAATACTCTTTTGCCGTTTTCCCTGTTTACATTGTTTACAACTTCTGCATCATACGTATTCACTGTGTTTCTTCGTAAACAGAATTGTTTACCATCCCGCATACACAGGCTGTAAACAGAATTTGTAAACGAGGATCAAAAAACTTATTTTTTGTCAAATGGTGTTTCTGCGTATTCTGGCAATTTATGAAATCCGTCTTTATCTACAACTCTGCGCCAGCCTCTCTGTATGCCATATTCCGCAAATCGGTGGGATGATATTTTCTCCCAACCGGAAATACTGTTGTTCATGACATTATTTATTTCCTTTAATTCCCAGTCCTTTGGTGTATCATATTCATGGTCAAATGCTTCCTTATAGATCATGGTGCTGCACACATAATCCTGCGGCAGTTCGTCCAGCCACAACTGGATAATTCCAACTTTTGCATCCTCCGGCATAAATTCTTTCTGCATCTGACGCAGATAGATTTCTGTATCTTTGGACAACTTCAATTCATGCTGACCGTTTCGATACAGCTCCATTGCCTCTGCCCATGCCTGAATGATATAATTTCTTGCCTCTTTCTCGTCCTCCAGAATATGTTTCTCCACTCTGTCCGGGTGTACAAGTATCGGTGCAAATCTACGATTACCGGTTCGATCAAGAGGGAGAAAATCCATACTATTGGAAGTACCAACGAATACACATTGTCTTGGTCTGTCCTCCGGATGCGTTTCATATGGAATTTTATAAGTTTCTTTCTGCCTGCTGATAAATGACTTAATATCTTCAATACTTTTTGCATTCACAGTAGCCATCATCTCAGACATTTCAATAATCCAGTGTCCCTGCATCTTCCGATACACATTGTCATCATCCATACGTTTCAGATCATCCGAAAACCATTCATCATTGATTGCAAGAAATCGGAAAAATGTTGACTTTCCTGCGCCCTGTCCTCCTACCAGACACACCATAATTTCATACTTACAGCCCGGCTCATATATCCTATGTATCGCTGCCAACATAAGAAGCTGCATGATTTCCCTGGTATAGGCATCATCTTCAGCTCCCAGATATTTAGGAAGCAACTTTCCAATTCGATACTTGCCATCCCATGCAAGCTGTTCCAGATACTTTCTAATCGGATGATACCGGTTCTCACTTGCAATGATATTCAACGCTTTGTTAATGTTTCTCTCATTTTTTAATCCATACTGTTTTTCCAGATACCAATGGAGCTGATAAACATCTGTATCCGTCACGCTGCAAGATGTTCTTTCCCACCCCATCTCACCAACAATATCGATTTTTCCTGAAAGCTCATTTTTCCTGATTGCACTTTTCAACAAAGGATCTCTTTGGAAAACTGTCATACAATTATCAATACTTTGGCAAACATTTCCCTTATCATTTCTTACAAGATCAGTCTGGATATCCTCAATACTGCTCATTTCATCATCAAGCACTTTCCCGACATCGCTCCACGATACTTCTGTGCCATTTGCTGACATTTCCTGCAATATTCTCCACCTCTTTTCTGCCCTGTATAAATAATTCTTTTTGCTCCTGCTCACTACCCATACAGAGAATATCAAGCCAATAATTAAGGATTGGCTCTGCATGAAGCATCATGGCATAATTATCAGAAAACGTTACATCTGGTGTCTTAGCACAAAGTGCATGTCCACTATCATCAATCTGAACCAGTGCTTCTTTTAACAATTCTGTCGTTTTCCTACGCCACCTTGAAAATCTTTTCTTGATTCGGATAATGCGTATGCGCTCCTCTTTTTCCCTGTGAAGTCTCTCTTTTTCTTTCTTACTCATTGTTTCTGTATGAATTGATAAATTAAAATCCTCAATCAATTTCTTTGCTGCATCATACTGGGATAATCCATACATTCTTGCCGTGTAATCAATCGCATCTCCGCCCACCCCACATGCAAAGCAGTGATAATTTTTATCCACCTTCATGCTCGGATGTCTGTCATCATGGAACGGACAACAGGCAGTGCCATTTCTACGAACATGCAGTCCGTAACTTTCTGCCACCTGTCTTGCGGTTAGATGCGCTTTCACTTCTGAAAATATATCCAAATTATAAATTTCTCCTTTCCTGCGGAGAAAGCCTTTGCTATAATAAATTTGTTGTGGATAGAAAGGCTTTTCCTTTTTATTCTGTAATGTCCCTGTTACCAGCAGGGGCATTTTTCTGTAATGCAATCAATTCCTTTACTAAAGCCATCAAAAGCAGTTCACTCTCTGAATTCCCATTGTTCAACTCTTCACAGATCTGCTCCAACACCTTTGATAATCGAAATGACATATAACTGCCTGACACCACCGTAATCTCCTGTCCCAGCACAGCCTTCCGATAATACTCACCTTTCGGCACTCCCGACAATATAATTTTTGCTTCGACCTCTGCTTTTTCTTCATCACTCAGCCAGAAAGCGATTGTGTTATGCCGAAATCTATCCTCTCGTTTACATGCCATCTTCCTCACCCCGATTCACTTTTCCGAGCCTGTCTGCAATTCTTTCTTGTGCATCTCCTGATTGATGACAATAGGTTTCAATTGTTGTCGTTACCTTTCCATGTCCCAGTCGCTTGGCAATCTCTATTGGACTGACCCCCATCTGTACCAGCATACTTGCATGGCTGTGTCTGGTGCAATGCACTGTAATTTTCTTCACTCCCGACAGTTTTATACCACGCTCCATTTCATGCTCAAAGAAGCTCTTTGTTCTTTCTGCAAATAATCTGGTTCCCGGTCTCGGGCGATAAAGCGTATCAATATACTCTCGAATTTCATCCTGCAACTCCTTATGAATTGTGATCACTCGTACCGAACTTTCTGTCTTTGGAGCTGTAATCAAATCCTCCCCGTCAATTCTTGCAAGTGACTCATCTACACGTATCGTTCCGTGCTCAAAATCCACATCTTTCACCTGCAAGGCAAGTAACTCTCCGATACGCATACCTGTCCAGAACAATATCTGAAATGCCATCCATGAATCTCTTTTATCCATGATCGCATCTGAAAATTTCTGGAATTCTTCCACCGTCCAATATGGTCGTTCATTTGCTTTGCTTTTTCCCATACTGCCTGCTTTGTGGCATGGATTGGATCGCAATTCATAAAAACGCACCGCATAGTTGAGAATGGAGCTAAGCTGATTATTGATTGTCTTCAGATAAGTAGGCTTAAATCCCTTATCAATTATCTCTCCCTGCCATTTGCGTATCATAGGTGCTGTGATTGCATTGATTGGTGTATTTCCAAAATACGGAAGCACCTTATCTTTCATCACATATTCTTTCTGCTTCATAGTAGTTTTCC
>ERZ773147.3440-NODE-3440-length-12042-cov-6.075165_pt1 | contig 12042 bp, 10 predicted proteins | sample MGYA00580851_ERZ773147 | MGnify/ENA primary metagenome ERZ773147 (study PRJEB29015, sample SAMEA2737818) | human gut metagenome | biome: human gut; feature: human-associated habitat; material: faeces | place: China | collected 2012 ... | reverse complement strand
GTATTGATATGGACAACAACTGGTTTCCTGCTGTCTTTGACACTCTGGAATGCTTCGATCAGGTCTCCGACAGCATTTCCGTGATCCACGTAAATGTAATCCAGTCCCATAGCCTTGAACAGGTTGCATTCTGCCTGTCCGTTTGTCTCACGGAGTAATTTTAAGTTGCCATATAATCCGCCGTGGTTTTCTGCGATGGACATATCATTGTCATTTACAATGATGATCAGATTTCCGTCTAATTCTACTGCATAGTCCAGTCCTTCCAGTGCTTCACCGCCGCTTAAGGAACCGTCACCGATCACTGCGATCACATTTCCTTCTTCCCCTTTCAGGTCTCTTGCTTTTGCAAGTCCGCATGCGAGGCTGACGGATGTAGATGTATGACCTACAGTGAAATGATCGTGTACACTTTCATTTGGATTGCTGTAGCCGGACACATCATCGTAATGTTCTTCATAAAGATATGCATCCTTTCTTCCTGTCAGCATCTTGTGCGGATAGGTCTGGTGTGATACGTCATATACAATCTTGTCTTTTGGTGACTCGAATACATAATGCAGTGCGATCGTTGCCTCTACCATACCGAAGTTTGGTCCGAAGTGTCCGCCGTGGATGCTGGCTCTCTTTAACAGTGCCTCTCTCATCTCACCTGCCATTACGGTCATCTCGTCTACGGTTAATTTCTTTACGTCTTCTGGTCCGTTAATCTTTTCTATATACATGAACTATTCTCCTCCCAGTTTAATACTCCTGTCTTTACTGCTTCTTCGTATTTGGAAATTTTGTAATTCAGCCGGTTGATCGCTGACTCTATCTGCGCTTTCTGCTCTTCTAACTTCTCTCTTTCTTCCGAAAGAAGCTGAAGTCTTGCTTCAAATGTCTCGTCGCCCTCCTGATATAATTTTACATACTCGATCAGTGCCTCCACGGGAAGTCCTGCTTTTCTCATACAGATCACAAGCTCCACCCATCCAAGGTCTGATTCCTGATAGTCTCTGATTCCGCCTGCCGTACGTGTTACTTCCGGTATCATGCCGATGCGTTCATAATAACGCAGGGTATCAGCGGAAATGTCATATGTTTCACTTACTTCTTTTATCGTCAATCCAGACACCACCTTTCCGTTCATTACTATAGCACTTGGAGTTCGCTCCAAGTCAAGATTTTTTCCAAAAATGTAAGAGTAAATTCCGGATTATACAATTCATCCTGTATTTTCTGATATCTGCAGAAGCTGCATAGCAATAACAAAAGCCGTCAGGGAATATAATTCTAATTCATACATTAATATTCCCTGACGGCTTTTCTATTTCTATTATTTCTTTTAAATTCTCTTCAAATCAGCTTCCGTCAACCTTACTTCTGGCTTCTCAGTCTCTCAACAAACCGACTGAGTCTTCCGATCGCTTCTTTCAGATCTTCCAGTGAGTACGCATACGATACACGCAGGAACCCTTCCCCACTCTCACCAAACGCACTTCCCGGTACGACTGCAACCTTCTCCTCTTCCAGGAAACGCATTGCAAATTCTTCGGAAGTCATACCGAATTCTTTGATACTTGGGAAGATATAAAATGCACCGAATGGCTCGAAGCATTCCAGCTTCATCTTCGCAAATTCATTTACCAGATATCTTCTTCTCTGGTTGTATGCATTTCTCATCTGCTGCACTTCATCTTCGCAGTGACGCAAGCCTTCGATGGCTGCGTACTGGCTGTTGGTCGGCGCACACATGATCGCAAACTGATGGATCTTTAACATCTGTTTGATGATTACTTCCGGTCCACATGCATAACCGAGTCTCCATCCGGTCATTGCGTGGGACTTGGAAAATCCGTTTATCACTATCGTTCTGTCCGTCATTCCCGGAATAGATGCAATTGAACAATGATGTTCACCGCCGTATGTGAGTTCCGAATATATCTCATCTGATACAACAAAAATATCTTTATCTATACATATCTGTGCTATCTTCTCAAGTTCTTCCTTCGGCATGATTGCACCGGTAGGGTTATTAGGAAACGGAAATACAAGTATCTTCGTCTTCGGCGTAATCGCGGAAAGAAGTTCTTCAGGTGTGAGCCTGAACTCATTCTCCTCCTTAAGATTAACCAGTACGGGTGTTGCATCTGCAAGGACCGCACATGGCAGATATGATACATAACTTGGCATCGGGATTAATACTTCATCGCCCGGGTCAAGCATGGCACGCATGGCAATATCAATTGCCTCGCTTCCGCCCACGGTTACTACGATTTCATGCTGATAATCATACTGCAAGTCATAATTACGGAATAAGTATTTTGCAATTTCTATTTTTAATTCTTTTAATCCGGCATTGGAAGTATAGAAGGTACGTCCCTTCTCTAAGGAATAAATTCCCTCATCCCGGATATGCCATGGAGTATCAAAATCCGGCTCGCCTACTCCAAGTGAAATGGCATCTTCCATCTCATTTACGATATCAAAAAATTTCCGGATTCCAGATGGCTGTATCGTTACGATTGTTTTTGATAATGGATTTCTCATGGTATCATCTGTATCCTTTCATCTTTTGATTTTGCTGCCATAATGGTTCCGTGGTCTTTGTATTTCTTTAAGATAAAGTTGGTCTGTGTGCTTAATACGGAGTCTAATGCAGAAAGCTTCTCAGATACGAACTGGGATACTTCACGCAGGCTCTTTCCCTCGATGGTCACCAAAAGGTCAAAGCTTCCTGAAATCAGATATACAGAATTTACTTCCGGATAATTATAAATACGCTCTGCTACTTTATCAAATCCCATACCACGCTGCGGAGTAACCCGTACTTCAATTAATGCGGATACTTTTTCTACGCCGGCTTTATCCCAGTTAATCAAGGTATGATAGCCACAGATGATATTTTCTTTCTCCATTGCTTCTAATTCATTCATAACGGCTGCTTCTTCTACGCCTAATATAACAGCCAGCTCTTTTAAATCGATTCTGCTGTTCTTCTCTATAAAGGTTAAAATCTTCTCTCTCATGCTTCAATTCCTCCAATTGATTTCTGATTTACTACTGAATTACTTTATATAATTCATCCGTCTTCGGTGGTTCTAAAAATCTGTGTTCGTCCTCATTCATAAGCACGCGGTCATTTCCCGCAGTTGCTTTTCCGATTACCGTTGCCTCAATACCATTTTCCTTTAATCTTCTGAGCAGCTCATTTCCATCAGCTGCTGCCATCAGCATACAGCCGCTGGATATCAGTTCATAGGGATTGATATGGAAAAACTCACAGACTTCTACTGTCTCCTGCCGAAGCGGAATCTTCTTTAAGTCGATTTCCAGTCCGACGCCGGATGCTTCTGCCATCTCCCAGAGTGCTCCGAATATACCGCCCTCTGTTACATCATGCATTGCTCCCACGCCAGACTTCACGGCGGTGGCGGCCTCCGGCATTACAGATAAATACCGGTCAAGAGCCTGTGCCTGTTCTACAAAATGCCTGGAAAAATGAGTACAGAGTTCTTCTTCCTTTTCATGGGCAATAATAGCTGTTCCCTCTAAGCCAATCCACTTAGTGGCAATGATGTCCATGCCCGGTTTTGCTCCTCCGGTAGAAATGAGTCCGTTCTTCTTTACCTTCCCTACACCGCATACAGTAACCAGTGGCTGATTTACCACCCTGGTAATCTCGGTATGTCCGCCCATAATCTGAACGGACACCGCCGCGGCAGCCTCTTCCAGCTCCTGCATCAGTTGTTTCAAAAGGCTTTCTTCCGTGTGCTCCGGCAGCAATATGGTTAACATAACTCCAATTGGTTCTGCTCCGGCACTTGCCAGGTCATTAGTAGTAATGAGAATTGCCAGCTTTCCGATTTCATGGATTGTTCCTGTAATCGGATCCGTAGACATTACAAACATCTCATCCGGGGCAAGGGTAAGGGCAGCACAGTCTTCTCCCACGCCTGCACCTAACACAACTTCCTTTCTCTTCGTATGCAATTGTCTGATTACGGAGCGTTTTAATACGCTTTCCGGCACTTTTCCTATCTTCATAGATTCTTCTTCCCATTTTTACAGCATAAGGCTGTCTCATAGCCGAGGCAGCCTTTCTTGCTTCTTATTTACGCGGGTGGCGATAAAAATCGCATGCCTGCATCATCTTTCACCGTTTTACTGGGTGGTTGCAGCTCCATCTCCGGTTCCTGTATCCGGTGTCGTCGGTGTCGTCGGTGTTGTTGGTGTTGTTGGTGTAGTCGGTGTTGTTGGTGTTGTTGGTGCGGCAGGTGCATCAGCCGGTGGCTCTACTCCACCGGAAGCCGCCTGTTGCTGCTGCTGCGCTGCAGCTTCTGCCGCTCTTGCTGCTACCGCATCTGAGCACCAGGTTGCTGCTGCAGAACGGATAACTGCTTCATCCTGCGTTGCAATCGCTGCATTCATTGCTCCAATTGCCTCTTCATTATCAGAGCCCATACCAACAGAAATAATTCTAGGTGTTGCTTTATATTTACTGGTATTAAATACCTCTCTGCTTTCTTCTACGCCATCTACAGTAACAATCTTCCAGAGTTTTGCCGATTTACCGATGTGTGCTTTCTGAACGGTTACAGTTCCAATCGGGTCTTCGGTAGTCTGCACCTGAATAGTCGGCTCTTCTTCACTGACCGTTTCACTGACAAAGCTTACCTGACGGTCAGCCGGTCTTGTCTCCTGACCAAATACATTGAAATATACAATACCGCCGCTGCAGTATCCTTCAATATAAATCGGAGCCTCCTGATTATTCTTAAATTTCAAATCCTTTAAATTGCTGGCAATCGCTGCATCCATAGATGGCTGTACATATGTTACCAGCATGGAATGTGCATAACGCTCGGTAATATCCAGTTCTGCACGGATAACCGCATTATAAAGCGTTGTGGAAACCTGACATACCCCACCACCATAAGATTCTACGGTTGTACCATTCTCATATGCACCTGCCAGTTCATATCCACCGGAAGCGTCCAGTGGTGCAATAGCTTCATACACAGAAAATTCCTCTCCCGGGTAAAGTACGGTTCCATCGATTTTACTTACCGCATTTTTTACATTTGCCACACGACCGGCAGAAGAATCACTGAAGTCGGTAGAGAAAGAGCCCAGTAAATCCTTTACCTTGGAAAGTTCTTCTGCAGTTCCTTCCGGCTCTACCACATTTGCTACCAGACTGATGGCTGCATCTCCGCCCTTCCATTCTTCGGTAAAATATTTCTGTAAACTTTCTACAGAAGCATCCTCATCTACTTCGATACCTTCCTGGCCATCGATGATTTTAAATTCACCATCCTCACGTGTAAGGCCATTGTTGACCGCTTCCTGGTTCAGCTCTTTGGCGTGATTTTCCAGAAAACTTTTTGTGGTGTCTGTATCTACGGTATATATAATATCAAATACTTTATTTTCCTTTTCCAGATCTTTCTTCGCTTTGTAACGCTCCAGAAGATTTCCCGTACGGGTATAATTCATTGCTTCTTTTACGATATCCTTATTGCTCCAGCTCAATCCCAGATCAGAAGGGCTTGCCTTTACACTGTTTTCTGCAGCGGACAGTTCAAAGGTCGCATCCTCATAAGCAGATACTGCTGCTTCTACAGCTGCCTCTGCATCTGATTCACTCATTCCGCCTACAGACACATCCCCGATATATACGTTCTGTGGAATCACTTCTGCATTTTCATCCGCTTTCACAATTGCGGTTGCTGATACACCCGCTGTTACTGCGAGTACCAGTCCCAGAATCGGAAGCACTAATTTTATTTTTTTCATATTCTTCCTCTCAATCTCTTAAACCCTCAAGACATTTTAAAGCTTTTTATTCACCAGATTACACTGTGAAAGTTTTGCTAACACTCATTTTATCATATAACTTTGCATTTTCAAGCGTCATAACTACTAATATATTTGACAGAAATACGCGATTTCTGTATATTATGACATGATGATTGCATAAAAAATTCTATGAAAAAATAGTGATGCAAAGGGATAATACCATTGCTGCAACGAGAATAATTGCGATAAATCCTGCGAAATATTTTTTCCCTTTTGAATTTTTAAAATTAATCATTTCATTCACCTCATATTTATTTTTATACTACTATACTTTCGAAAGGAGCAAACTATGTTTCCTATCATACTCATATGCTTTATCATTTTTGTTGTTTTTCTAAACTCCAGAAAGCGTCAGATTACCAAACAGGAACAGGAAATTACCGAGCAGTTCTGGGCCCGTGAAAATAAAGCCAACGCCACCCGCCGCCGCAGTCTTGACAACCTTCCTTATATTACTATTCCGGAAGAACTGCTGACTCCCCCGGCACAGGCATCTGAAGATGTCCTCACCCTTTATGAAACACTTCGTCAGCTGTCTGCCAAAAAAATCGTTAATCTGAATGGCAAAACCAATACCGATTTAAAATTAGCTTACGGTGCTGCCAGCCTTGCAGCTCTGACCGAGTTTGATGAAAATTATAATACTTTAATCTGTACCATTGCAAAACTTGGCAAACTGCTCTGCGACCAGTCTGAAGCCAAAGCCGCCATCGATATTCTGCTCTTTGGCATCCGCTGCGGAAGCGATATTACAGATAATTATACGTTGTTAGTTCCTCTTTTAAAAGAAACAAACGACTGCAGTTCACTGACCGAAGTATATCAGAAGCTTGCCACACTGCCGGAAGGCTCCAGAAAACGTATCAAAGGAAAACTTTCCTAATCTTTCGGACATCTTCCATACTGTGAAATCAACTTATCCATAAGACTCGATGCTTCGCTTCTGGTCAGTTGTTCCCAGACAATGTCAAGTTCTATTTTATGATAATCCGCCAGTTCCTTCAAGTGAATTTTTTGAATTTTCGTTGCAGGAGTCTGGCGTTTTGTTTTATAAATCAAATCTTTCGGTTCAAATACTTCCGGATTTGTTTCTCCATATGTCTTTTGTAAATACTGATAAAGTTCATGGGTTGCCAGTGCATCATAGATTGCCCGGTGCTCCCGCTCCCGCTCGATATCAAGGTAATCGCAGAGACATTCCAAAGACTTTTTTCCCGGACGTAGCATACATTTGCGTGCTGCTTTCAACGTATCTACTGCTTTTTTTTCAAACGGCACTTTCTCATTGACTGCCTGCTGCTTTAAGAAGCTATAGTCAAATATGATATTGTGTCCCACCAGAATATCATCTCCGATAAATTCTGCTGTCTTATGAAATGCTGCTGCCGGACTTAAGCCTTCCTTTACCATCGCATCGGTAATTCCGGTAAGTTCTGTTATCTCCTGCGTAATTTTCCTGCCGGGATTCACAAAAATGTCCATGGTATCCGTCACTTCGCCATTTCTTATTTTTGCCGCTCCCACCTCAAGGATGGCATCATTTTTCGGATGAAGCCCCGTCATTTCAAGGTCAATTACTGTATAATCCTGTGGTATCATTTCCGCTTATCCTCTGCTTTACACAAATCCTGTAAGAAACATTCGCTGCATTTTGGTCCTCTTGCAAAACAGATATTTCTTCCGAATGTTATAATCTGGATGTTATATAAAATCCAGTGATCCTTCGGTAATACTTTCATCAGATCATATTCTACTTTTACCGGATCATCCTCTTTTGTAAATCCAAGGCGTTTGGAAATACGTTTTACATGGGTATCTACTACGATACTTGGGTCATGGTAAATATTTCCCCGGATGACATTTGCAGTCTTTCGTCCAACTCCTGCAAGGGAAGTAAGTTCTTCCAATGTAGACGGAACTTCTCCATGATATTCCTGAACCAGCGTCCTCGCACAGGATATGATATTCTTCGCCTTATTGTGATAAAATCCGGTGGAACGGATGTCCTCTTCTAATTCCGTCAGATCTGCATTTGCAAATTTTTCCAAGGTGTCATATTTTTTAAACAATGTTTCTGTCACAACATTTACCCTGGCATCCGTACACTGTGCACTTAAGATTACTGCAATTAAAAGCTGCCATGGTGTCTCATGATTCAGATAACAGATGTATTCAGTACCATAGGTTTCATCTAATCTTTTTAATATTTCTGCCGTTCTTTTTGTCACTTTGTCTCTCCCTCCCACTGAATTATCGTAACTTCCGCCTGATTTGTCAGCGGATTTCTGTTTTCATAATCAAATTTCAGATAGTATGGTCCGCATTTTCTGCCAAATGTATCTTCTTCGAAGCTATAGTCAAAGCATTCGATATGCGCAAGGCTTCCCTTCGGGCAATATGCTCTTGTCACATCTTTCCACTGCGCATAATCCTTTGCCCATTTCGGACGGCTCTTGGCATTTTCCCTGCTGTAAATATCATAAGTTGCCGCCTGATAGAACACTTCCATGTCAGCCACCCCAAGGCTTTCTACATATTCTAAGAGAATCTCGCTTCGCCGCATTCTGGTATGGCTCATGGCAAGGTAGCCATGTTCCTCATAGAAATGTCCCAGATTTTCAAACATATGATACGCACTTTCGTGTATCGTCTCTAGCAGCCGGATGCTCACCGGAAACTGTGTGCTGTTATAATATACCTCAAGCATTTCTTCTGCCAGCTTTATGTTACAGATATCTTCGTAGGAAAGCCACTTCGTCCGAAGCACCTCATAAGGTGGTTTTGCCTGGTATACTGCCTTATACTCTTTTGCATGTTCATACATATAAGAGCCTTTTAAAACCTTTAAGAAACCAAGCTGCAGCTGCTCCGGTTTCCATTCATAAATATCATCAAAGGAATGGGTAAATGTTTCATAATCTTCAAAAGGCAGCCCTGCGATTAAATCCAGATGCTGATGAATGTTTCCTGCCTTCTGGACTTTTTTCATCATCCGGTGCACATCTTTTAAATCCATATGACGGTGGATTTCCCGGATTGTTTCATCATGGGTGGACTGAACCCCGATTTCCAACTGTATCAGACCCGGACGCATCTTTGCAATTAAGTCTGCTTCCTCATCTGTCAGCAAATCCGCTGCAATTTCAAAATGAAAATTCGTGATTCCATTATCATGTTCTAAAATATACTGCCAGATTGCCATGGCATGCTTTTTGTCACAATTAAAGGTACGGTCAACAAATTTAACCTGTTTTACCTTCTGGTCTAAGAAAAACTGTAACTCTCTTTTTACGATTTCCACATCCCGGAACCGAAGTATCTTCTCTACCGAGGACAGGCAATAGCTGCAACGGAACGGACAGCCCCTGCTGGATTCATAATAGATAATCCGGTGGGAAAAATCCTCCGACAAATCATAGCAGAAGGGAATCGTATTCATATCAAGAATTTCCTGCGACTCATGAATCTGCACATTTCCAGCTCCATCAAAAAGGGCTATGCCCTTCATCTCCTCCAAACTGCCTTCTCCCTTCACATAATACCTGCAAAGCTCCGAGAAAGTTTTCTCCCCTTCGCCGATTATGACACCGGTAATAAACGGATGCTCTTTTAAGAACGCCTCCACTTCATAGGAAACCTCCGGACCTCCCACCCAGATCGGAACCTTGGGACAAAGTTTATGAAATTCCTCTGCCACTTCTAAAATAATGGAAATATTCCAGATATAGCAGGAAAAGCAGATTACATCCGGCTTTTTCAGATAAATCTCCCTTAAAATATATTCTGTCCGGTTATTAATGGTGTATTCTGCCAGTACTATATTTTCTTTTAATTCTCTGGCATATGCCCGCAGGCTGTAAACCGCAAGATTCGAATGAATATACTTTGCATTTACTGCCGTGAGTAATATTTTCTTCATGATTTCTTCCTCTTTTATTTCTATTCTGGGAAATTCATATTGGCAACATATCGTTCCTCAAAGTCCGCCTGTTCTGCAAGATTGATTGATTCGCATTTTCTTATCATTTCTTCCGTGCGGCTCCTGTTTTCTTCCGAACTTCCATAGGCGATACAGCCCTGCAGAGATGTATTTCCGACTGCTTTTGTACACTTCTCTAATTCCGCCGGAAGCAGTCCAATGCCTGCTGCTATATGCACATCCAGATATACCCCAAAGCCTCCTGACAAATATACTTTTTTTATCTCTCCCATGGAAATGCCTGCCTGCTCTAACAGTAATTCGATTCCGCTGTGAATTGCCGCTTTGGCAAGCTGCACCTCTCTGATATCCTGCTGGGTAAAAGTAATCTGTTTTCCATCCTTCATCCGTGCCAGCGGAAACCCTTCTTCCCTGTATTTTTCCTTCATCTGACCGGATGCATCTATGATATGATTTTCATAAAGTCCTGCCACCAGCTCTAACACGCCGGTTCCACAGATTCCCGTTGCCGGTGTGTTTCCAATCGTTCCAATAATTGCCCGCTCTCCAATGACACGCACCTTGCTGATTGCTCCGGTCACACTGGCAACACCGCATGAAATATTTCCACCTTCTAATGCCGGTCCTGCCGGTGCAGAGGTGGCAATCATCTTATCCTCTAATGCCAGCACCATTTCTCCATTGGTTCCCAAATCCAAAAGCAGGGAAGGTCTTTCTTCTTCATCCATCCCACACGCCAGCATGCCAGCTGCAATATCTGCGCCCACAAATGCTGAAATTCCAGGCAGTAACGTCACCGGTATGTTCGAAAGGCTGTCCTTTCGTTCTGCAAGACTGACCGGAGTAAATGGTGCCTTACCAAGTCCCTCACAGGAATCTCCCATATAAAGATGTTCCATGGTGGTATTTCCTGCAATATAAATATGCTCAATTACAATGTCTTTCTGTTTCTTCTGTATCTCTTCTGACAGGTTTAAAATATCCTGCCGGATTAATGTCTTTAATTTTTCACCCGTTCCCGCTACAGATGCCTTAATTCTGCTTAATACATCCTGTCCAAATATACGCTGGCTGTTGCCGCAGCCTGCTGTAGCAAGCACTGCTCCTGTTTCCTTCTCTACCAGCGCTGCAGCTATGGTGGTAGTCCCGATATCTACTGCAAGGAAAGTTTTTCTCGTTTGTCCTTTTGCCTCCCGTGCTCTGCCTTCTGTTATATTTATTTTTTCTACTCCTGCAATCTGGGTTAATTCTTCTCTTCCCTCTCCCCAGCCAAAGGCGGAAATTATAATATCTTCTTCCGGTTTCGGATAGAGTTTACAGGAATTCACCCATGCACCGTCTATCTCTACTTTACATTTCCCACAGGTGCCGTTTCCACCACATGCCATAGGAACCTTATAATCTTTCCGAAGCAGTGCCTGTGCGATGCTTTCTCCCGGCTGCATAATAATGTCCTGATGTAGTTGTCCAATTCGAAGTTTCAGCATTGTGGTCACTGCCTCCTTTCCTTGTGGTTGCCTATAAGCTGTCTTGTCCAGCATTCCTCGAAAACGCCTTTCCATTGTTTTGATAGCCTCGCTGCATTATCCATCGACTACAAATGCAACATAATGCCTGCAAGGGGCACTAAGAATTTCGACATAGCTATCGTATACTCCGGCAACCGGCGCCAATTCACATCCATGTTCAATTGCGCCTCGCCGGCACTTCCCTGTGCCGGCGTTGCCTGGAAGCAGGCAAAATTCTAAGTGCCCCTAACAGCCCTTATCATGCATTCGAAGTCGATGGACAATGCAGCTACGATATCAAATACCGGAAAGTCTGTTTATTTGCACTACTGTGGCTATTATACCCCCCGGCATTGCTACTTAACAAGGGGGAAAATCTTTTCTGTTCTGCCTTAGCACACCTATCTATAAAATTTATATAAAAATTTTCAAAAAGAATTGACAGATAATGTATTATCTTATAGACTGATGGTAACATATAAGTAAAAAGTAATTGGGCTGGTCAAGCGACCCTGGTCCACCGAGCGGCGGGGAATTTCCCCGCCATTACTATTTCAACATATCTATCATTCAAAGGACAAATCTATGACAAATAAAATTCTAAGCGTTTTTATTGATGAATCCGGAGACTTCGGTCCCTATGATTCACATGCTCCCTATTATCTTGTTTCTATGGTATTACACAACCAATCCATTTCCCTTTCCGAAAATATTACAAATTTTGACAGACATTTAACTAATCTTGGCTAT
>ERZ773147.3435-NODE-3435-length-12051-cov-3.642381_pt1 | contig 12051 bp, 5 predicted proteins | sample MGYA00580851_ERZ773147 | MGnify/ENA primary metagenome ERZ773147 (study PRJEB29015, sample SAMEA2737818) | human gut metagenome | biome: human gut; feature: human-associated habitat; material: faeces | place: China | collected 2012 ... | reverse complement strand
GTATAAGCCAACTCAATATCTGCGGTAGCACCTGCTTCCTGCATGTGGTAACCGGAAATGGAGATGGAGTTGAACTTAGGCATCTTCTGCGAAGTATACTCAAAGATGTCGGAAATAATTTTCATTGAGAATGCAGGCGGATAAATATAGGTATTACGCACCATAAATTCTTTCAGGATATCGTTCTGAATGGTTCCGGACAGCTGCTCCAGGGTAGCCCCTTGTTCCAATCCGGCAACAATATAGAAAGCCAGGACCGGAAGCACGGCCCCGTTCATGGTCATAGATACGGACATCTTATCCAAAGGGATCTGATCGAACAGGATCTTCATGTCCAGGATAGAGTCGACAGCCACACCGGCTTTACCGACATCCCCGATTACACGCGGGTGGTCGGAGTCGTATCCACGGTGGGTAGCCAGGTCGAATGCCACAGACAAACCTTTCTGTCCGGCAGCCAGGTTACGACGATAGAAAGCATTCGACTCTTCAGCGGTAGAGAATCCGGCATACTGACGGATCGTCCAGGGACGCAAAGGGTACATGGCAGAATACGGTCCACGGAGATAAGGCGGAATTCCGGCAACATAATCCAGATGTTCCATACCTTTCAAATCATCGGCAGTATATACCGGTTTCACCGGAATCAACTCAGGGGTCGTCCAGTTTTTAGCGATGTGGTTGGCTTTTTCCCATTCAGCGGCGCTCATGGAAGCCTTTTCAGACGCTTTAATATTTATATCTTTAAAATTCGGTTTCATGTTTCAATAGTTAAAAAGTTACAGAGTTACCCGTTACTTTATTTAATACCTAATTTTACCTGGTAGCCTTTCAGTTCTTCCAGTACATTGTTCTTCACGTGGATATAGTTCAGCAATCCTTTTGCTTCCAGTTCGGGACGGCTTTCTGGATTACCCGCAACTACAACGATAGCTTTATCTTTCAGTTTTTCGAAAGCTTCGGGTGCAAATCCGGCATATTCATCGTCGGAGCTACACAGCACAACGATAGCGGCTTTATTGTCCAGACACGCCTGAACCCCTTCATCGACCGTCTTGAAGCCATTGTTGTCTTTTACTTCAAATCCGGCACAAGCGAAGAAGTTACATGCAAACTGAGCCCGTGCTTTACGCATAGCCAGATTACCCATCGGAAACATATAGACAACCGGACGACCGTTTTTAGCCGAGAAAGCATCGGTTTTCAGGCGCATCGCCTCGAATGCAGCCGGTCCGCGGTAAGGTTTCAGGGTTTCGATTTCAGCGCCTTCGGCAGTTTCGTCTTCGGGTTCGAAGATGCAGGCACACAGCTGACGATCGATCTTTTCGTTGAAGTTAGGGAACTGGTTAACACCCACAAAGTTTTCTTTACGCTGAGCGATAGCCAGGTCACGAGCCTGGGCGGTAGCTTTCACAGCAGCCTGAACAAACCCTTTCTTCAATGCTTCGATATATCCTCCCTGTTCCTGAGTTTCCAGGAATAATTTCCAGGCAGCTTCAGCAATATTCTGGGTCAGTTCCTCGATATAATATGAACCGCCGGCAACATCGACGATCTTGGCAAAGTGCGACTCTTCTTTCAGCAACAACTGCTGGTTGCGTGCGATACGTTCAGAGAAATCGTCCGGAGTCTGATAAGTCTTGTCGAACGGACGAACCGTGATCGAATCGACACCGGCAAGAGCAGCAGACATGGCTTCCGTCTGTGAACGCAGCAAGTTTACGTGAGCATCATAAACCGTCATGTTCCATTCCGAAGTCTGTGCATGAACATGCATCTTGCAAGCGCACTGGCAAGCCGGATTGTAAGCGGCAACGATTTCAGCCCACAACCAACGAGCGGCACGGAACTTGGCGATTTCCATGAAGTAGTTGGAACTGATACCGAAATTGAATTTGATCTTCTTGGCCACTTCCGTAGCGTCCAGGCCTACCTCGGTCAGCTTAGCCAGCAGTTCGTTTCCCCAAGCCAATGCATATCCCAACTCCTGAGAGATATAAGCACCTGCATTGTTGAAGTAGAAGGCATTCACTGCCAATACTTTGTAACCCGGCAGAGCAGCACCCGCTTTGAGCACAGCGGCAGCAGCTTCCACCCAGTCTTCATTTTCCTTACCTTTTACCAGAGGTTTCTTGAACGGGTCGTAGTTTACAGACCCTTTGCATTTTTCCAGGTCTGCGCCTTTGCCTTTGAAATAGTCGGCGAGAATACCAATCAGCATTTCAGCCTTGCAGTTGCAAGTATTGAAATTCAGTTCCACACACTCAGGACAAATCCCGTCAAGTAAGGTAGCAATGTTTTCAGCGTTTACGTCGCTTCCCTTAATGATGAAGCCAAGAGACGTCACACCCTTATTCAGGATGTCAAGGGCTTTTTCATTAGCACCTTTGAAACAGGTGACTTCGATGTTCTGGCGCACCTTCCAATCGTTGTCCTTCTTTGTTCCGCGAACATAAGGGAATTCACCGGGAAGAGACTCGGTAGTCTTCAAACCTTCGATGTCTTCTGCACGATAGAAAGGATTTACATTAAATCCTTCGCCTGTCTTCCAAACAAGCTTTTTCTCAAACGGAACCCCTTTCAGGTCGGCCGTAATCTTCGCCATCCACTCTTCGGTAGACACAGGTGCGAATTCTGAGAAAAGTTTTTCTTTTAATTCTGCCATAATATTAGTTATTTTAATACTGGTATTAGTAATTGTTCAATAGTATATTGTTCAATAACAGAAGGCAAAGGTAGAATAAATAAACTTGAACGCAAATGAAATACAAACGAATTTGACACCTCTTTTAACGCCTTTTAGTGGAGACACATAGAATTTGGATACCAAAATGACAGGAGACAAACATTTTCTTCAAAAAAATTTCTCCAAATGATACATCGGAATAAAATATTTACTAATTTCGCAACGTCAAACAAAGACTACCCGGTGCATTCGTCTAGTGGTCTAGGACGCCGCCCTCTCACGGCGGAAACTCGGGTTCGAACCCCGGACGCACTACAAGAAGCTCGCAGTTCATTTGCGGGCTTTTTCTTTTTCAGGTTATGAACAAACGTGTCTCGTCCTGATTCAAGTTGACCATGCCACCTCCCGCTTTATATCCACAACTATATATTAGTGAAAAATAAGGACGTAACAACCCAAACTAACAAACATATACACTGAGATTTATAACCAAGACTACTACTCTTTTGCTTTTCGACCAAAGGCAAAAAGGTTTTCGCCCTTAGTCGAAAGGGCTTTTGACTAAGGGCGAAAACCTATTCGACTAAGGGCAAAAGGTCTATGGTTAAGCGGTTTTGCAATAGAAGTATGGTTATTGCCACTTAAATAGTGGCCTTCCGAGTCCGACTTACACTCAGATGAAAGCAAATTATACTTATCTGAACAATGTTGAAATAACCAGGCTATCTCCATCATTAGGAGCCGGCTGCAGATCCAGCAAGCGGGCAATTATCAGATACAAATTGACATTCGCCATCACCGGCAGCTCGACATTCTGTTTGAAGGAAGGCCCTGCAGCATAAAAGATGGCCTCCATTTCCGGAGCAAAGTTATCATATCCATGTGTAGCCGCGAATACAGGACACGATTCGGGGCGGAATTGCAGATACGTCCCGATATCCGGTAATACGAACAGATCGCCTATACGCGGATTCTTTCCATACACGAACTTTTCCGGAATCTCATTCTTTCTCCAAACCGTTACACGAGGTACACGCTTCAGGATTGCATAAGCGCTATCTGTATAAGTCGGTTTCGGATAAAGCAAAGTCGGCACTCCGTCGAAAACATAATCGAAACTGTCGCGAGACAGATAATCATTCAGATTCACATAATTCTCCGGATAATAAGTTGCCATGCCATGATCAGACAGGACGATAAAATCAATCTGGTCAAAGATATCCAGCCTACGGGCTTCAGCAAAGAAGTCACCTAATATACGGTCCAAATGTTCAACCGTTGAAAGGGTTGCCGACGAATCGGGGGTTGCCCTATGCCCGACTCCGTCCGGTTCTTCCATATACCACATGATCAGGTGCGGGCGGACTTCCTCCGGCAGTTGCAACCAGGCAATCACCGAATCCGCCCTGTCAGAAAAAGGAACATTCTTATCGAACGGTTTCCAGATGGAAGGCCGGCGTCCCTGTATCGGATATTCACTACCGACCCAATAGAACGAGGCGGTTCGGACACCCTGCTTTTCCGCCGTGTTCCAGATCGGCTCTCCTCCGAAAAAGGCTGGATTCGGATTTCCCATCACATAGACGCTATCCAGATCGGGGGCATAAAAGAAATTATTCACCAATCCATGATGATCCGGATGCAAGCCTGTCGCCATACTGTAATGGTTCGGGAAAGTCACACTCGGAAAGCTGGGACGAAAAGCAGCCTTCACCCCAACGCAGGCCAATGAATCGAGCGTCGGCGTATGTGCATGCGACGGATAATCCGAACGAAAACCGTCCATAGACAGGACTACGACGTAGCGTTCCTTCTTCGAGTGAGCCGTACATCCGGCTATCGACAAACAGATTATCGAAAAGAGACTTACTAATATGAATGTCTGAAATCTATACATATAGGTTTAGAAAATATATTTAATACCGATCTGGGCATGCCAGCGAGACAAAACATCATTCTTGGTGATCGTATTCCTCGAATTATAAGCATATGTGTTTGTGTAGTTGCCATCTTCCCCCTTCTTACTGCCGATTACCTGCAAAGGCATTACGTTATAGGCTGCGGTGTAAGTGGTTCCCCATTTCTTATTCAACATATTGGCAAAGTTCGTAACGTCGAATGTCACCTGGAATTTGCTGCCACGGTCTTTCAGCACGAAGATATCCTGCGCCACATGCAGGTCGACCCGATTTTCCCACAGAGCCGAATTGGAGTTACGCATGGCGTACGCTCCACGATGTTTCTTTGCATAGCTGTCGCCTTCGATCCATTCGTCAAACTTCCGACGGTCTTCTTCAGTCTTGAAGTCCATCTTCTGCAGTTCGTCTTCAGTCGGGATATAAAGCAATGAGTTTCCACCCCAGCCGTCACCGTTGTAGTCGATATAGACCGTTTTCTTTTTCTCGGCATCGTAGTAAGATTCGTTCATCGTCAGACTGTAACGCTGCCCCACGTAGCCGTTATAGACAAGAGAGACGGTAGTTGCCATGAAGCCTTTGGCATAGCGGGGAGTCCGATAACCGACAGAAACCATCACACGGTGAGGAATATCGAACATGGAATAAGCCAGACCAGGGTTATTGGAATCTACCGCATAATTATATTTCCAATTGGAATAAGCCACAGAAGAGGTTCCGTCATACACCGATTTGGAATGCCCGAACGTATAAGACGCAGCCAAGTCCAAACCGAAATAGAAACTCTTTTCAAACAAGGCGGACAGAGAATAGGTATATCCCATATTCGTATTTTTCAGATTGGTAATACTGAAATACTTCTTGTCTACGGAGTAATAAGGAGTGGCGGAAGTTTCCACACCCGGAACGGCATAGACTTTGGCATTGCTCGATAATGCCAGGTTCTCAAAATATACGTTATTGAATGTTTTGGAATATAGCCCTTCCAAAGTCATCTTCACATCACCGGGCAAGACACGTTCCAATGCCAAGTTCACACGGAAAACCTGCGGATATTTAAAGTCTTTGGACACGGTCACGATATCGGGGGTCGCAGGATTTCCCTTTTGGGAATTCATGGCTCCGATCGGATCATCCGCATATTGTCCCAACGAAGGGGCGGAAGTCGAACCGGAAGCAAAGATAGTCGTACCTTTCTGCTCAACCCCGGTATTATTATAAGCATTGGAAAGCCATACAAAAGGAACGCGCCCCGTAAACAACCCCAGTCCACCACGAATCAAGGTGGTCCGGCTATCGTCCGTATACCAGCGGAATCCCAGACGGGGAGATACCATCACTTTGGCGCCGGGCATTTCTCCTACTCTTTCCTTAATATTTTTGCTTGCGGCATATTCATTGAACTCATGATTGACTGTCGGATCATTAAACAACAAAGGGATATCAAAACGTAAACCGTAAGTCAGTGAGAAATTATCGGCAACATCCCATTTGTCCTGTGCGTAGAAGCCAAACTGACCGGCTTTAATAATAGGTGTATAGCGATAGTTACCGCCCGTCACATCGGGGTCCGTATACTTGAATACATATTTGGAAGGACTGTCATTCAAGAATGCGTCCATCGAACCGAACTCCCATGAGCCGGTAACGGCCTGGATAAAGAGGTTCTTCATCCGGAATATTTCATTGTGCGTACCGAAGGTAAAAGTATGATTACCCTTATACCAGGAAAGATTGTCCTCAAATGTGTAAATATCCTGATCCAGGGCGTTTGCACCGGAAGAATACTCCGTACCGATGTTGACCGTCGTATTGTTTGTTCCGCTGTTATCGCTACCGTTAATCTTTACGTTCGGCCCTTGATAAGCCACCTGGCGTTCATCCCGGACTGTCGTAACACCTGCACGGAACTCGTTATACAAGACATCGCTCCAATGGGAGTTCCACTCGGCCACAAACGAATTCGTCTTATTTTTCATCCGGTAACCACTCCCGTTAAAGAAGTAGGTCGTGCTTGACGGGCTGAAAATGTCATCGTATGAGTTATTATACTGATAACGGAAAGCCAGTTTATTGTTCCGGTCGATATTCCAGTCGATACGTCCTAAGAAATTAAAGGCCCTCTGATCTACATCGCGTGATCCGAAGCTCTCACGGATTCCGGTATATTCTTCATACTTATCGGCGATTTTCTGTGCCATATCGGTGGAAAATCCTTTCTCGTCATATCCGGCATAGAAACGGGAGGGATAAGATTCCTTACGGTTTTCTGCATTGGCAAAGAAAAACAGCTTGTCTTTGATGATCGGACCACTCAACGTCCCGCCAAAAGTTTTTGTGGACTGTTCCGTCAATTTATCCTTTATGTTATCTTTATAAGCATTGTACTTTCCGTAAAGACCTTCATTCGTAAAATAAGAATAGACCGATGCATGGTATGTGTTGTTTCCCTGTTTGGTAATAGCGTTGATGCCACCTCCGGTAAAACCGCTTTGGCGAACATCGAAAGGAGCGACCACCACTTGGATTTCCTGGATGGCATCCATCGAAATCGGATTGGCATTCGTCTGACCACCGTTTGTACCCGACGGAGCCAGCCCGAAAACATCATTGCTCACCGTACCGTCGATCTGGAAACTGTTATAACGGTTATTGGAGCCGGCAAACGTGATCCCTCCGTTTTTGGAGGTCATGGCCATCGGCATATTCTTTACGACATCATATATATTGCGGTCGACCGTCGGAGTCTCCTGTATCCTTCCTGTAGAAAAATTTTCGGATGCACCGATATTCGCTTTTGCATCAGCAGTGACTACCACTTCTCCCAATTGCTCCGAACTGGGATACAAGGTCGCATTCAGGACATATGTATTGCCCAATTCCAACCTGATATCCGTAAAAATAGCCTTTTTATAACCGACATAGGAAATCTCCACTTTATAGGGTCCTCCGGTACGCATTCCCTGGATCGTGTAACGGCCATCCACATTCGTTACCGCACCATACATGGTTCCGGATGGTTCGTGTACCGCTACCACCGTAGCTCCTATCACATACTCATTTTGATCGTCGATAATTTTTCCGCCCAGTACGGAAGTTGTCACCTGAGCTTTTACGGAGAACCCTATGCATATCAAAACACATACAAAAAAGCAGATAACTTTTTTCATACAGAAATTTATTTTTAATGAATACCCTCTACAGAATTTAACATTGCATCACAAAGATACAACCTTATTATCACGCTTTTATTATATTTCTGTACAAAATTAATGACAACTTATTAATTTTCATTTCCATTACGAAGGTCATCGGCAATATCCTGATGCTGCCGAGCCAACTCTTCCTCCCCTATATGCAGAAATGCTTCGGCAAGATATTCATGGGCTGCAGCGTGCTTCGGTTTCAGATCGACAGCTTTCATAAAGTCAGAAACGGCCTCGTCGTAATATTTCAGTTGAAGATAAGATTTTCCACGATTATAACGCGCTTTAAATGATTTCGGGTTCAGTCGCACGGCTTCATTCAGGCAAGTAACCGCCTGGAAACCGTCACCCATATCGAGAAGGGTCACTCCTTTACGTACCCAAGCATCCACAAACTCAGGATAAAGCTTGAGCGCTTTGTCGAAAGAGCGAATAGCTGCATTCGGATCGTGCGCTTTCGTAATACATTCATTCCCCATCAAATAGTATTCGTGGGCATATTCTTTCTGAATCTCCCGCTGGGCGTGTATCTCCTCCTGGAGTTTCTTGATCTGCGCCCGTTGAGTGTTCATAGTTTGCAATTTCATACGGAGCAACCGTTGCACTTCTGGCTTTTCCAGCTCATTCCGCTTACTGACAGCAGCAGCGAAAGCCTCAACCATCTCTTTCACATTGCCGGATTTAAAACAACGGGCGGCACGTGCATACAACAATTCCGCCTCACTTTCACGCAAACTTTTTTCAATCAACTGCCGGTCATTAAACATCTGGCTGAACTGGACGATCTCTTTCCGCACAAAGATATCATGCGGAGAAATCCGGCTTTTCAGCACCAGCCCTTCCAGAGACGTACAACGACTTAAAGCGACATATGTCTGGCCACCGGCAAACACGCCGCCTGTCAAATCCACCACGACACGGCTGAACGTAAGCCCCTGGCTCTTATGCACGGTGATCGCCCAGGCAAGACGAATCGGCAACTGCTCGAAAGTACCGACAATTTCTTCTTCGACCTTTTTCTCCTTTTCGTTGTATTTATATTTATAGTTGCGCCAAGAAGTCGGCTCGACCAGATATTCCCTCCCGTCCTCTAACAGGACGTAGACATTCCCATTCTCGTCGATCCCCGACACCATACCGATCGTACCATTGACCCAACGACGTTCATAATCATTATCGATAAAAATAACCTGGGCCTGCTCCTTGATGGATAGGTTTAATTGTGTCGGTAGAGACGACTCAGGAAAATCACCTTCGATCTTGCCGTGAGAAACGAACTCTTCACCGGGCAATTCCCCCAACTTCCGTTCATTGATAAAATCCACCTGATCCCGCCGGGTGGCAAGCGTGATGTACATATCCTCGTTTCGAGGTATAAAATCAGGGAAATAGCGAGCATTCAAAGTATCCAACTCCTGTTTCCGGGCAATATTGCTACGGATACGATCCAAAATATTGATAAATACAGGATCTGTCTGCCGGTACACTTTCTGCAATTCGATCGGGACCAGATTTATATCTTTGAAGACACGGGCCGAAAAGAAAAACGGACTGGCATAGAAGAGACTTAATATTTCTTTCTGGTCGGCAGGGACCACCGGCTCCAATTGGAAGACGTCGCCGACAAACAGCAATTGCTTGCCTCCGAACGGCAAACGCATATTACCGGAAAAGACACGCAAGATCCGGTCGACACAATCGATGATATCTGCCCGTACCATCGAAATCTCGTCTATAATGATCAATTCCACTTCCGAAATCAACTTCCGATGCTCTTTCCTGTATTTGAAAAACTCGAAGATCCGTCCGTTCTTCAGACTCAAATCCGGATCATCGGGCAACATCGGGCGAAAAGGTAATTTAAAAAAAGAATGAAGCGTCACCCCTTCCGCGTTAATCGCGGCTATCCCTGTCGGTGCCAATACGACATATTTCTTTTTCGTATGTGCGCAGATGTATTTCAAGAACGTGGATTTACCCGTTCCGGCCTTCCCGGTCAGAAAGACGGACTGGCGCGTATGGGAGATCAGTTGCAGGGCATCCTGAAACTCCTTATTATCTGTGTCTAACTGAAATTCCAATCGTGTAATTTTTAAGTAGACAAAGCTATAGAATATTTTATATATCTACTCATAAAAAGTCCATAATTTATTTGCATATGTCCGAAACTTTGTCTTATTTTGTGATATCAAAATAATATCAAATAACGATCATTATGAAAACACAGGAAAAGAACTTCGACGGCATTAAATTATCCGGTTTTACGGCTATATTTATCATGCTTGCTTTAACAGGGACAGCCATATATCTACTATCGCTGCCACAAACACCGAGTATCATCGCCGGTGTCATCTGCGGGATATGCGTTGTTGTCATGTTACCCGGATTTATGATCATCCAGCCAAACAATTCGCGCGTATTGACTTTTTTCGGCAGATATGCCGGAACGGTCATTAGTAACGGTTTCTATTGGGTAAACCCACTTTTCCTGAAATCAACCGTAACATTACGCATCCTAAACTTGAACATCGACCCGATCAAAGTCAACGACAAAGTCGGAAATCCGATCATGATCGGAGCCGTGGTCGTCTGGAGAATAAAAGACACCTACAAAGCCAGTTTCGATATATCCGGAAACATCCGAGAGTTTGTCCAAATACAAAGCGATGCCGCTCTTCGGCAAGTAGCAGGCATGTATGCTTACGACACAAATGAGACGATTGATAAAGTCACACTCCGTTCCGATGAAAGCGGAGAAATAACCCAACGCCTAGAAGACGAACTCAACAGCCGTCTTGCCATCGCTGGAATCGAAATTGTGGAAGCCCGTATCAACTATCTGGCTTATGCATCCGAAATCGCCAGCGTGATGTTGCGCCGCCAGCAGGCAGACGCCATCATTTCTGCCCGCGAACGGATCGTAGAAGGAGCTGTCAGCATGGTTCACCTGGCATTGGAAAAGTTAGAGAAAGACGGTGTTGTCGAGCTGGATGAAGAACGGAAAGCAGCAATGGTCAGCAATCTGCTGGTAGTCCTTTGCGCAGACGAGTCCGCACAACCTGTAGTCAATACAGGTACTTTATATCAGTAACTTAATACAGTAATATTAAATATGGCCAAAAAGGAAAATGGAAATGCGACCAAGAGTTTCATATTGCGTGTGGACGCAGAAATGATGGAAGCGATCGAAGCCTGGGCTGCCGATGAATTTCGGAGTACAAACGGCCAGATACAATACATTTTGGATCAAGCCCTACGCAAGGCAGGGCGCCTCAAAAAGAAACGAATACTAAAATCTGAAGAGAAAAATAAAGAGTAGAAAACAATAATAACGAAAACCTGTCCGGACGTTTTTTAAATATCCTTCGGTAGAAAATAACTTTTCAACTGAAGGATATTTCTTTCTATTCATTATAAATCAACGGCTAATAAATAACCACGCATCCTTATATTTCGGATTGGAACGGAGAGTTGCCATATAAGATTCCGCAGCTTCGCGATTATCAAACTTATCCGCATAGATACGATACTTCCCGTCACGAACAACCTTGCTGACATGCTTACATTCGTTACGATCTACACCGGCAATAAATTCGTCCGCCTGCGACTCGGAGGGGAAACTGGCAATTACGATATGGTACATTTTTTTAGGCTGGACAACTACAGGCTTGGACACAGCCACTTTCTTTTCCGCAACCGGAGCAGACGCAACTTTTTTCACTTCACGGGCAATCACCTCTTCCGATGATTCCTGCTTCGTATCCGCTTCCGCCACTGTACTGTCCGGCAAAACCGCTTCAGGAAGAACCGGCTTTTGCACAACCATTCCGGTCGGGACAAAACTGGCTGTATAGGCCTCCTGGTTGACTTCTTTCACCGGAGTGGAGACCAACAGGAACAATGCTACTGCGGCAGCCGAGACCATAGCTGTACGGATCAGCTTACGGCTGATCGGAATATAAAGGGTGTCTTTCTTTTCTTTTTGAACGGAAAGAAGAGCCGGAAAATGGAACACGGGCAAACCATACGAACCGACACTGAAAAGGTCGGTTTCACCCGGATGGAAAATCATCTGCCCCTCTTCTCCTACCGTGAACGAACCTAACACGCCTAACGATAGTTTTCCATACCGTTGCAGGGTGTTCTTCATATCCTCCACATCTTCGTCCAACATCAGTTGTGCCCGGCGATAGCTCACCGCATACATCTGCATATATGATTCAGGCAAAAGCCCGTCGTTATG
>ERZ773147.3430-NODE-3430-length-12057-cov-6.511415_pt1 | contig 12057 bp, 7 predicted proteins | sample MGYA00580851_ERZ773147 | MGnify/ENA primary metagenome ERZ773147 (study PRJEB29015, sample SAMEA2737818) | human gut metagenome | biome: human gut; feature: human-associated habitat; material: faeces | place: China | collected 2012 ... | reverse complement strand
GTTCCCTGTTATAACAACCTGTAAAATAGAGAATAGCTGATAGTCCAATTATAATTTTATATTTCATATTGCGAATATTAGGAGTAACAAACACATTTCGATGCGGAAAGCTTTTATTAGAAGAAATATAATTATTATTACATTCTTTGTATCTCAACAGAAACCATAAATACTTTTTTTGCATGATTCCCTGCATGATAGTTCTCAATTCCTATATATACCATTTCCAAAAACAGACAATAACCAAAAAGTTATAAAATATGCAGGCTTGGGAGTTTAGTATTCTTCATCTTATTATCAACTTTAATTATGCGCTGCTTTATACCATAATGTATTTTCTTTCAGCACAGTCATAGGATTGTCACTCGGATCGGATGTTGTTATACCGGAAAATGTATTGATAGGAATAATACCTTTGGCCATAGTGTAGAAATTTTTTGTATGGGTTTTATATGGAACAAGATGATTTAGCTGCTCTCTAAATTGGTTTAATAATATAGGATCGTTACAGAGTGAGGTTATATAATCTGCAAAATCATAAAATATTACAGGAGTATAACCATCTAAACGTTGGATTGTTCCCCTCAGGGATTTGTCAAAAGAATATTTACTATTGATACTTTTTATGATGGCTGCCATATTCTCCAGTTCTGAACAGTCCGTTACTGCTAATGTCCCACAAGGCATTATTTCATAGGTTGAATAAAAATTGTAAAATTCTTCACATCCCGATTGATAATCGGGATTCCCCAGTAAATATTCCCCAATAGCGGCATAAGGCATTCCGTATGCCATCATCTCACTGGTAGAACCAATCAAATATTTTGTAACATCCTTTAATTCATAGGCAACCTCTATAGATGACATATAACAGTCATCAAATAGAATATATTCCATTTTCATGCCTGCATTAGCAATACCGGAGGCTAGAGATTTTATATCTGTTTGGTATTCGGCGGTCAGTCCTCCAAAATAACGTGTCAATGGAACACCCTGATATTCCCAATGCATTTTCATGTGAGGTGCGGAACGCACTTTCATCTCATAAACAGGAAGCCATCCCATACCGTGACATCCTATAATCATGGTATAAACAGAAGCCGGAGCAAATGCCTTTACATCATTTAAAATTGCTGTTATCCCATCGATTGTCGTAAAAGGCGGAGACTTATATTTTTTAAGTATTTCACGTTTACATCTCCCGTGAGAAGACACAATTTCAAACATCATGGCCTCCGTACTACCGGTAGAAATAAAAACAATTACTTTCTCATTGTTCAGCCCTATTTTCGTTATACATTTTTCCAGGTCAGATATGTTATTATAAAAATAGTTCGTCAAATTTGAGGACCATGGCAAATACATGAATAATGTTTTCCGGTTGGCTTCTATCTTTTGATTTTCCTCCTTCTCGCATGAAGAAAAAAGTAAAATTCCTCCCAATAAAAAGATAATGCTAACCTTTACGTAGATTTTTTTCGTTGTTTTCATCCTGCAAATTGTCCAATAACTCATTATTACTTTTTTATTATAGCCTTCCATTGTAAAATCTCTATTTTATCTTAAATGTGAATTGTAAATAACCATTTCCTGATATTCATAGAATCAAATCCTCTTATAATCTTACAATATTATGACTCATTATCTCACAATATATTGAATATTCTAATAAACAGCATGAATTTAATCGTTTATAACACGAGATGATTTTCTTTTCAATGCCCTATGGCAGTTCTCATTGGAGACACTGCCGAATGGCACTTGTTTCCGTTTCATTCTTGCAAAAAAAGATGAAACGGTTTAACAGGAACAACTGCCTGTTGAAACAATACCGGCACCAATGTCACAACAGGCAGTTTTATGGTTACTTATGGCAGTCCAAACCGATTTTCAAAGCCAAATCGCTCCGGCTTCCACATCCCCTGACTTATAAGTGTAAATTATAAACTCTTCAAGCGCTTCTTTCCATGTAAGATTGAAGGTTCCCATAATTGAATGTATGGCACGATTACTTTTTTCATCAAGCCCGTCTTCTTCCACCCCTTCGGGGTTCGTGTCTTCGTCTACCCCCACAGTCTCTTCACGGCTCCAGAACACCACTACCGGAATGTTTAGGTTGATATCCCATGTACCACGCTGGATCAATATTCCGGAAGGTTTATAGAACGGATCAAAAGTACCTGTTTCCGGATTGCCCTTGGATTTGTAGCCGTGATAAAGACGAATTTTCAGGTCGAATTCCTTACGGTCTTTCAAAAAACGGATAACTCCTTTCAAACCTATCGGGTTACTGTCTCCTGTTATTTCAGCTTCCTTGCTATGTTTGGTCTTGTCCCAGGGGGTAGTGTCCACATAAAGATAATCCACCAATTTCTGCGGTTCATTGTCATCGGCTTCCGGCTGACCGTCAAATGTGGGTTTTACATTTTCAGGCGTGAAGAAATGTTGATGAATATTATCCTGCCCGTTTTCTATAAACTGGCTGTTCATCAAATCTCCTTTGGCGTTATAGTAATAGATGAACATCAAATAAACGGGAGCCGGGGTGTATTTCCCATAAGTATAGTAGTCTCCATTTTTCTGCACGTAGAACTTGCTTTGACTGCCTTCGGCAAGCCTCCAACCCTTGCCGGCTTTCAGCTCATAAGTTATTTCCTGAATACGTTTCATGTGCTTGGCCGGAGATTCCGGATTCTGGTGAGGTCCACCGACTTTCTGTATTTCATTCCAGTCTGCATGCAGGTGACATTCCACAAGACGGATAGTCATTTTGGAAGGATCTTCATGCAATTTATTATCTGTCTCATTTTCAGGAATTACAGGATCTTTACTGCATGAATTGAACAACAACGAAAGAGCTGTTCCTATCAGGAACATCAATGCGATTTTACATACATTTGTTTTCATTTTTTATTTATTTGGTTAATAATAATTGTTATAAATCAAAAACTCCAGTTCACTACACAACGTACATCAGATCCCATGTCATGTGCATAGTAGCGTGAACGGTTAGTGTATTCTTTATATTCTTTGTTCAAGATATTGTCTGCCGCTATCATGAATTGTAGTTTGTATCCGTATTTTACAGGACACTCAAAGCTAGCAGCGAACCCCAAGAGGTGGTATGCCGGAGGGGTATAGGGAATAAGATCCGTATTCGAGTCAAACCGGGTCTGTTTTGCCACGAATCGATGTCTGATACTCAAACGTAATTTGGAATGCGATTTGGTTTCGTGAAGCCATGAGAGGTCATGGCTGAAACGGGAAGAGGGGATATAAGGAAGGTAATTTCCTGTCGTCTGTTCATTTGCCCGTATAAAAGAAGCAATCAGGTGATAATCCCATGAATTTATGGGCATGAAGTGAAAGTCAAAATCCATTCCGCGAAAGAAAGCCGGGGTCTGTTTGTATTGGAATACAGGGTATACCCCCGAAATAACAGTGATGGTTTCTTTCTTCGGTTCATCATAGATATAGCCGCTTATCCATTGCAGGTAACCGTCCATTCGGGCACTGAATACCTTATTGCTGTAACTGATGGAAGATATCCATTTATAGCTCCTTTCGGAGTGCATGGTAGAATCTCCTTTGACAAACATTCCGGATCCGAGTTCATTTCCGTTGCTATATAATTCATACACGTGAGGAGCTCTCCAGGCCAGCCCGAAATTAGTGGTGAGCTTCCATTGGTCAGAGAAATGATGATGACCTCCCAGACTGTATGATACGTTATTGAACTTTCTTGTTCCTCCATAGAGACTTCCTGTCCAGTCATAACCACTGGCACGGGTTTCCTGTCCGTCAAAACGAATACCTGCTTCAATTCCTCCTTTACTGTAATTATACTTCCCGATACCATATATTCCCATCTGTGTCTCCGTATAGTTGGGAATAACGGGAACAATACCTGTTCCTGCCTGACTGTGATTATCAATGAACATAATTTGTCCCCCAACCTCTGTTTGCCATGAATTATAATTCAATTTCCAGCAGAGAGAGTTTTGTAATGAGTTTAAGTGCAGGGAAACAGCTGGAATGTCGGAACCCAGACGCCGGATGCGGTTTTCCTGTCGGTCGTCCTTCTGCCAGGAACTTTGCCAGTAAAGATTTCCTGCGTTCCGCATACTGAACTTCATTTTACCAATGGCTGTCTGATGGGTAACTTTTTGATATGGGTATGCGATACTTCGCGTGAAAGGATCTGTGTACAGGGGACGTCCCAATCGGATACGTTCTGCCAGCAGATCTTCACTTCCCATCTGGGCACTGAACATTACTCCCGTCCGGTTGTAAAAGTGACTGTAGAATCCTTCTATTCTTAAACGTCCACGGTCATAGCCGAGTAAAGCGGAGGTATGATGTTCTCTGGCTCCAGTGTTATTTAGAAGATAGTTTGCGGTGGAACGGTCTCCGGAATTTGAATATGTCCCCTGTACTCGCCAGGCAAGGTCACGGAGAAAAGGGAAAGTGCCTTCCAACTGTCCGGTCAGCACATAACGGTGACCATTACTTCCATAAAGTATGGAAGTCTTTCCTTTCAAGGCCTTCTTCCGGAAGGGTAAGGGAGCCTGTTCCATGACAATAATTCCTCCCAAAGCTTCTGAACCATATCGTACCGCGTCAGAACCTTTTATCACCCGAATGGAAGCGTTTCCGTTCATATCCACTTCAGGAGCATGATCAACTCCCCATTGTTGGCCTGTCTGGCGGGAACCATTGTTTATGATTAATATCCGGTTGCCATACATTCCTTGGATGACAGGTTTGGCAACTGTCGTCCCCGTACTGATGGAACTTACGCCACTGACCTGTTCAAGCAGAGAGGTGAGAGAAGTTCCCAATGCGCGATTGATTGCGAAGGAAGTAAGGTTGTTGCTTACCGTATTCCGAGTCACTCCGGAGCACTCACCGGTAATAATGACTTCTTCCAGAATTTTTATCTCCGGATAAAGATATACTGTTTGAATATTCACCTTTTTGAATGCCTCACTCAAATATATATATTGAGATTTGTAGCCCAAACTCTGTACAAGAACTGTATCCTTGGAATTTGTCTTCCAAGGGATAATGATTCTTCCTCCGGTTGAACTGGCAAGGGGTTGATTCTCCAATAAGATGTAAGCTCCTTCAATCGGACGTCCGGTTTCCTTATCTACAACCAACAGTGTCCTATGTGTATCTGATTGCTGTCGGTATTTCTGTGCATACATCCTTGTAGGAGATATTGCACACAGCCAGACAATGAATAGACACACATATTGGAAATATGCATGAAATGTCATACTTTACGAAAATTGTAATGAAGTTATAAATTGTTTAAGATAACCAAAGGGCACAGCATCCCTCTTTCACATGTCATCTTATAATGCATGCAACCCATGAGAGGGATTGTAATAGTTGGACAGGAGGAGCGCGGAGAGACAATAGGGGAAAAGTAACAGTAATGTCCTTCTCCTTTTGGATAAGATATTCAACGGGGTTCTCTGTCTGAACGCAATTGTACTCAAAGCTCTCGGCTTCGGTAAATGAAGATAAAGTGAACAGGCAGATAGCACATTTATCGGCAGAATCATGATGGGAAGATTGTTGCTCATCATGAGATATACATAAATCTTCTTTGTGAACATGAAAGGCTTTCACAAAGAAGAAAGGCATCATAGTCAGCAACAATAAGCATGCCACTATGGCTCTGTATTTCCGCTTTTTTCTTGCATTATCCATTAGGTTGTAAAGATAGCAGATTGCATAATTGTACGCAATACCTATAAATGATGATTTTACGATCAAGTACGATTAAATATATTGTCCCGATTATTTTGATATGGGAATCAAATAAATCGACACATCGTTACCGGCTGTATGATAACAGGCTATAATAAATCTTCCTATTTTTATTCCTGTTCATATTGGAGGGCCTGTGTAAGATGCCCCCTAAAACCAAAATGATTCTTCTCCCAGAAAATATTCAGTAATGATCTCTTGATAAGTTTTGACCGATGAGCATTATTATTTTAAAATCAAGTACTTCGATTCTCATATAATTGTTTTTAAATTCGTTTAAAATTGAACGGTGTCCAATTGTTACGATAATACTTCAGTTCACGTTGATATTTCGAGGACGCAAAGTACGGCTCATTCCCAAAGCATAAGAGAAAGGATTGATGTCGAAATCGCGTTCAAATGTTCCGGTTACCATATTCTTTCTTTGCGGAAGTGTACCTGGAAAGTTTTGGTTACGCCAATTTCCTTGTACAGATATGCCAGCTTTTATCTTGTCTTCATTCCAATAGAAAGATTTTTTTATATTTATTGGTCGAGAGAGGCTACTACTACCCTCCTGAAGTTAGTAAACGGAATCATTTTTTACTTCCTCTTTTTTTCTTATTGTTGTGCATTAATAAATAAAGCTCTTGCAAGAAAAAAAAGGAATATTTTTGTCTTAGATATCATTGTGAATTTCAATTTAAATATAAACACAATATTGGACCGGATCAATTTGTCACAAATCATTTTATAACGAAGAAGGTATGTGTATGGACATATTAAAAAGAATAGCGTCACTCGTCAATACCAAATCATTAGCACCAATCATTTGAAAAACAATATACAAAAAACGCTTTCCGCCAATCTCCTTTAATTGGGCGGAGTTAAGTTCAAATCTTACATTATCCAAATATATATCCTTTACAGAAGAAAAGAGACCATTCAAGACGTTCTTGCTCCATTTATTCTTTTCCCATTGCAATGAATCATGATCCTTAATTACAAATTCCACATACTGTATCCATCTATCTATAGAATTGGAAAACTTATTTTTCACATCACCATAATTACTATTCTTAAGTTTATTTTTCACAAACTCATGCAAATCCGGTGTTGAGTAGGCTATCAACTCATTCTTCAATTCACTTAAGGGTTTAAAACCGGTGAATATTTTATCAAATTCTGCAAGCAACAAGCCACCATTACCCTTTGCATACATGCTTAAATGTAGTGTAAGCATGTTGCCTGTGTCGCTTTTTTCTTTCAGAGTTGTACTGATTTCCACAGCATACGCACTTTCATCATATGAAAAAATGTGACCATTAAATAGAGATGGATTTTCATATATCCCTCTCATATACTTCTGTTTTATAAAATCTGTATTTACAGTAGCCTTTCCTTCATAGTATTTATTCTTGTCAAACAGAAGTGATATTCTTTTTTTAGACCTACTATTATTGTACCTAAGATAGAAAGAAAGCTGATTTTGCTCATATTTTATATCTTCAAGAACCGTCTTCTCAAGATCTTCCAGAGTAAAAAGATATTTTTCTCCCCCTACATTTATAGAATAAAAGTCCACTAACCGGCCTAAATTCTCAATTGTAAACATGTTCACTTTATGTAATCTGTAAAAGCTATCAAAATCAAGCTTTGCATAATAATCAGCATTTGCTTTCCACTCAGCTTGTGCACCATTAACCATTTGATAATCGTCAGGTTTGCTCACAAAGCCGGTAAAAGTGAATTCATTCTTAAAAGGTGAACCATTTACCGTGCCTGTAACATATAGCACAAATGAGCCTTTTTGATAATCTTTCCTTTTCACTACAGCCTCAGTTATTTTTATCATTTTCCCGTTTATCTGCAGCGTCTCTTTCTGTGCCGGAATTTCTACCGGTTCGTGCCAGTTTGCAATCAGCATTCTTTTTCCGGACAGTAAAATCCGAAGCTGCGCAGTCTGCTGCCAGCTTTCCTCTCGGCTGTTATCCAATTCGCCCGGCTCCGGCATCCGCCACACCATGCAGCAGTTTCCGTTGCCGCCCTGCAAACTAATCCTTCCGACCGTCCTCTCATGTTCTTCCTGTAACCGAAACTCCCCGCAGTCCTTGCCCGGAAGGTTTTTTACTTTTACTTCCATACGATTGTGTCCGTTTTGTTCCTCTATTCTGACAAATCCGGCATTTTTGATTTTTACGCCGTCTTCCAGATAATCCAGATATGCGATCTGTTTTCGATATTCCGCCATGCCTGTCCTCCTTTTTCCATCCCATTTGTTTTTAAGAAAACCTGATAGTAACTTATGCCTCTACTCTGCATTTTATGATTCCGGTTCTGTATGGGTTGGCAAAATCATATATTCCGGTAACAGATATTCCCGCAGGATCGTATCCTTTCCCGGTCTGAAAATGTCCGGTGATTTAATCTCTGCAGAATGGAGCTTTCCATGGCAAATGTTCTCGCACATCTTTCCTCCATCCTCATTCCTGCCGTGATCTTCTTCATCATCGGCTATGGGTGGATTCATAAATGCAATCTCTACGACGACTTTATAAACGGCGCAGCGGACGGTCTGAAAACGGTCGTCGGCATCGTCCCAACGCTCATCGGGCTGATGATGGCAGTCGGGATTCTGCGGGGCTCCGGGCTGCTGGATCTTCCGGGAAAGCTGCTGCAAAAATACGCCGCTGGCAGTTCCATAAGCGGTATGTTCCCGGAGTTTTTCCCGCTCATTTTCATCTTCCGCGGCGACCGGGCTGGTGCTCGATATTTTCAAAACCTACGGGACAGATTCTCTGGCCGGACGCATCACGTCGATTCTGATGAGCTGCACAGAAACCTGTTTTTACACGATGTCTGTTTATTTTATGACGGCGCGCGTTTCCAAATCCAGATATACGCTGGCAGGCGCGCTGTTTTCTACCGCCGTCGGTGTCGTTATGAGCGTGCTGCTGGCATACCTGATGTAAATTTCCACAAAAACAGCGGACAGCTGCGCATCGAACGATGTGTGACTGCCCGCCTGCAAACTATGCTTCTGTTCAGCATCCAAATGCTATATCAACAATCTATCTTCGGTCCATCCCCCTGCAAAAAATCACTGCCGCAAACGTACTGACAAGTGTCGCCAGCACCGCAGGACCGACCACTGCGGCGGGGCTGGCGCTTCCGTACTGGCTGCGATAGGCGATCATGTTGACCGGAATCAGCTGCAGGGACGAAATATTTAAAATCAGGAATGTACACATTTCATTGCTCGCCGTATCTTTTGGAACGTTTTTCAGATACCCCGTCTGTCTCCGTTTTTCTTCCAGCTGTGCAAGATCCTCCATCGCCTTTAATCCCGCCGGAGTTGCCGCCCAGCCAAGTCCGAGGACGTTTGCAACAATATTGGTGGAAATTGACTCCCGCGCCGGATGATTTTTCGGAATCCGGGGAAATAAAAACGACACAAAAGGGCTGATGCCGCGCGTCAATGCAGCAATCAGCCCCGCCTGCTGTGCGATTTTCATCAGACCTGTCCAAAGTCCCATGATCCCGCACATCGTAATACATAAATCCACAGCTTCCCCGGCACTTTCCAGGGCGGCATTGGACACCGCCTCCAGATTGCCGGTAAAAGCTCCGTATAAGATTCCAAGAACAATCATTCCTGCCCAGATTGCATTCAGCATCGCGTTACCCGCTTTTCTTTCAGCCTATGCAAAACAGGAAGGCGTTATGCCTTTCCCTCCTCGATCGCAGCTTTGCGGCTGTTGATCCTACGGATAATTTCCATATCGAATTTAGGCTTTCTGCTATAGGTATAAAGACCGTTCATTTCCTGCTCTACATCGTACAGCTGGGTGTAGCAGAAGCCGAACATCTTCGGATTGTCCAAAAGCACATCCGTCAGACCCTTATAACGTGCAAGAAACTCTTCCTCGGTTCTGGGTCCGTCGCCGTAGCCCCAGCTGTCCTTGTTCACGCCCTCAACATCCCACTTGATACCGCCGTACTCGCTGATAAATACCGGAATATCGACAATCTGTTTCTGTCTCGGCGCATGGTTATCCCATGCCAGAATGCCGTCCTTTGCATAGCTCTCATAATGACTTGCGAACTCTTCCGGGTTCTGCTCGTAGTCGTGCAGATCGTAAATATCAGTAATGACATGGAAATTGCCGCTGGTATCGATGCAGGGTCTGGTCGTATCGTAGAGCTTCGTCATCCGATAGACAATTGCCAGAAGGTCGTCATCCTGCTTGCGCCCTTCATAATCCCATGTCTCGTTAAACGGGCACCAGCCGATGATCGCAGGATGATTGAAATCCCTTTCAACCGCTTCCATCCATTCAGGCAGGAAGTTTTTCAATCCATCCGGTGCGCTCGGATCCATCCCCCAGTTGCCCTGCTCGCCCCATACAAGATAACCCAGACGATCGCAATGATACAGGAAACGGGGCTCGAACACTTTTTCATGCAAACGCGCGCCGTTGAAGCCTGCTGCCATCGACAGCTTCACATCGTTTTCCAGCGCTTCATCGGTAGATGCGGTATAAATGCCGTCCGTATAAAATCCCTGATCCAGAACGAGTCTCTGGAACACGGATTTTCCGTTAATCAGCACCTTTTCTCCGGAAATTGTGATATTGCGCAGTCCGAAATAGCTGTGAACAGTATCTTCCCCAAAAGTAATTGTCAAATCATACAGTCTGCCTGCTCCAGCCTCCCACAGATGCACTTCGGAAAGAGGCAGCGTCACAACAACATTTCCGCCAGCAGTTGTGGTTTCCGCCTGGCCACAGCGTCTTCCTTCATAAAACGCTTCTGCGCGGAACGATCCGTCGCCGACGGTCACCGCCTCGATCGTAAGCGTGCCTGCTTCCACGTTCGGAAAGAAACGTGCTTTTTTCACATAATTTTCCGGCACGAACTCAAGCCAAACCGTCTGCCAGATACCGGTGGTTCTGGTGTATTCACAGCCATGGGAATAGTAGAGCCCACTCTGTTTGCCATGGGGCTGTTTGCCGCTTCTCAAATCGTCCTCTGCGTATACGGCGATATCGTTTGCACCGGCCTGTACATAAGCCGTGATATCGAATGTAAAAGAGGTATAACCGCCTTTATGCCGTCCAACCTCTGTTCCGTTGATCCATACGCGCGCATCATAATCCACCGCGCCAAAATGCAGCAGAACGCGTCCTTTTACCTCCACTTCAGTCAGTTCTACGGTCTTATGATACCATACGGCATCCATGTAATCCTTATAGCCGATTCCGCTCAGATCGCTTTCCGGGCAAAACGGAACGATAATCTTTTTCTCCCAATCCTTCTTTTCATAAAAACAACGGTCTACGCCGCTTTTACCAAAGTCGAAAGAAAAATCCCATTCTCCGTTTAAGTTTTTCCATGTGCTTCTTTCCCACTGAGGAAGCGGATGCTCCGGTCTGGGCATTGTGTTCATAATGATAGTTCCTCCTTTTATAAATCCCTGCTCTGTTGTTGTACCTGAAAAAGGAATATTTTCAGGCATCTGTACTTTTTCAGAATACACTCACACAGGCCTCCGAACAATCAAGAAAACACCATAAATCCCTGTAAAATTGCACAATCCTCTTTTTCCGTCAGATGCCCTCGCCATCAAATGCAGGAATAAAGCTTTCCTGCGCCGTTTCTTGATCCTGAATAAAGCCGTTTTCGATTCCGTTTTCTATCGCGAAATCAATCAGAGCTTCGTATTCGTCCTCCGTCAGACGGCGCTGCAATCCCGTAAGGCAGGCGCTTTGCGCGAGCTTTGGCAGCGTCTTCTCCAGCACAGACGGAATCGGCGTGTACTGATTCATCAGACTGATATAAATCCGCTCCCCATAGGTTTTTAACAGATAGGAAAGCACTCTCTTCGAATCTGCCTCCTGTCCCGGCAGGGCAAGATGCCGCACGATAACGCCTTTTTTCATTAAAAATTCTGTGTCCTCGTCGGCTTCTTCACATGCGTCATTCATCTGCGGCGCTAAAAGCAGCGTCCCATCCGGCGCTGCAAAAACCGGCTCGCCGACCTGTCTGACCATCTCTGCTGCTGCTGTTTCAAAATAATCCGGCGCATTCGAAAGCAGCCCGGAAAGCGCTGCAGATTCATATTTCAAATCGGGCAGATAAATATCCACAAGCCCGTCCAGCAGCTGCAGCGTGCTGACTTTTTCATAAGAAGAGGTATTGTATACAATCGGGATCCGCAGTCCCTCCCGCTTTGCCGCCCGCAGCGCCGGAACAATCAGCGGTACAAAATGCGTCGGCGTCACGAGGTTGATGTTG
>ERZ773147.3426-NODE-3426-length-12063-cov-214.527981_pt1 | contig 12063 bp, 15 predicted proteins | sample MGYA00580851_ERZ773147 | MGnify/ENA primary metagenome ERZ773147 (study PRJEB29015, sample SAMEA2737818) | human gut metagenome | biome: human gut; feature: human-associated habitat; material: faeces | place: China | collected 2012 ... | reverse complement strand
AAAGCCCCACCCCCTCTCTCCGCGCAGGCGTTGCCCCGGCAAAAGTTGGCCATGTTTTTCAAGGATTGCATTAAATAAATACATAATACTGTTATCGTATTTAATCAAATATTATAACATTGTTATCATATTTAATATGATAAAAGCTATTGACAAAATACGTCCATTATGCTATAATACATATAACAAGGGAACACCACTTAGAGTGTAGAAAGGTTTATAGTATGAGTGAACTTACATGTAATTATGAGCAAGCTAATACTGATTTGGCCATTATTGAGCGTTGCATTTTTGAACTTAATCGTGGAATACGGGTCAATGAAATGACAGGTTTGTTAATTGGTCAGTCATGGAGGATGATATGATTTCAGGATATCTAGATCATGTTTTTGAAACTGAATTGGCTGAATTATGCAGTTCCAAGAACTGGGTGTATAATATTGATTATTACACACGAACTGTAATAATAATTAAACAGTATCGCGTTTTGGCAATGCATAGATTAGATTATTTAGAGAATTATAATATGTTGAAGGATTTACCGAAAGCCATTGAAATTACCATCGAATCGTTAGACGAAAGATGGTTTCATGCGTGTGATGAACGGGAGAAGATGGCTAAGTTAAAAGCATTTTGTATTTATTATGCTCTGCCAAGTCCAATACTTTGTAATGATATAGTTTCGATAAAATGGTATGAATTGGAAATTAAGATGGATATATCTCTATCATTAAAGGATATGATAGAATATATAAATAAAATTATTAAAAAGTGAGGTATTATCAATGGCAAACAATTTCTTGAAAGAATCAATGCTGAAGGTAGCACAGAGAGAGACTTCATTGTCTCGTCTTATGGAAGGACGGGAGAAAATTAAAACTGAGGATATTATCAAAAAGTATCCTAATGGCGTTACACTTACAGAGTTTGACTTAGTAACTATTGACGATAGTACTTTTCCGGTATTTGCATTTGCCGAGAACGACAAAGAGTGTTTTTTTGGAGGTCATGTGCTTACAAAAATTGCCACTGGGTGGGTAAAAGCATGCGATGGAGATGTGGAAATAGCATCTGACAATTTGAAGTCCTGCGGGGGAATTAGGGTTCAATTCGAGCTTAGCAGAACTAATAAAAATAATAATATTACATTGGTCAAGGTACTGGGTTAATCCCAGTACCTTGATAAGAAGGTGTTTGTATGAAAGAAATAGAGAAAGATGTAAGACGCATAATAGGTTTTTATTGTAGTTTGCTTAGAGAGGATTTGGGATGTACGCAAAATGTTGTTGCTGATGTAACGCAGAAGTCGAGGAGACTTGTTTCTCATTTTGAGCATGGTAATTCTGATAATATTAATGTTTTTTTATGGTATATTATTAATGGATTATTTGTTTATTATGGTCAAGATATATGTGAAGATATTAATGCAATGAGGTATAAATATGACAACAGCCGAGATTCTCAACATAGATATAGAAGATTTTCTGAAACTTGATAAAAAGACATTATCGAAATATGTCTCACAATTAGCCTCAACTGCCAATAAAAGATTAAAACGACTTGAATCTGTTCAAGGTGGCGTGTTATCTCCTGCTTATTCAGCCATTGAAAGAAGTAAGGGGGGGGCACATTTTTCTGCAAAAGGCAAGAATTTAAATGAATTGAGGGGCGAGTTTACCCGAGTTTCGCAATTTTTAAGAAATAAAACGTCGACTGTTAAAGGATGGAAAACTACTTATAGCGAATTTGGAGAGAGAATAGGTATATATTTAACTCCCGAGGAGACATTGTTGTTCTGGAATGTATATAATAATATATTAAAGGATTATCCGGACTTGATAGGTAAATTACATGTAAGTTCAGATGAATTGCAAAGAGCAATAGGACGTTTTATGTACTTTGAAAAAAATCCTTCAGATATTATAGAAAAAGTTAAGTCGTGGTTGGCGGAGGAATATGATGAGCGTATCGAAGACATTTCATACATCTTTTCCGATGACGATTTTTTCGAAGGAGGGGATTTTTAGATATAATAAGGAGTCATTTCATTTACTATTAAAAAGCTGTTTCTTTGAAAAAGTTAAAGATAATAAAAAAATATCGTATTATAATATACCATGTGCGTTTGATATAGAAACAACATCATTTATTCAAAATGAAGAAAAATATGGTGTGATGTATGAATGGACATTCGGCATAGATGATTATGTAGTATATGGACGTTATTGGCAGGAATTTATCGAATTGCTGACTATTTTATCAGAAGAATTAAATTTATGTGATAAACAAATACTTGTTTGTTATGTTCATAATTTATCATTTGAATTTCAATTTATTCGTAATTTAATAAAATGGAATAAAGTATTTGCGGTAAAAGAGCGGGAACCTGTGCGTTGTCTTTCAGAACTTGGTATAGAATTTAGATGCTCCTATAAATTGAGTGGTTATTCGTTATCTAAGGTGGGTGAGCATTTAACAAAATACAAAGTACAGAAGATGGTAGGAGATTTGGATTATTCACTATTAAGGAATTCTGAAACAGTTTTAACAGAAAAAGAATTACAGTATTGTGAACATGATGTTCGTGTGGTCATGTCATACATAAGAGAGCTAATTGAGCAATATGGTGATATAACAAGAATACAATTAACAAAGACGGGATTTGTACGCGATTATTGTCGTAAAAAATGTTTCTATTCAAATTTGAAAGGAGTTAAACGGTCAGATAATTATAATAGATATCGTACATTTATCGAATCAATGAAATTAACAGTAGATGAATATGACCAATTAAAAAAAGCTTTTACGGGAGGATTTACACATGCTAATAGTTTTTATAGTGGTAAAATATTATTTAATGTTGCTTCCTATGATTTAACATCTTCATATCCTACTGTAATGCTTTCAGAATTATTTCCTATGTCGTCCAGTGAGAGAGTTAATATAAAAACACAGGCAGAACTAGAATATAATTTAAAAAATTATTGTTGCTTATTTGACTGTGAATTTTATAATATACATTCAAAAACTGAGTTCGAAAATATATTGTCTTATTCAAAATGTAGAAAAGTTCAAAATCCAATATTAAATAATGGTCGTATATATGTTGCTGATTATCTGGTAACAACATTAACGGAAACCGACTTTAAAATGATTCAGAAATTTTATCATGTAGACAAATTTGTTATACATAATTTTAGAAGATATCGGAAAGGTTTTTTACCGAAAGAATTTATACTTGCAATATTAAAGTTGTATAATGATAAAACATTATTAAAAGGGGTAGAAGGGAAAGAAGTGGAATATTTAAATAGTAAGGAATTTATAAATTCACTTTATGGAATGTGTGTTACTGATATTTGCAGAGATGAAATAACATATAATGAAGATTGGGGAAAAGTATGTGTTGATTATGAAGCGGAAATAAATAAATATAATAAAAGTAAAAAAAGGTTTTTATTTTATCCGTGGGGAGTTTGGATAACTTCATATGCAAGGCGTAATTTATACACTGCCATATATGAATGTGGAAATGATTATGTTTATTCGGACACAGATTCTGTTAAGATTCTTAATTATAAGAATCATTTAAAATATTTTGAAAAATATAATGAAAACATACTTAAAAAGTTAAAGTATATGTGTAATGTTTATGAAATTGATATTTCATTGCTTTCACCTAAAAATATGAAAGGCGAAGTAAAACCTCTTGGTGTATGGGATTTTGAGCATATATATGACAAATTTAAAACATTAGGGGCTAAAAGATATATTGTAGAATATGAAGGAAAAAAAGTTCTTACAGTATCTGGACTAAATAAACAGTGTGCTATTAAATATATGGAAGAAAAATATGGTGATGAAGTGTTCGAGAATTTTAATGATGAATTGGAAATTCCGTCAGAATATACAGGGAAACTAACACACACTTATATTGATTATGAACAAGAGGGTCAGTTAACTGACTACCAAGGAAAAGTGGCGCATTTTCATGAAATGAGTTCTGTAAATTTGTCGGGAGCTGATTACACTTTGAAAATATCTAAGCAATATGCAGATTTTTTAAGAGGAATTGAGGATAAACGAATATGAGTAAAAATTCTATATTCTGGTCTCCTAAAAAAATATTATCAAAAGGTTGTACATATAATATGGTTATAGGAGAACGCAGTAACGGTAAAACTTATGGCGTTGAGTTATATAGTTTAAAAAAATATATTGAAACAGGAGAGCAATTTGCTATTATAAGAAGATGGGGTGACGACTTTAAAGGCAAACGTGGTGCAACAATGTTTGATTCGATAGTGGCAAATGAAGAGATTAAAAAACTGACAAAGGGAGAGTGGACTGATATCTATTATTATTCTTCTCGTTGGTTTTTGTGCAGATATGAAGATGATAAACGCATAGTAGATGTTAAACCTTTGGCATACGGGTTTTCTCTTTCTGCTATGGAGCATGATAAATCCACTTCATACCCTGGTATAACGACAATCATTTTTGATGAGTTTTTAACACGTAGTGGATATTTGCAAAATGAGTTTGTTTTGTTTATGAATGTTATTAGTACGATTGCACGACTAAGAACTAATATAAAAATATTTATGCTCGGTAATACTGTTAATCAATACTGTCCTTATTTTGACGAAATGGGGTTGTATCGTGTTCGTAAAATGAAGCAAGGGGATATTGATGTTTATGAATACGGAAATAGCGAATTAAAGGTTGCGGTTGAATATTGTGAATCATTATCTAATAAAGGAAAAAAGAACAGTAACTTTTTATTTGCTTTTGAAAATCCTAAACTAGAAATGATAACAACGGGTACATGGGAAATGGATATTTATCCCCATTGTCCTTTCAAGTACAAATCAAATGAAATTATATACACATATTTTATTATATTTGACAATAATATACTCCAATGTGAAATAATTGTTACTAATAATATAACATTTACTTTTATTCATAGAAAAACAACACCATTGAAAAGCGAGGACAACGATTTGATATATTCAACTTCTTATGATCCCCGTTGTAATTGGCGTAGAAATATGCTAAACTCAAAGGATAATATCGATGCCCAAATAAAATGGTATTTTATTACGGATAGAGTATATTATCAGGATAATACCGTTGGAGAGATTGTAAAAAATTACTTATTATGGTGCAAAAAAAGAGGATGATAGTCATCCTCTTTCAACTTGGTTTACTATTATAATATAGTGTTACTGTAGTATCACTCGAAATTGTTTCTGTATGTTGGTAAACAATATAATCATCGGGAGATATTCTTGCCATGTATAAGATTGTTCCTGAAGGAACTTGAATCGATGTAACTTGTTCGCCAGAACTATTTAATGCATATGATTTGTTACTATATGCTCCACGATATTCATAACTACTTCGGGTTGGATAGTTGTTACCTACATTCATATACTCGTTATAATCTGGCTCAGCATCATCAAGTATTCCTGCCGAATTTAATGTTACGGTAACGGTTGATGGTAGCTTAGTCCATGATAACGGAGATGAAATATCGCTATTCTCGTACTGCTCATTATTACTATATGCTTGAACGGTAATAGAATATGTCTTATAATCGGGGAACGAATTATTGTTCATAGTCACCGTATATACATCATTTTCAAGAGTCGCAGACCAATTTAAAGGATATCCCATTTCCACACCGTCAACATAAACCCGATATGCATAAGCTCGTGAGTCATTAGGGAAACTGAATTTACATATGTCCGTGGTTGATAAATCTGTCAATATCGGCGTCGTAAGTTTTATTTTACTCTTAGTCCATGATAACGGAGATGAAATATCGCTATTCTCGTACTGCTCATTATTACTATATGCTTGAACGGTAATAGAATATGTCTTATAATCGGGGAACGAATTATTGTTCATAGTCACCGTATATACATCATTTTCAAGAGTCGCAGACCAATTTAAAGGATATCCCATTTCCACACCGTCAACATAAACCCGATATGCATAAGCTCGTGAGTCATTAGGGAAACTGAATTTACATATGTCCGTGGTTGATAAATCTGTCAATATCGGCGTCGTAAGTTCTATCGAATCTTCTTTTTCTAAAATAATACCCTGTGTCAAAAGATTTTCTATTTCGGTAAGTTCCTCAGTTAAAGCACTATCAAAATTTTCAAGATGAATAGAATTTATTTGAGTAAATCCAAAGCATTGATTTAATTTTTTACTCATTAACGAGGGCTTACCAATAAGAGATTTGTATGTTGACGGTTCTTGAATAGTTGGACGTGTATATATGATATATACATTATTTGGAGCATAATAAGAAAGAAAAGCATTTGTTAGATCTCCGCGTACCGTGGTTTCCATTTGCATATTACTGATTGTGTTAACAGTGGATTTTACGTCGTCTATTGCCATACCACCAATATGTCTCATTTGTGCAGAAAAGGTGTGTCTTGGCATAACAAACGGAGCAGCTGCAGATATTCCAAGTCCTCCAATTCCCAGCAAAAGTGATTGAAACATAGTGCGTTGATTACTTGACCCAATAGGTATTTGCTGACCTACTTGCGCCATTTTTGTTATTTTTATGACTTCATCGGCCATAATATAAACAGAAGCCATTCCGGAATTGAAGTCAAATACATAATCTATCCGTAATACTTTCCCCATAAATTCAGATGTAGAAAGTTCGATTATTCCGAGAAATGGGATAAATACTTCAATTCGTGTATATGGGGCATAATCAAGAAAATTATTGAAATAGGGAATGATTTGCTTATTACATAACGTAATTCGCGCAAGAGATAAAGCACTTCTCGCAAATATTCCATGCACTTCGGTGTCTTGATTATTGATATGTATCGTTCCATCTATACCAAAGGGAATAACTTTAGTTAAATCAAAAGGATATACTGTAAGAGAGCATATATTTTGAATCGGCTCGTTTCTCCAAAATGAGTTTATTAAGTCACGCCATGAAGGTGTATTAAGAAAATTTTCTAATGCTTCAACATCAGATAAATTCATAATATACCCACTATTAAATTTTGTGTAAGGACTATATCTATAATTGGGTGTGTTTACATTTGTACTCATTTATCCTACCACCTCCAAAAAGAATGTATACATATCGTCATCACCATATGTTGTATTTATAATAGATTGAGGAACTTCTTCAACTGTTATATTCGGTTCTTTTGACACGGGTAATGAACTGTCTATCAAATAAGGATCCCATTCGTATTCATTGCGTTCAATGATCGCCGATTGTAATAGTATTTTGTCCTTATAAGACATAAGCACATCAACATGCATGTCTATTTGCCATAAGTTTGTAGCAATCGATATTATATTTGTAACATAATAATAGCGATTGAATTTTGGAAGATAAACATAATTAAACGTAGGAAAATCATTCATTTCAATTATGATTGATGGATTTGTAATAGATGTCTTATCACGTAAATATCCGTTCAAGGTTGAAACATTTTCAAGAAAATTAGTTTTATCAAGTCGGTTTTGCTCCGCATTGTTATGATATAAAATCATGTCCAAAGAGCCATCATCATATTCCTTAAGATTATTTTTTAAAAAATTAGCAAGTTCCTCCGGAATTTCTTGTTCCTCTCCGAAATCTATTGTTTTATTCTGCAATTCAGTTATAAATTGATGATTAGAATATATCTTTAAACTATCTTCAGGATATTCAGGCCCTGGTGTATTGCCTTCTATGTTACACAAATATATATCCGATATATCGCCCTCGACATTTGTGTATCCTTGCTGTACCCAAGCACCATTATTTTTATAATCCAATAACATGTAATTATATGTTTTTTCATTTATTGTTACATGCAAAGGAATTATTCCACGGTCCAATGACGAAGAAGATAATGCAGGATCTGTAACTACTGATGGAATCGTGTATTTTCCCTTAATACTACCCCCCGGTAAATTCTTTAACCAACTTTCTACACGTTGTACTGTCGATTTAAGTACTAACGGATAACCATTTATTAATATACCCTTGTTATACCTAATATAAGTTCCATACAATGTCGATGTTCCGTCTTTGTAATATGTGGTCACTGTAGACGCACGATTATTTACTCTTACAGCAGCATAAATTTCATAATTGTATGTTGTAAAACCGTCTGCGTCTTTCATTTTTGTATGAAAACCGTTTTTAATACTATAAAAATTTGCTGTACCACTACTATATCCTGTCAAAATGCGATACCAATAGGCCATAAAATTAATCCTTTCTATATAGGGAGGCGGGGTGTAAGAACCCGCAAACTTACACCCCGTTTATGTGATACTTAAGCAACAAAGAAAACTACGAAGTTCTCATTGAGGTCGTTAAAGTAACCTGCTTTATATTTATAGAAATAATTTGTGAAATCTGCTTTTGCATTATATTGCGTATTCACCCACTGTTCAACATTAGTAACACCGAGGGCATATCTGTCAAACATAACACCCAAAATTCCACTTGCTGCTACAGCATTACCACTACCAGAAGTAACATTGATAGCACTAGTAGAATTAAATGCGTAATCAGTACCACTACCTTGCCAATAAGGGACGACTTCGTACTTTGTAATAGCAGTAAACTCGTTATGATAAACGTCAGACTGCAAAAATACATCAGCAGAACGGGCAAACTCAGATAAAAGAATGAAATGTTGTTCCTCTTTCGGTGTAAACTTCTGCGTTTCACCTACATTGAAAAGCGTAGACATACGAGACAATCTATCAGAGTAAAGTCCCATATAATAGGAAGCGAAACGCACAAATTCAGGAGTTGTAACAGCTTCTGTCGCAGTAATGGACGTTGAATATCTTTGGTTATAAAGATATAACAAATTGACAGCCCTTGTATGCGAAGCTCCCGTAAATACTGTACCACTACCATAATCCTTATACAGTGTATCAGCAATAGCACTATTAATGGTACGCATAATTAGATTATCAATGGCAATCGTAAATGCTTTACTGATTTCATTGAATATCATTGAAACGAATCCGTCAAGCTCTGCAACTCCCGTAAAAGCACTACGCAGTTGCTTTTCTGTTATAGTTCTATCAACTTCAAAAGTTGCATATTTAGAGAAAAATTTGACATACACATCCGGCAAATTAACTTGATTCGGGTCGTAACTAGCGCCGTTAACCAACTCATAGCTTTCATTTTCTACCGCTTCCGGGATTGCCGAACTTATTTTTTGTGTTACACTCCCCCACATTACACTGTCCATATATACAGACGGAGCAAGTCCGGTGTATGGACGATTAACAAAAACAACTTTACCAATACGGTCCACTAATTTTCTTACATAATTATCAAAAGAATTTGCGTTAAAAATCGCTGTTCCAACATCAACAACATTAGACAGATCTTCGGCAACAACGACAGAATCACCGAGTACTTCTTTTGTAGTTGTATTTATAAGTTCATAAATCTGTGATACCTGCATAAATTAACCTCCAATAGTAATAGTTTTACTAGTAAACTGAACTTTATCATCTGGCGTAATACTCATTTGTACTGTAGTGATTGAATTATCCCCAACTATTTGATAAACAACCCCCTGTACAAAAGTGGATACTACTGAAAAATTTACATACCGTTCTTTTTGTTCCACTCCTGCGATACTATAATTTGTTATCAGAATAGGTTTACCATACGATCCCTCATAAACATCCCAAATTCCTTCTACAGTTTGTGCAGCAGAATTAAGTACAAAATTGAGACCCTTTAAATTAAGTGATTGATATCCGCCTAGCATACTTATCTCCTTTACGAATAAATTTTCACAGTTAAAATATCATCAACTGTTTTAAAAACTTCTTCTATATAATCCCACAAGCGAAATTCGATTTCCTTCATCATTATCTCTTGTGGTGTAATTCCACTACTTCCACCTTCTTTAGTTATGATGGAACTTGTTGTTTTGTCATTACTGTCGTTTCCGGTCTTATTGTTTTTGTCTGTAAGATTATTAAATGTCTCTGTCTCTTCTGTTGTCGCATTATTAACATTATTGGCTACTGGATTCTTAGAACTGGAATTAAACCCGTAATAATTATTATCGATGTTGTTGTTTCCTGATGCATTACTCGCAATAGAGCCAGTTCGTACATTAGTATTAATGGTATTATAAGTTGTAACAAGATTGTCATTACTATTTATTGTTTCCTTATAATGTAATAAATCAGTAGGGCTATATTCGCTAATATAAATATTATATAAATTATCCCATATGTGATTATAATACGCATAAATAATCGCACACAACATGTTAAGATTAACATCAGAAAGAATCCCATTAACAAGCATTTTTTCAACAAGGGGGGAAACAATCTTTTCACCGGAATGATTACCTATATATACATAATCCAGCTGCTGACCCGTTATAAATTCACTCCACGGAACATTGGAATGCGCATCTGTTATGCGTGTAAACACACCATCTGTAATTTTTATTACATCAATTAACTGTGTTCGATTCGTCATTTTCAATGTCACTTCCTTCCCGTTCAATCTCTTCTACTTGTGAGTCAGTTATCTGATCTAACATCTCCTCATGCTGTTCCCAAATGGAAGATAATTTTACAGATATATTTGTACCATACATAGCATTCACTTTATTCCAGCATGTACGTCTACAATTTAACATATCTGTAACTAGTGGATAAAGTGTGTCTACGTTCATAGATGCCTCCCCACTCATTATTCTTTCACGCTTCATATTATAATTTGAATTGATGCCTACAGAATTTTTCCATGCCGCTTGTAAATATTGGTGATGCTCAATCAAGTCCGTAAGGGACTGTGAGCCAGTATTTGCATATGGAATTGTTTTTATTGCTTCAATAAAAGCTTGATCCGTAACAACACTCAATTTTCCATTTATGATATCTTCAATAAAAATTTCACATTGTTTGCGCGAGGCATCAGTGTTAGCGGTAAGCAATGAAACAATACGGGATTGAATAACAGCCATATTCATTGTTATATCACTCTCAATGAGCTGTGAAGCATACCTAGTAAATAACGGCATTAATCCTATAAATGAAGAATCATTATACATAAGAACACATTCTTCATCGATTTTTAAATCATAAGACCACTTCAAGGCTGGATTAGCCCCAATGAATCTTTCAGGAATATAATAAGGATTAGGCTCTCCGCCGAGGTTTCCACCTAGCATACGAATTTCACCGTCAGGACATCTTGTAACACAAGTTTTACCTTGAATCTTCAACATCAATTCTATTTCACGTTGGGGCATTGTATCAGGTAATCCCTCATACTCAAAAATAGACGAAGTTGAATTAAGCATCAATGAAATATAATAGGTGAGAGAGGATTGTTTGTCGTTTACAGATGGATTATATGCTAAAGAATCAAGCACCTTGTTATAAAACTTATATTCCATATTACTCCTTATGAGAATAATCAATAAGACCTTCTCCAACAATATATGCGATAACAGATGCGATAGACATAACAATACCTGATATTTGTGCAACATCATTATCACTAAGACCAAACGCTACACATAATCCACTTATCAAGCCTGCAACAGCCACCCATAATTTACGTGACGTCAATTTTTGTTTCCAATCCATAATATTACCTCATAATCAAAGAAAATAATGTAGTAACTCCAGCAGTAACAATGGCGGTAATAATTATTGTTAAAATCTGTGATGGTTTTTGTTCAATACTAGAAATTCGCTCATTCATTGTTAACACTGTTTTTTCCATTTGCTCCTGTAAAGTAGTCAAACGTGAAACACAGTTTGAAAGTTCAATGAGCATACTATCATGTTCTTCTAGCATATATTATCACCCATTTATATTATACAATAAAAAATATTTTTTGTCAATACATGCGTGTAGTGTTCTACACGCTTTTTTATTGTCATGCTATTATTTTAACATACTACTATTTTAATATGCTAACGTTTTACTAAGCTAAAACGGCAACGCCTGCGCGGAGAGAGGGGGTGGGGCTTTACCATCTCATTTTGGGCAGAAAAAAAGCA
>ERZ773147.3423-NODE-3423-length-12068-cov-3.295680_pt1 | contig 12068 bp, 12 predicted proteins | sample MGYA00580851_ERZ773147 | MGnify/ENA primary metagenome ERZ773147 (study PRJEB29015, sample SAMEA2737818) | human gut metagenome | biome: human gut; feature: human-associated habitat; material: faeces | place: China | collected 2012 ... | reverse complement strand
GAATACAAATAAAATTATAAGTAAATTACTTGATATCTTAAGTTTATTAGTAAAATATAAAACAAGTATTGTAATTATTGTTGATAAAATAAATATTATTCCACCCATTGTAGGCGTACCATCTTTTTTCTTATGAGCATCCTCTAAATAAACACTTACCCTTTGTTCAATATGTTTTTTTCTTAGTATTGGTACAATTATAACACCTAGAAATAATGATGCTAAAAAACCAATCATAATTGATAATACTGATTTTGCAAGTATCAACATTAATACCATCTCCCATTTAATAATTATACTATATATATTATTATTTTCAAATGTTTTTTTATCTTGTATATTTATTCCCCTAATAAAAGCCTTATTTTACCACCATATTTTACCCTACTACCTTCACTTGGAGTTTGTTCTTTTACTATATTTCCACTACCAGTATATGTAATAGTAAAGTTTTTTAGTTCTTTTATAGCATCTTTTTTATCCAATCCTACTACATTTGGAACAGTATAATATTTTGTATCATTCCAATTATAATTCTTAGGTATAACATTCTCATCTTCCCCTATACCTAAAATATTAATGCAATCAGTAAGTATCGATTTTGCAACAGGTGCGGATACTGTTCCACCATATTGAGTTACACCTTTTGGATTATCTATTGCAACATACACAATTACCTTAGGATTATCCACCGGAGTAAAACCTATAAAAGAAACTATATAATTTCCGACCATATATACTCCATTATTAACTTTTTGTGCAGTTCCTGTTTTTCCCCCAACACTATGTCCTTCAATATATGCATTTCTTCCAGTACCATTTGCAACTACACTTTCTAAAGCTCTTCTTACTTCCTTACTAGCACTTTTACTTATTACATTTCTTACTAAAGTTTTATTATTTTCTACAATAACACTATTAGTTGTTGGTTCAAGTACTCTTTTTACAACATATGGCTTATATAAATGTCCACCATTAATTGCTGCACTTACCGCTGTTATTTGTTGTATTGCAGTCCAGTAAATGAAACTTTTTACCTAAACTATCAGAAACCATATTTATTTGTTCTCCTGTTTTAATAAAAATATTCAATTCAATTTGTTTATCGCATTTTTTGTAAACTACAATTCTATCAATAATTTCATTAAATATATTGCTATAGCACTCATTATCATTCAAGCAATCATCTAATTGTTTTTTTATTTCATTAATTTTACCTTCTATATAATTTTTAGTTTTTTTATTGCTTTTTAATTCAATTATTTTACTTTGACAATTATTTATTTCTTTATTAAGAATATTCACTTGTCTTTTATAATCAACTTTATCTAAATACCCCTCCACAACTAGTTCTAACAATTTATTTTTTTTATTGTTTAAAGCGGATATTTTTGATTCTAAATTCTTAATGTCAAATTTCATATTATTAGTTTCTAAATAATTCTTACATTCATTTAATATCTCATCAAAGATAACATTTCTTTTTCTTAATAACTTATTAAACATATCTTTAAATACTTCATCTAATTCAAGTTCAAATACTCTAGGATTAGAACATCCCTTCAAACTTTCCTTTCTATAAACTTGACATTCCCACACCGGATTATTTTTCCTTTTTCCCGCACCTGATCTATGATAAGTAAGATTATGACATCCACAATATATTTTCCCCGAATAAGTATATCTATTTTGAAATACTGCTTTATTAATAGTTCGATTTGTAAAACTATCTCGCCTTTGCTTTAGTTTAATATTAGCCTTTTTCCATAACTCTTCAGATACTATTGGTGGAACATTATCATTATCTTTATATATAATCCAGTCCGTTTCATTTAACGTTTTCCTTTGTTTAGTGCGATAATCTAGTATCTTTGATTTATGTCCACAATAATACCCTTTATATTTAGGATTTTCTATAATTCTAGTTAGTATTGTAGTATCGATTCTTTTACCTGTTCTACTTTTGTAACCTATACTATATAAATATCTTGATACTTTAGATAAACCATAAGTGGTATTAGCATACCTATCAAAGATAATTCTAATCATTTCTGCTTGACTAATGTCTACTACTAATTTTCCATTATTTTTCATATAACCATAAATATTAGAACATCCCAACACAACACCATTATCAATACTCCTCTTCATACCAAATGAAACTCTTTCAGAAAGTCTTCTAACTTCATCTTGAGCAATAGATGACATCATAGTAAGTCTAAGTTCAGAATCAGGAAGTATTGTATTTATGTTATCATTCAAAAAATATACACCAACACCATTTGCTAAAAGTTCTTGTGTATACATAATACTATCTAATGTACTTCTTGAAAATCTTGATATTTCTTTTGTAAGTATCAAATCAAAATTATGTTTTTTAGCATCCTCAATCATTTTTAAAAAATTCTCTCTTTTTTTAACTTGTGTACCCGATATTCCTTCATCAATGTATGAACCCATAAATTCCCAGTTAGGAATTTTACTAATATAATCATTAAAAAAAGATACTTGATTAGATAATGAATGTAATTGTTCATCTTTATCTGTTGACACTCTTGCATAAAAACATACTCTTAAATTTAATTCTTGTAATGCAACACCATTCATAATATTATTCCTAACCGTATATAAGTCCATAAAGATATCTCCTAAGTCAAAATTTTATAATTATCTATATTTTTTATATAATTATCATCAATTTTATTTTTTCCTAATTCTAATTTTTTTAATAATTTGTTAATACAAAAATTATACATTCTATCATCTACAGCATTTTTTCTTCTTAAATATTCAAATAACTTAATACTTATTTCTATTTCTATAATCATCGATGAAATCTTATTTACAGTTTTCATTTGCTTTGTCCTTTCTTTTAAGTTTATTTTTTTAAATTCTAAAAAAGAACTTAAACACTTAAGTTCTACAAAAAAACTCAATTACTATAAAGAACAAAATTATATTAAATAATTATTTAAATTAAGTTTTTACTCATTTTAGTTATTTTATAACATTAATATTATTCGGCAATGATTCATTCATTGCAACCGCAAAAAGTGGATTTCCGTATTTTCAATTTTTCTTCTAAACAAAAAAAGAAAAACATAGTTTCTCTTCATATATTTTTTATATCTTACACTTTATACTCTTTGCAATCACAAACAAAGTTTATTTGTGATTAATTCATGTCATATCGTGTACAATCTACTAGTGTTTCAAGAAAAGCGGCAACACCATCAGCATCATTTGATAAAGTAATATGATCAACTTTACTTTTAATATCTTTTGAAGCATTAGCAACCGCAACACTTAATCCTGCCACTTCAAACATAGAAATATCATTTTTATCATTTCCAATAGCAATTGTATTCTCGATGGGAATATTTAAATATTTTGATACAATCATTAGAGCATTGCCTTTAGAGCAATTTAAACTAGCAATACTAAACCATTTTTCAGCACTTAAACTATCAGCACTAATTTCATCCACTATGTATATTTTATCTTTTTTTGACAATATATCTTTGATTTTATAGATTTCGTCAATTTTTCCATCAATAAACATACATTGTTTAATATTGCAATTTGTTAACTTTTCTATATAATCATTATTATTTAATAATCTCTGATTCGAGTTTCTTGTTTCTTTAGTAACATAATCATAATCTTCCATAGTTAATACTAGTCTAATATCTTTTGAATATGCATATTTTACTAATTTAATTACCAGATCTTTATCAACAAACGAATTAAATATAATTTTATTATTGCTACTATCATAAATTTCTGATCCATTGGATGAAACAATAATACTATCAGCTCCTACCTCTTTCATCACACCAATTGTTTGATAACGAGGCCTTGATGTACAAATAATAATTCTATTTCCAATTTTTTTGTTTTCTAGGATTGATTTTTTTAATCTTTTAGAAATTGTTCCATCAGATTTTTTTAATGTCCCATCACTATCTATAAAAATCAATTTTCTATTTATATCATAAATTACTTGTTTTTTATCAAAAATACACTTTATATCAATGTCGGTTAACATTTTTATTAGATTTGCATATTTATCTTCATTAGGTATATATGCAAAAACAGGTCTTCTTTGATAATGAACAAAGTGTTTTTTTAATCTTAACAACTCATTTTGATAAGTGTTGTTTTCATTATAATAATATACAAATAGTTTCTTTGTTTTTTCCACATAATCTTTAGAAAAACCAGATAAATCATAGTTGAATCTTATGGGTATTATTTCAACTGATGGTAAATCCAGCAAATTTTGAATCACAAAATTCTCATCATCTTCCACAACAACTATTGTTTTTTTTGTTTGTAAATTTTGCATTTCATTAAAAACATCATAATCTTCCATAATATCAATCCTTATTTATCTTTAATTTTATTTCCATATTAATATCATACCATCAAAAACAGAATTATTTTTTTCAATAATTTTAATCAATATCTTTATTGTATCACCATTTAATATTGTTTCCTTGAATCTCATTTTAACCTTCACACTGATGTAAATATTCTGTTATGGCCATTATCATATCTGGTGCGATTGCTTTATTTTTTTTATTTTTTGAAATATTATTTTCAATAATATCTATCGATTCACTTAAAGGAATAGATTCAATTTTAAAATTACCTTGTTTTTCATGTTCTGTATATTTTACTTTACTCATATCAGGATTTTTATTAGTTTCAATTAAGTAATAATATATTTCTGATTTCCTATTTTTTCCAATTTCTGGCCAATCTTTATTTAGATAAGTAACTTTCATAAAAGGCCTTTTTATCTCACTATCGTCAATCTCTATACCTGTTTCCTCTAAAACTTCTCGCTTTAAACATTCTTCAAAAGTTTCATTATCTTCTAAGTGACCTCCTGGAAATTGGTATATATTATCCTCATTACCTAAAAGTATATTTTTATTATTAATTATTAACGCTTTAGTTCTTATAACAACTTCAGTGATATCTACATTATTTAAATAATCATAATTATATATAGTTTCTTTCATTTTAACAACACCTCATATCAATTATATCAAGATATATCATTTTTTTGTTTTTTTTAGTGATTTTTTTTCATATTTTATCATATTATAACTCTTTAAATTCACAGGTCAAGCTCATTTTATGATCAATTCGTGTCATACTGTGTACAATTTATGTCACAAAAAAATATGCAAGTTTTTCTTCACAGTTCTTGCATAGTTTACTATATTATATCACTTGACAAAACTAATTCAAGTCATTTTCAGTCCGTTTTTGGTACGAATATGTACTTTTTTGATACGTTTTGAAAATTAATCACTAACTCTGACATTAACGCCATCTATATTTTTATATACTCTTTTACCATTTTTATCTACTTTTTTCAGAATTTCAGTTTCTAAATCAAAACCAAGCATTTCAGATAACCCCATTAGGTATATTGCTATATCGGCAAGTTCTTCGTTTAAATCATCTTTCTTTTTTCTATATGCATCATATGCTTCAGCAACTTCCCCATATAATAAGCAAAATTCTTTATTGACATCTGTGATATTGAATCCTTTATTAAGTTTATTTTGCCATATTTCCTTTTGAATTTCTTTCATATTCATTATTTTTTTCCTCCTTGAATTCTTCATAATATTTTAATATTTCACTGACATTATACATTAAAAATTCAGACAGTTCAATTGGTGATAACATTTTATTATTATTAATCGTATATACAGGATAATTTACTCCTGACAAATTTATAACACCTTTACTATCTCCAATATGCTCATATTGGAAAATATCATCCTTATAGACATTATCCATAGTATCTTCAGAAACGAAATGACCACCTTGTTCAAATCTAATTTTATTTCTTTCTTTTCGCATTTTTAAATCTGAAACCAAATTTATTATAATAGTACTTGTTTTATTATCTAGTTCTTGAAGAACAATTTCTAGACTTCTTTTATAAACGTCATTTCCATATTTTTTTTCATATTCTTCATCTCGTCCTCGAGAAAATTGAATTATGTTATTTTCATTTTTTAATACTCCTACTGATCTTTTTAAAATTATATCCCAAAGATCAGGATTTATAATATCATGTCCTTCCCCATTTTTTGCAATGACAGAATAGTGCTCTATATTAGAAAAATTATTTAGATAATGATTATAAATATCTTTCATGAATACTAATTTATTTTTAAGATTAATAAAATCATCAAGTTTTTTGCCATTAGAAACGTCATCTATCATAAACATTTCTAACAATGGAGCCAAATCATCAATATCTGTATATATATTATAAAATGATTTAAAAAAATCAATAAAAGTTGTTTTGCCTGCACACGAATTACCTACAACTATTATATTTTTAGGTAAAATACCATTTTTAAATATATCATTATTTCTATATGAAATATCAATAGGACCAAATTTAGTTATGGAATGACTTGCATTAGCAATAGCTGTATTTATTGCACTATTAAGATTTTGATTTTTTGAATACTCTGCTAAGAAGCCTCCTATAAAGGAATCTCCTGCTCCTGTTGAAGATACTGTAGAAATATTTTGTGGAACATTAAAATATGTATTTTTTTCCTTATTTACAGCTATAACTGGTTTGTCTTGATTTGTAATAATAGTAAGTGGCAAATTATTAAAATGTTTTTTTAACACTTGATACTCTTCATTATTACAAAAAATTATATCAATTTTATCAATATATTTTTCTATCATTTCTATAAAACTATCTATACTATGTATCATAACATCTATAGATAAATGATTATATCTTATTTTTGGATTGTTTAAAACATTATCTATATTTACACCTTTTCTAAATGAAACATGTAAATAATTCACTTCAATATCTTCATCAATTAAAATATCATTATTACTTTGTTTTATAAAATTACAAGTTCCTAAAGATTCATCTATCTCGAACGTATTTATCTCATCAACAACCTTACCAAATAAATATATCTGTTTTGAATCTAGTAATTTTTTTAAATTATTATCAACATTACTTATTATTCCTATACTTTTATCAGAAATACTTCGACATGATAGTGAACTATATATAGCACTTCCACCAAATGTTTCCTCATTCCCGTTTTCATTTTTAATTAAATCTATTGAACTATTTCCAACAAAACATAAATCTATCATTTAACAATCAACCTCTTAGTATTATTTTGAATTTCCTCTTTATTCATAGCAAAACTATCATATTGTAAAACATTTATGTAATTACAACTATAATCCATAATTTCATCATATCTAGCATTTAGAGTTTCATAATATTTATCGATCATTTCATAATCATTTAAATCATTAGATCTTCTTTCTAATAAAACTTCTTTTGGGGCTGTTAAATAAATTATTGTAGCTCCTTTTTCTCTATATAATTTTAATAATTCAGTATATTGTTCAATTGTTAATTTACAATTATTACGCAATACAGGACCATATACCATTTCACTTATAAAAGATCTATCTAAAACTAAAATATCAGTTTTTTCATCTAATACTCGCATATATTTTGTAAACAAATCCATATTTTGAACATCATAATCAACATGACTACCAAAACGTATTTTTCCATGATCAATAGGTAATTGACCTACAAGAGCTTTAAATAAAGTTGTTTTACCAACACCATCTAATCCCTCAATTATTATCATCTCAAATCCCCCTTAAATTTGTTATTTTTTACATTTACAACTAACACACACTTTATTTGCTAATGGACATTCATCAGGTTTGTGTTTATTGCAATAATGTCTTTTAAAATAAATCAATACTAAATGAGCCCACCAAGTAGCATTATTATAATTTGGTATATTTAATTTATCATATCCATATTTGATAATAATATCTTCCATATTGTTGCCTTTAACTAATTCTTGTAATTGTTTTCTAAGTATATCATGTCCAATTGCATTTCCATATTTTTCAAAACCAATACATGGTAATTCAACATCCTTCATACCACTATCAACCGGCATAATTCCACAATAATATCCACGCATATATAGTACACAACATTGAGCAACTTTGTACGAAGCACCACTAACGTTATTAGCAATTAACTCAATCAATTCATCATTATCTTTTTCTAATATTGTATCATTATATTTTTCAATAAAATCAATCATTGATGATAGATATGAATAACGAGTGTTAGAAAGTCCTAAACCTTTAATTATTTCAATAATTTCTCCTTTTGTCATACTTTTTATTTGTTCATAACTATATTCATTCAATTTATTTATAACTTTCCTATAACTATTAATCATATTATAAGAAATTCTTGTAGACAATCCTGCAATAAGTAATCTCTTTTTATAATCTTCAATTTCTAAAGGCCACCACATATTATTGTCATGATTTTTAAAAACATCTTCTTTTACATCTGGCATACTTGCACAAATATCGATTATATTCTTAAATTCTTCTTTTGTCATCATATCAACCTACCACTTCTTTTTTTATCTTATTAAATAAACATGAATTACTTGATATAACATTATTATTAAATAAAGATTCCAATTCATTAATTATTGATAGTGTTGGAAGATTAGTGCAAGAAATTATTATATTTTCATATTCTTCTTTATAATTATCAATAATAAATTGTTTAAGCTTATTAATACCAAAATCAAAATAATCTGCTGTATTTAATAAATTTAAATTAATGTTTTTACAAACAAAAACTCCATTTTTTTCTAATTCAACTTTAATATTTGCTCCAACAACATCATCATACGGAGTAATCAATAAACACTTTTTTATATTTTTCTCTATGACCTCTTCTAGCAGTGCAGTTAAAGGATTATTATTAATAATGATTTCAGAATTTAGTACAGATGATGATGTACAGAAAAAAGTAATGTAATCAACCCCAATATATTCTAAATCATTAATTTTCTTATTACTATCATTTGCAAGATCATTTAAAAATTTTGCTTTATCTTCTTTATAGCTTGTTTTATAGTCTAATTTTGAAATATAAAACGCTATATCTTCGATATTAAAAAAGTGATTATTATATAAATATTGTAGTTCATATTCAACAGTTAAATTTGTTTTTGGAACAAGTAATCCGACTTTTTTCATATAACTTCTCCTAAAAGGGTTCTATTTCCTACATATCCAATAATTTTAACAGTATAAAATTGATCAAGTTTTAATTCTTTGTTTTTTACAACAACTCTAACGGGACAAGTTGCCATTTGCCTTAAAATAGAATCACCATCTTTATACATTTCCATTCTTAAATCTTTAATTATTAAACCAACTGGAAATACTTGCTTTAACATAGGAATAGTAAAATCATTTTCAATTGTAGAACTCCATTTTTTAAATTCATCAAGTTTATCTTTCGTATATTTATCAAATTGTTCACCATAGGGAGATGTTAATTTTCTAACAAAAACTCTTCTAACCCAATTACCTGAATCTAATATTCTTTTAAAATTATTCAAATTACAATCTAAAGTTTTTTCGGATTGTCCATCTAAACCGTAAATAATATTTATACCAGGCAATAATTTTGGTAATCCATTATCGCCACGTTCTTTACCAAATCTATTAATGATATTTATTGATTCGTGAATATCATTTAAACTACCATTAAGGTTACATAATTCTCTGATTCTTGGGTCAAAAGACTCTATCCCAAATGGTGTAATATTTCCTGCAGTAGTATATTTTGCAACTATTTCAGTTATTTTTATTCCTTCAGGTGTATTAACATTGTGAGGACTAACATTATCAATATGAAGTGTCTTAATATTTGGACATTCTTCCCATATTCTTTTAAATAACTTTTCAATTTCAGAAGGATTACAATCTTTATAAGCATAAAAGTTAGGTTGTCTTCCTAATCTAAAATATAAAGCACCATTATCATATAAGCTTTTAATTTCGGAAACAATATCTTCTACTTCTCTAAATTGTAATGGTAAACCTCTCATACCTTCAATACAAAATGTACAGCCTGGTTTTCTATTACAACCCGTTGCTGTTTCTATCTCTATTACTAAAGGTCTTTCTAATTGTTTAAGTACTGTTGCAGAAGATATAGCAATATTTTTTAATCTATCATAATCAGGTTTAAATTTATTACTTGTTTCACCAATAAAATAATTATATGTATTTCCAAATATTATTTCATCGAACAAACCTTGTGGAACAGTTTTTCTAACATTTTCTCTCGTCAATTCATTTCCACCTAAAGAATAAAATAATAATTTATTAGCACTATATTTTCTCAATAGATTTTCAACTTCTAAGAATGATGGAGGTTCTGCTGATACATATTCATATTTAACAAAACAGCCCATCACAACATAAATATTGCTAGCATTATTTAAAATATCTAAAACATTATCTTTATTTTTGGTTGTATTAATGATTCTTTTATTATATGAATCATTATTGTGTTTTTCTCCATTACTATATCTCAAGTCATCTATAGTTAAGTAATAATATTCTCTTTTTTGTTCTTCTAATGCACCCGCAATATATCTTGAATGGACACTTAAAAATGGAGGCACTCCCAACCCAGATGGTTCATCAGTATAACAATCTACTATAACATCATATTTCATAATTACCCCTCCTAATCAAATAATGTAATCACATGATACGGAATTACTTTATCACCTAATTTTTTTATTGCCAAAAATAATATATCATGTGTATCATCTATCATTATAACTTTATCATATTTGTTTTTCATAATTTCTTTAATTTTATTAATTTTTAACATTTTTCTATCTTCAAATGTATTCGAAACTACAAACAATTGATGTTTCTTATCTATAAATGGCATATATTTTTCAAGCCACTTACTTTTTTCAATAGCTTGTTCATCATGTCTACATGAACTCAAAATATACATATCAAAATCAAAAGCATTATTAACTTCTTTTAAAATATTAATTGCTGTTGAAATAGGTCTTTTATTCAAATATGTACCGGGAACATTATTTTCAATATTTTTTCCTTCACCAAATCTATAATCTGCTACTACTCCATCCATATCAATAAAAACAGCAATTTTTCCTGAATTATCGTTTCTAATCTTTTGCAACTCATTTATAAAAAACATTTTACCATCTCCTAACAAAAAAGAGGTGACTAAAAATAGCCTCCTCCACCATTGATTAATCAATTATTAAAACATATTATATAGATTTTTTTGCTAATGTCAACTTGCAAACTACATTTATTTACACTGATATAAGTATTCTGCTATGGCCATTATCATATCTGGTGCTATTTTCTATAACGATTAAAACAAATCATTTTTATTTTTTAGGAAAAACTAATTAAAATTCCTAAAAAAATAAAGTTTATTATATTTATGTTACTTTTCTAATTATTATTTTGGTATTTTAATTTTAAAAGTAACATTTATATTTCTACAAAACAATTATAATTAAACCTAACATCATACTTTTTAGTATATTTACTACTTATTCCTCTAGTGATTTTTGTGGTATCATTTATTAGACAGTAAGGTGTATAGGAGTAACTGATACACCTTGACCAAATGCTGTTGTTGCAAGTTCTACTTCTCCTACTTTACCTACATTAAAAAGTATTCCCTTTCCTTCACCATTTAAATCAATTCCTGTTTTTTCTCCAAAACCAAATTTATGAATGTAATCAAACAACTTTACCTTACCTAGTTTCTGACCCATTGATACAAATCCTGGGTTACAAGAGTTTTCTACTACTTGAAGATAAGTTTGTGCCCCATGTCCTCCTGCTTTCCAACACCTTATTCTTGCATTTTCTACATTAATAGCCCCACCATCATAAAATGTATCTTTATCTAAATCAATTAATCCTTCTTCTAATATTGCAGATAGTGTTATTATTTTAAAAGTAGATCCTGGTTCATATGTACTCCATATAGGTAAATTCCTACTAATTTCTTCTAGAGTGTAATCTTTATAATTAGTAGGTGAAAAATTAGGTCTAGATGACATTGCTAAAATTTCTCCACTATTAGGATCCATTACAATTGCAAGTGCATGTTCTGGATTATACTT
>ERZ773147.3417-NODE-3417-length-12089-cov-4.785940_pt1 | contig 12089 bp, 9 predicted proteins | sample MGYA00580851_ERZ773147 | MGnify/ENA primary metagenome ERZ773147 (study PRJEB29015, sample SAMEA2737818) | human gut metagenome | biome: human gut; feature: human-associated habitat; material: faeces | place: China | collected 2012 ... | reverse complement strand
AGGTTACGAATTTGCCAATCCGGGAACAGCCCTATTGCTGCAAGACGGCAAAATAAACGAAAGCCTGTTTATCGGTGACGGTCTCCATCCAAACGACAAAGGATATGAATTGATTGCCGGAGAGATCGCATCCTCCAACAAAAGTTATTGAAAAATAATCCTTCATTCCTTTATCTGTATACCGGAATATTTCGCATTCAGGGTATTACGGATGAAGGAAATGACATAATTCATTTTTCTGCCAGCAACTTTTAAGACCAAACAACCCAAGTCTTAACACAAAACAAACTGCTTCTTTTTCTTCCGCCAAATGTCAGACACTTGTTCGACATTTGTAAAACGCTTGTTAGACTATTGAGAAACAAGCGTTTTACAACTGTGGGACAAGAACGATCATATTACTTACGAAATAAAAGACTATGAGACAAGGCGGTAGAAACGTGTAATCCGTCGTAGGCCAGATGGACATGAGGCGGCAACTCCTTCTCTACCTCCGCATGCAGACCAATGCGATGACTCATGTGGATCAGATAGGTTTCCTTCGGTTTTATCCTTTCGATATTAGCAAGGGCTTCTTCCAGCGATTCATGCGTAGGGTGGGCTCCCCGGCGGAGAGCTGTCAGAATCAGCACATCCAGGCCTTCCAGTTTGGCATACTCTTCTTCCGGAAGATATTTTACATCTGTCAAGTAAGCCATATTACCGATACGATAGCCGAAGATCGGCAGTTTCCCGTGCATCACCCGGACCGGCGTAACCGGGATTCCGGCAACCACAAAAGGCTCGTTTCCGATCCGGTGAAGTTCCAGGTTCGGAACTCCGGGATATTTATGGGCACGGAACACATAAGGGATACGTGTCTCGATAGCTTCCGCCACATTATCTTCCGCATATACATCCACTCCCTTTTCACGGCAAAAAGGGCGTAGGTCGTCCAATCCGCCGACATGATCGTAATGTTCATGCGAAATCAGGACCGCATCCAAACGATACGTCTTGTTGCGGATCACCTGCCAACGGAAATCCGGGCCACAATCCAACAAAATCCGTTTACCATCCGTCTCCACCAGTACGGACGTACGCAGACGCCAATCCCGTTTATCCGAACTGGTACACACCTCACACTGACAACCTATTTCGGGAACTCCGGTAGAAGTCCCCGTCCCTAAAAACGTTATTTCCATTTATCCTACATATTTTACCTCAGGCATAATCTCGATACCGAACCGGTCATGAACAGCCGTACGAATACTTTCGGCAACCAGTGCGATCTCGTGTCCTTTGGCTTCACCCAAATTGACCAATACCAATGCCTGCTTTTCATATACGCCGACCGCACCATGCGACTTGCCTTTAAAACCGCACTGCTCGATCAACCAGCCTGCCGGGACCTTCACCTTCCCCTCTCCTGCCGGATAGGACGGCATGTCCGGATATTGCCTCTTCAACTTTTCGTAATGGACAACCGGAATAACCGGGTTCATAAAGAAACTTCCGGCATTTCCCAACTCATCGGGATCAGGCAATTTTTGATGACGGATCGAGATCACGGCATCCCGCACAGCTTGCAACGTTATCTTTGGATATTTAGCCAGTTCCTCTTTCAAATTGCCGTAATTGACAGAAAACCGAGGCTTTTTGCTCAAACGTATATTTACATAAGTAACAATGTGCGGGTCGTTATGCTCATTCTTGAAGAAACTATCCCGATAACTATAAAGACATTCTTCATTTGTAAACATACGTTTCTCGAACGAAAGCTGGTTATATGTCTCCACCGTCTCGACCACATCCTTGATTTCCGTACCGTATGCCCCGATATTCTGGACAGCGGCTGCTCCGACTTCGCCCGGAATGCCGGACAGATTTTCTATCCCTCCCCAACCTTTGGAGACGGCATAAGCGACTACATCGTCCCACTTCTCGGCAGCTCCAATGCGAAGCAATACCAAATCGTCTGTCTCTTTCGCAACAGAGATACCTTTTATCTGCGAATGCAAGATAACCCCGTTAAAATCATTTATAAACAACAGATTACTGCCACTTCCGATATGCAACGACAAACATTCCTGAAAATATTCGTCCCGGAAGATCCGCCCCAGTTCTTCTTCATTCGTATATTCCATAAACCAACGGGCCTTCACCGGAAGGTGAAAAGTATTATGTTTCTCCAGCGAGTAATTCTCTTCTATTCTCATTTCGCGTATGTTTTATTTTGCAGGACAAAAGTAACGATAAATATCAAATCAATCAGCAGGTATATAAAAAAGCCTTTCAAATATAGCGACCAAAGGTTATTTAACATTTTTTGTTTCGCAAATCGTAACAAATGCATATACGTGTTGTTAAATAAGAAATGAACGCTGATTTCTTTATATGCAAAAGGAGATACAACATATCAATGAAAAGCGTACATTTGCCTTGAATATCATTAATTAAATAAAAACATTCATGAACAAAGCAGAATTGATTGAGGCCTTGGCCCAGAGATCGGGATTACAGAAACAAAAAGCGAAGAAACTATTGGAGGCTTATGTAGACATCGTAACAGAAGCTATGTCCCACAACGAGGAGATCGTATTGATCGGTTTCGGAACATTGATACCACGTCCTCAGACAGAGCGTTTAGCTCGTAACCCCAAAACAGGAACACCGGTTATGATTCCAGCCAGAACGACTGTAAAATTCAAACCGGGTAAATATTTGCTGGATGCAATTAACAAACCCGAAGAAAAGAAGTAAGACTTTTTACCTGACAAAGGGAGGCAATCTGAAAAAGGTTGCCTTCTTTTTTGCGACCTGTCCAAATTATGAGTAATTTCGGCGCCGGAAAAATGACAATTCAATCATGAAAATAGTTAATCTTGGAGAATCAAACTCGGTGTTAAACCGGTTTGTCGCAGAACTGCGCGACGTCAATATACAAAAAGACAGTATGCGCTTCCGTCGTAACATCGAGCGGATCGGTGAAATCATGGCTTACGAGATCAGTAAGGATTTCACCTACAGCAAAAAAGGTATTCAATCTCCTCTCGGGATAGCACCAATGAACACTCCCGACGATTCAGTCGTCATCAGTACGATCCTGCGTGCCGGCCTCCCCTACCATCAGGGTTTCCTCAGTTACCTGGATAATGCGGAAAATGCATTTGTTTCCGCTTACAGGAAATACAAGGACCGTCTGAACTTCGATATTCATATCGAATACATCGCATCTCCCCGATTAACAGACAAGACATTGATTATAACGGATCCGATGCTGGCAACCGGCAGTTCTATGGAACTGGCCTACGAAGCATTGCGCACCAAAGGCCACCCGGCGCATATCCATGTCGCTTCCATCATTGCCAGCAAGCAGGCAATCGAATATCTCCAGCGTAAAATGCCGGACGACATCACGACTATATGGGTCGCGGCTGTCGATGACGAACTAGATGATCATTCTTATATCGTTCCGGGACTGGGAGACGCCGGCGATTTGTCCTATGGTGAAAAAGAATAAGATATGAATCTAACGGGGTAAAGTAAACCAGAAACGGGACCCCTTCCCTATCTCGGACTCTACCCCGATTTTACCGCCAACCTGTTCTATTATGCTCTTACAGATCGAGAGCCCCAAACCTGTCCCCTGCTTGAAACTGTTTCCTTTATAGAAACGGTCGAATACATGTCGCTGCACTTCCGGCGACATACCGTCACCGGTATCCGTCACAGAAAACTCAATCTCATCCCAGCGTATCTCGTAACCAAGCAGGATCGTTCCTTTGCTGGTGTGTTTGATGGCATTATTAATAAAGTTGGATATGATCTGTGTCAGCCTCACCTTATCACAACGCATGATATAGGAAGGCAAGTCCGGAACCACACAGAGCGCGACTTCAGCCGGTACTTTGATACGAATCGAAACGACCAGTTCTTTACATAGCTCCCGCAAGTCGACCTCGACAAGTTTCAATTCGATTATACCAGATTCTATCTTCGCCAGATCCAGCACATCGGAGATCAGTTGCAACAACAGTTCGTTGTTTTTCTGGATAATCCCGACAAACAACTTCTTTTCTTCCGGATCGTCCGTATCGACCAACAACGTGGAAAAACCGACAATGGCATTCAGCGGAGTCCGGATCTCATGGCTCATATTGGCAAGGAATGCAGATTTCAAACGGTCGAGTTCTTCGGCTTTCTCACGCTGCTTCTGCGTTTCCTTCAGTTCGGTTATATCATAATTCACACAGATCATTTCAAGTCTGTCCGGATTAGTCGACTGGGTGTTCCGCATTACATTCACACGAGTCCAATGCCAACCTTCTCCATACTTCACCCTTAATTCCCGCCGAATACTATCACACTGTCCTTTTTTTACCTGTTCAAAGAAATTAAACATAACCTTCCGGTCTTCAGGATGGATCTGGCTATAAACACCTATGACTTCCAATAGCGGCACACCTTCTTTTTCTCCTAAATTCTGATACCATTGGTCGATAGCATACCCTTCACGAGTCAACAAATCAAATTTGGCATATCCAACTTTTGCAAAACGGCTGACCAGACTGAAGAAATGTTCAAACTCCTCGATACGGTTATATGCGACCGCCTTATCTGTATTATCAAGATTAATAAACATATAATTAATCAGATCTCCATATATGTCATACAACATGCAGACTTTTGTGAAAATATCGATCGTACCATTCTTCATTGTCGGATAGAACCCTTTGTCCTCAATTGTGTTAAATGAATAATCCATGTGAAAAGAGACTGGCTCCCGACTAATCAGTTTTTCTCGTATTTCATCATTAATCATAGGATTTTCAAAGATATTAAGCCCCAAAACAGACTCTTTGGAAGGAAGGCCGAATATCTCGACATCCATATTATTCAAATCCACCAGATAGCCCTTCTTATCATACAACTCTATTCCGACCGGTATGTTGGTATAAATATTCCGAAGTAACTTTTCACTATGGTCCAAAGCTTCATTGGTACGGGCCATCTTCGTTATTATACTAATGATATTGGAAATAGACGACAACCATTGATAGTCCTCCAAGCTCCACATACGATACTTATCTACTATATCGATTCCCATATACCCCCAAGACTCACCTTTGATTATTAATGGAATTAAAATCAGAGAACAGGTTCGACGCGCTTTCAGGTAGCGCTTCTCCTCAACCGCTTCAGGAGGTAATTCATCCAGATTATTAATTAGGATAGGATATAAATTCCGTATTTTATGTGTAGACCAAGGTAACGTAGCAACCGGAATGTTTTGCAAAAACGGACGGACAGGCTCAACTCCCTCACTACACACCTCATATGTGCAGCCAATCTGCTTCTCATCCTCATATTCCATAATGTATACACGCCCCTTCGTATCGATCGAAAATAGAACCTCCGTAAGAGCCAAATGGATCGATTTATGCAAATCATTTGTCTGGATAAAAGAATGTAAGGCATGGGACAAACTCCCCAAATGCCTGAGAACACTATCAACCTGTCCATTCACGACAGGTCTATTCTCCTCCATTTCACTAAAAGGAATCAACTGTAAAATACCCAATACGGTCAACTTGCCATCGGAAGCCTTTTCACGTTTATAAATTTTTGTACGGACGAACCTATAACCATAGCAAGTCTTTATAGGGAAGATCTGTTCGTATATACCAATACCTTTAAAGAAAGCAAATTCGTTAGCGATACGATCCCGATAGTCTCCACGGATCAACAAAAAGAAATCTACTATGGATATTTTCGGACCATCCAACTCCAAGAGACTAATCAAATAGTCAGAACAGATATAACATCTTTCTTCAAAATCAGCTTTCCACCAGCCAACCTGAGCATTGTCTAATATTAATTGATACTGGTCTACATCCATGAATACGACTTCTTTATTATCCTTCATACAAAAGTCGTTATAATAAACCGAACCAACAAATTTTATTTCCCTTAATATTCAAGGATTTTCCACATACATTAATCATAAAAAATAGCAACATAAGCTAATTTCTGCTTATGCTGCTATTTAACTATAGATAAAAAAACGTTATTTCAACTCTTTAATGCGAATATTACGGAACTTGACAGGAGAGCCATGACCTAAGAAACCGATATGTCCTTTCTTATTGAACAGGCCCGGATGTTCCTTATGATCGGCAGTACCGTTCTTTGTCGCTTCACGGATATTGCCTTCCATGATTACCACCCCGTTGACCGTTACCTTGATGTTATCCCCATTAGCTACAATTTCTTCATAATTCCATTCACCCGCAGGTTTAAACGCACTATGATGTTCCGCCTTAGCCGGGATAATTCCATAAACGGAACCGTGATGCTGCAAAGGAGTAATATCCTTATAAATCGGATGTTCGCAATCCAGAATCTGGATTTCCATACCAACATAAGCGGCATCCCCTTCCATCGGGGTACGGATACCGACACCGTTATTAGCACCCGGCGTCAACTGGAATTCGAAACGGTATACGAAGTTGCCATACTCGTCTTTCGTATACAAGTTTCCACCGTAGCTCTTGCTCGGTATCATAGAAATGCAACCGTCTTCCAGAGTATAATCGACTGTGTTACCTGTCCATTCATGCATATTCGTACCGTCGAACAGAACCTTGAAACCTTCCTTCTCTTCTTCAGCCGACAGTTTGAACGGTTCCTTACGTTCCAGTTCTTTTACATAAATATTCCGGTAATAGACCTTGCTGCCATGAGCCTGCAATTCAATCTGCTCGATCGGGAAGATCGGAAGTTTACGATCCCAATAGTTCTCCAGGATCACATCATCCACGACTTTCTCTCCGTTCAGCACGACCGTCACACGGTCACCGACCATCTTGATATAGAAACTGTTCCATTCACCCAGCTTATTATCCGCCACTTTCGACGGCTTGCTTTCGTTCACCTGGTTGTTGTATAATCCACCGGAACCGACTTGTGCTCCCACGTTGACACGCGAAGTATCCCAGATCTGCACCTGAGGTGTACCACGCAAGTAAATACCGGCATCCGCTTCAGGACCGGCTGGATCAAGCATCCAGTCTACATACATTTCGAAATCTCCGTATTGCTTTTCCGTGCACAGATTGTCGCCCTTGCCATTGAATATCAGCATACCGTCTTCCACGCTCCAGCCTTTACGCATGACCTCATCGGCTTTCGCCTGCTCTTTGGCCAACTGTCCCGGTTTCATCTTCGCACGGGCAATCGGATTCTGTACCAAACCTTTCCAGCCGGTCAAATCCTTACCGTTAAACAAAGAAACGAATCCTTCGCCTTGCGGCATCTCGGCCAGATGTTTCTTGATCGCTTCTTTTTGATAGCCGGCATCCGGATTGTCAAGCACCTCCATTACCTTATTCAACAAAGCACGGACATTTGCCCCCATATACTCCTTATTACCCAAAGCAATATTCATGACTGCATTGGCGGCAGCCTGCTGTACAGGTTTCTGATCCAGAAATTCGCCGGCATACAACATGCCCAAGAACGTTCCGGTATTTTCTATCTGTTGCAGGATTGCGATCTTTTGTGCATCTGTTTTGGCAATTTCCATTGCCTTACGTAAGCTTAACAGACGGTTTTCACCTGTAAATGCAGGATTGGACACCAGTTTCACATAGGTAGTGAGAGCCGGGTCGAAATAATTGGAGGATGGGTTTTCCTTGCAGATCGTGTATAATTCGTCTGCCACCTCAATACCTTTCCAGTTCAGCAGGGCTTCGAAGGCTGCATCCCTTTTGACACCCGTATTGGAACGGAAACCTTTTACGACCGTCGCCAGCGCATCCGGTTGTCCGGTAGAAGCCAACACCAGATAATACAAATAATCTTTATTGCCGGCCTGCAACATACGACGTGTCACCGTTTCGACCCGGTCGGCTGCCGAAAGAGAAGACAATGCCGAAATAACAGCCCGTTGCATAGGAGGAACAGCCAATGCGTCTGCCGTTTCCAGCATACCACACATATTGGTTATATCACGTTCTCCCACCACATCCTTCAAAGCCACATAAGCCGCGGCTTTCACTTCTGGAGAGCCTATCTGTATCTGATCAAGTACGGTATTGATATTGGCAGTAGCTTTGCGCATGGCCAACAACTCAAGTCCAGCTATTTTTCCCGCATTAGCAGCAGAAGAGACGGCCTTTGCCACTGCCCCGTCGATATCTCCAGGGAAGGCAGCCAAAGCATCCTGTCCCAACAGGACGACTTGCTTGTCATTGCTCTTCAGCAATTCGGCCAACGAAGGAATATAGGACTTATCGCCTATCTTCACCAATGTCCAGGTTGCAGCCTGCTTCACGTCAAAGTTAACATCACCGAGCTGCTCCAACAGGATTTGCTTGGCAGGAAGATCGAAACGTATTTCCAGATTCTGGATAATGTCGTGTTTGGCAGATTTCTTGGCCTCACGTCCGATCCAGTTCAGGATATCTATTTTCAGTTCCGGTTTGACTTTCGGAACCATTTTCATCAATTCGATATACAGTTCCTTATCTGCAAAATCAGAAGCGTAGCTCAAAGCTGCGTTCCGGTAGTTCTTGCTCGGATCTTTCATGGCTGCGATGATCATCTTGGATACTTTGGCCGGTTCCTCGGCTGCTAACAGTATCTGCAAGGCTGCTTCCCGCGTCTGCTCCTGTCCGGCTTTAGCCGCTGCTTTCTGCAATTTCTTTGCAGCTTTCATCACCGCATCACGATCACTCTGGACCAATCGTTTCAGCAAAGCGATATAGGCTTCGTTGGCACCAGTCACTTCCATCGTGTAACCGGCATTTTCGGCTGCTTGCGCCAAGACCGGCAAAGAGGTAGAACCTCCGACACAACTCAAGGCATACAAAACCTCTTTCTGCATATTCGGATCGGCTGCTCCCTGCAATGTCAACAGGAGCGTTTCCGCCTCTTTCACCCGGGCATCGGCAATCGCACGAATCACATCCTTTTGTGTTTTGGAAGAACCGGAACGCATCTTCAAGGCTGCAACCAATGCCTGCCCTGCCTTTTCGCTACCGTTGGCAGCCAGTGCCCGGGCAGCGGGACCGCTCAACGCCTCGTCATTCAGGTAAGAAGCCAATACTTCTATGCATTCATCTTTTCCCAACATCTGAAGTTGGCGGATAATGAATGCTTTCGTTTCTCGCTCGTTTACCATTTCCAAAGCTTTCAGATAAGCCTTCGCAGTCACTAACCGGGCATTCTCCTCCCCTTTCGCCATGACATAATGCGTAAGACCGCTCAAAGCGTAGTCGACATTTGCGTTACTGCCTTTGCCCGGAGCATTTATCATGTTTACCAGCATCAGAACACCTTCTTCGCCGGTAGAACTCAAATCACCAATCAATTTATTGTACGCCGCTTGTTTCGCCGCAGGCATCTGAGCCAACACATCGGCTGCGGTCGTTTTGGCCGTACGGTTGGCCGGAGTCTGCGCCATCAGCATGCTTCCGCAAAGCAACAGGGCAGCTATTGAAATATATGCTTTTCTCATATTATTATCTATTTATGTAATTGTCAATTGTTAATTATCAATTGTCAATTCGTTATATATTCCAGGGTGCTCTCATCGGCTGGTCCAGCAAACGATTTGCAGCCTCGTCGTCAATAAATTCAAGTTTTACAGGATCGAAATTCAGCGTCCGGTTCAAACGCAGAGCCACTGCTCCCATATTGACAATAGTAGCCGAACGGAAACCATTCTTTTCGTTCAGGGCGAAAGGCTGGCGTGTCTTCACACATTCTATAAAGTCCGTAACCTGAGGTTCGGGTTCGGGGAAATCGGCAAGTTTCCTCTCCCAATCGGGAATATCGCATACAAAATTTTTATATACATTACCCTTCGGTCCGGCAATATACGGCGTATTCGGATCACCGAAGTCCCCCCCCCAAAGGACAATCTGACAACCATCGTCATACGTGTAGGTAATGGAACGCCAAGTACCGACAGCATCCGGATGCTGTTGCGGGGCATCAACCTCCACTTTAATAGGACTGGTATCGTCTTTACCTAGTATATATTGTACGGGGTCGATGTAATGCTGCCCCATGTCTCCGAGCCCTCCACCGTCATAATCCCAGTATCCGCGGAAAGTCTGGTGTACGCGATGCAGGTTATAAGGCTTGTAAGGAGCCGGGCCGAGCCACATGTCGTAGTCCAACTCTGCCGGAACCGGTTGCGGTTCGAGATATTCTTTTCCTACCCAGAAAAACTTCCAGTTGAAACCGGTATGCGCACTGATCGTCACCTTCAACGGCCATCCCAACAATCCGCTTTGCACCAGCTTCTTCAACGGTTTGACAGGAGTGCCCAGTCCATAGAACTGGTCTGTAAAACGGAACCATGTATTCAGGCGGAACATACGTCCGTATTGCTGTACGGCCTCCATCACACGCTTTCCTTCACCGATCGTACGCGTCATCGGCTTTTCACACCAGATGTCTTTCCCGGCTTTAGCGGCCTCGACAGACATGATACCATGCCAATGAGGTGGAGTGGCGATGTGCACAATATCGACATTCGGGTCCAGAATCAAATCGCGGAAATCATGATAAGCGGCTATTTTTTCCTTCACCAGTTTCTTTCCCAATTCAAGGTGATTTTTATCAACGTCACAAACGGCAACCAAACGTGTACCGGCATAATTGACATGGCCTCTTCCCATCCCTCCGGTACCAATAATACCTTTAGTCAATTGATCACTCGGAGCGATATACCCATTTCCCAATACGTGACGCGGCACAATCGAAAAGAGCGCAACCCCTCCAAGGGTTTTCAGAAAACCTCTTCTGTTTGTTCTCATAGTAAAAAATAATTTATATAGATTAGCGTAACTATTTAGTCAATATCAAGAAGTCTAATTGTAAAAAATCAACACATTACATAATTGAAAAACTAAACTTTAGCCTATAAGTTAACTAAAAAAAATCGTACCGAAGTAAAGTTTATAAGCTAGTGATAATGATTGACTGGATAGTTACAGATTATCATCCGATTATTAATTGTTTAAAAATATAAATAACATCTGATAAAGACATTAATTATCTAATAATCCTTGCAAATATTCACGTGTTTTTATCACATAATCATGTCTTGCACCATTCAATTCACATTCAATAGTCAATGCTCCCTGAAATCCTTGCTTCTTCAGTTCTGCGATGACAGCCGGAAAATTCACCTCTCCGGTAGGAATGGGTACTTCAGCTCCCAATTCATACGGATTGTTCGGGTCCGGATATCTACCATCTTTAGCATGGAATTCCTTAATGAGGCTGCCGAACTGCTTCACAGCATCCAGAGAATTCGCTTTTCCGTACATCAATAAATTAGCCAAGTCGCAATTGATAAACACATTACCTGTAGCAATGTCTTTAATGGCACGAATCAAAGTCGTCGGCGTTTCCTGTCCGGTCTCAAAATAGATCATCACACCGCGCTGCTTGGCATAATTCGCCAAATCCTGCATGACCTTGATAAAATCTTTATATTGTTCGGAAGAGGGATCTTCCGGTATAAAACCGAAATGAGAGTGCATAGCGGGAATTTCCGCCATTGCACAGAAATCAATCATTTCATGATATACTTTAATTTTTTCTGCCCGTTCTTCTTTTGGCACCAGACCAATCGTAGCTGGTCCCTGGCGAAAATTCCAAACACAATGGCTTCCGGGCACACCGACAACCGTTGTTACCTTTATATTATGTTTCTTGGAGGCCGCCTTTACTTTTTCAGCAAAATCTTTTGTAAACTTGTTTTTCTGATAATTAAGTTCACAAGAACCAAATCCCTGATCATGCAGATCCTTAAAGCTTTTATCTACATCGCCCAAGTCATATTGGATAACCCCAATCGTTATCTTTTCCTGAGCCATCATTTCGGAGCACACAAACAGCAATGCAAAAATCAATAAAGATAATTTAGTATTCATCATCTGATATAGATTAAGTTATAAATAAAGAAAACTAAAAAGAGGGACAACCAAAGGGTTGTAAGTCTTTTTGGCCTCCCTCTTTATTTATGAAAAAATAAAAGTAATAATTTATTCCATTGTCGGATTAAAAGTTCCGCCCCAATTATTGTT
>ERZ773147.3416-NODE-3416-length-12091-cov-3.778166_pt1 | contig 12091 bp, 10 predicted proteins | sample MGYA00580851_ERZ773147 | MGnify/ENA primary metagenome ERZ773147 (study PRJEB29015, sample SAMEA2737818) | human gut metagenome | biome: human gut; feature: human-associated habitat; material: faeces | place: China | collected 2012 ... | reverse complement strand
TTCGTGCCGCTTCGTCAATCTTAGCGCAATACTGTCTTACGTACACCCAGCTATGGTGCGTGACGGGACTTTATGGAGTTATATGAGGACGCTTACTTTTCGCCGTTCATGATGGCGGAAAGCGACTTCACGCGAGGCAGGTCGAACACTTCGTCGGTGTGCACCACCTTGTGGTCGGGGCCTGCCAGTGGCACGCGCCAGTTGCAGTATTCGCTGGACGTGCCCGGCTGGTTCTGCGAACGGGTTTCGCCGACGCCGTCCACCAGCGCCGCCTGCAGAAGCACGGATGGCGAGCGGAGCAGCATCTTGTGCATCGCCTCGACGATCTCTTGAATATGGTCGTCGACGTCCGCGGCGATTTCCGGCGTGATCAGTTCGCTTTCGACCAGTCGGTCAAGCATGGCCTGACGTTCCGCGGTTGCGGACGCCTGGAATTCCTCGACCGGACCGGTGAGCAGGTTCAGTTCTTCGCGCAGCCTGACATGCTCGAACTGCAGGTAGCCTGCGGTCGGTGGCAGATCGTGCGTGGTGACGGATGCCAACGCATACTCGCGGTAATCGGCCGGATCGGCATACGGATCGCCGGCGTTGGGGGAGTCGTCCACACGGGCGAACCATTCCACCGTGCAGCCGAGCAGACCGTGCTCGGCAAGCACGGTGCGCACGTAATCCGGCACGGTGCCGAGGTCTTCGCCGACCACTAGGCCGTTCACGCGGGAAGCCTCGATCGTGAGGATCGCGATCATCGCCTCATAGTCGTAGGTGACGTATGCGCCGCCGCGTGCGCCTTCGCCCTGCGGAATCCACCACAGGCGGAACAGGCCGAGCACATGGTCGATGCGCACCGCGCCCGCGTGCGAGAACATGTTGTGCACCATTTCGCGGTACACGCCATAACCGGTTTTGGCGAGATAGTTCGGATTGAACGGCGGCTGGCCCCAGTCCTGGCCCTGCTGGTTGTAGAAGTCCGGCGGGCAGCCAACGGTGACGCTGCCGACGGCGAAGCGTTCCGGATTCCACCACACGTCGGCGCCCAGCGAGTGCACGCCCACGGCCATGTCTTGCATGAGGCCCAAGGCCATGCCGCTTTCGCGTGCGGCGGTCTGCGCGGCGGTCACCTGTTCGTCGGCGATCCACTGCAGCCAGCATTCGAATTCGACCATGTCGGCATGATCGCGCATGAGTTCGGCCACTTCCGGCGAATTACGGTTCGTCTCCGCGAACCATGTGCCCTCCCATGGGGCGCCCCACATCTGGAATGCCACCGACCACGCGGCGAATGCGCGCAGATCCGGGCCGGCCGCCTCCTTGAACGCTTCGAATGCGGCCTGACGCTCGGCGGAACGCGGCACCTTGAACACGAGCTGCAGCGCCTGGCGCTTGTGCCACCACGCGGAGTTGATGTCGAGTTCGTCGGCATTGTCGTTGGCGGGAGCGACTTCGGCGTGCAAGCGCTCGACTTCGGCCAACGCGGCCTCGTCAAGCCCCGCATATTCCTCGATATCCTGCGGGCGAATGTAGGTGACGTTCATGAATCGGCGCGATTCCGGCAGGTACGGCGACGGTTCGAGCGGCTCGACCGGCGCGGTTGCGTGGATCGGGTTGATGAGCATGAAATCGGCATGCGACTTTTCGGCGGCGTCGGTGAGCAGCAGCTTCAGATCGCCGTAGTCGCCCACGCCCCACGATTCGGCGGAGCGGATGGAATACATTTGCGCCATCCAACCCCAACGCTGCTTTTCGGCAACCGCAGGCGGCAGCGGTACGCGTGCCGGGGCGCAGATCAGTCGCGCCTCGCCGTGCAGCGGGCCCGCGTTGACGCGCAGCGTGTGGTAGCCGGCGGGAATGTCGTCCGGCAGGGTGAGCGTGAGCGAGCCGTCGGTCTGCGGGGCCAAATACATGCACAGGTTGCCCTCATACCGCGTGCCGTCCTCAAGCAACAGGCGTAGCGTCACGTCGTGGCCCTTCGCGCGGATCGGCGTGGTCGCTTCCTTGCCGATGAACTTCACGATGGTCGGTTCCACAAGGGTGTCTGCGATGCGCTGCTTGGTGAGTTCGTACGATGCCGCGATCGCTTCATCGCTGGATGCGTCCACGCCGAGCGCCGCAAGTACGGAGACAAGCACTTCGTCGCGGATTTCCACGTAGGTGCCGAGCTGGTCGATATACGACGTTGAGATGCCGTTGAGTTTGGCGAGCTGAATAAGCGGTCGTGCGATGCGTTCCGCGCTTTCGGTTTGCTGGGTTGCCGTCATAGGTTCCTTCTTTCCGGGGTCGTTGCTGGCCGATGATGCTGCATTGCCACGCGATTGGCGCGCTTCGGTGCGTATACTAACCGTTCTGCTATGTACTGTAGCATATGATGACATCGTTTTCAATAGGCGTGTTATTGGGTGTAAACGTTGAAGTATTGCGATTTCTTAACTACTTTATAGACGTTAGATAGTGATAATGCTTTTTCTGTTTGCCTATCGTTTGCAAGGTGTTTGAAAGTGGATATGACTGCTGTCCTACCGTCGTTGCCACCGCTGTTTCCGAAGTGCGATGGCGTTGCCGATCCATGGGCGCACGCGGCTGGCGTGAACGGCCGTCGAAGCATGGTCGTCGACTTGCCTCGCACCGGTCCCGAAGGTTGGGATGCCGATCGCATGCCGGAAGTGCCAATTGCGCAAACGGTTGTTTGGGAAACGCATGTCGGCGATTTCAGCAACGATCCCGCGGGAGGATTCCCCGAATCCCATCGTGGAAAATATCTTGCGTTCACCGACCTGGGAACGACGTTGGGCGGTCATCCTGATTTTCCGACGGGATTGTCGTATCTCAAAAAGCTTGGCATTACCGCGGTGCAGCTGATGCCGATCTACGATTTCGGTTCCGTCGACGAAACGATCTGCAGCCGATACAACTGGGGTTACGATCCCGTCAATTACAACGTTCCTGAAGGATCGTACTCCACGAATCCGTATGACGGGTCCGTGCGCATCCGCGAGGTCAAGCAGATGGTGCAGGCGTTGCATAATGCCGGCATCAAAGTGATTATGGACGTGGTCTACAATCACATGTTCTCGCCCGACAACTGGTTCGAGCGCATCGTGCCCGAATACTTCCTGCGCCGCAAGCCGAACGGGGCGTTGTCGAACGGCTCCGGATGCGGATGCGATATGGCCACGGAACGTGCGATGTTCCGTCGTTTTGTGGTGGAATCCGTGGCGTATTGGGCGAGGGAATACCATCTTGACGGCTTCCGATTCGACCTGATGGGCCTGATCGACGTCGACGCGGTGAACGCCTGGCGCGCCAGCAAACAGCCGGAAGGTGTTGCGGGTCAAGTGATCCAGTATGTTTCCGCGCATGACGATCTGACCTTGTGGGACAAGCTTTGCGCAAGTCTTGCCGCGAAATCGCTGGGCAGCGCCGTTAGTGAAGGCGACAACGAGAATTCCGTGGACGTGCCGAAGGCGTTGTATGACGCCGATCTTTCGGAAGCTGGGCTCGCCTCGTCCGGTTCCGCGATTGCCGGGGCCATGGCCACGGTGATGGATGCGAATCGTATGGCGGCGGGCATTGCGCTCACTTCCGCGGGCATTCCGTTCATGCTGTCTGGCGAGGAGTTCGCGCGTACGAAATACGGCAATTCCGATTCGTACGATTCGGCGCGCGAGCTGAATTGGCTTGATTGGACTCGTGCCTGGCGCATGCACGATCTGGTGGAGTATTACACGAAACTGATCGCCTTGCGTAAGAGCTCGGCGGAATGGTTTGACGGCGATCGTGTGATCGTCAGCGTGGAAGGCGACGAACTGGTGTTCCGGGTCGGCGACTACTTGGTGGCGGTGAATCCGGGACGTCATATTGGCGCGATTGACGTTGCCTCGACTGCGGTTGCGCCGGTTTCGGAGTCGTCTCGCGTGTGGTGCGGCATGGGTTCGTCCGCAAATGCATCCGCGGCGTGCATCAGTGCGGGAGATGGCGATTATTTGATCGTGCCACCGCATACGTTTGCAATCTGGCGGTTGCGGTAACCTCGTGTATAACGCATGTAACGCATTGGTTTGCAAGGGCGGCGGCTGCAAAGTGGCAATCGCCGCCGCCGGTAAAGCGGCGACGATGCCGATGAAAGGACCTGCTATGGAAAACGTGACGCATACCCCTAAATATGAGGTTGTGTTCTTCGATCTGTATGGAACGCTTATTGACATACGTACCGACGAACAGTGCGACGCGGCCTGGCAGGCCTTGTATGACACCGCTTGCGAGCTTGGAGCGCAATACGATTCGGTTGAGGCACTGCGTGAACGTTTCGAAAAACTTGAGGCGCGCGAAATGCTGCATCAGTCGAATCATGCCATCGTTCGCAATGGGTGGGACGAGTTCGACGTGCTGCCGGTGTACCGCTCGCTGCTCATGAATCGCAACGACGAGGCGGAACGGTTGCTGGCGTTGCCGCAGGCCGCTCAAAAGGCCGCGTGGGCGTTCCGTCAGGGTAGCACCAGCATGATCCGCCTGTATCCGGGTGCGCTGGAAATGATTGAAAAACTGCAGGAAGCCGGCATTGTCGTGGCGCTGCTCAGCAACGCGCAATCCTGCTATACCCGTGCCGAGTTGGAAATGACGGGACTCGCCAGCGTGCTTGACGACGTGATCATCTCCAGCGAGGAAAAGATTCGCAAGCCCGCGCGCGATTTGTATATGCTGGCGCTCGACCGTGAATTCGTTACCGCCAAGCATGCGCTGATGGTGGGCAATGACGAGAAGAACGATATTATCGGTGCGCGTTCGGCGGGCATCGACGGCGTGTATTTCCGCACGGAGATTTCGCCGGCCGACGATCCGGATGCGTCGAGTTATGCGGTGCGTTCGTTTAAGGGTGCCGATTATGAAGGATTGCTGGATTACGTGCTGAACGCCTGATCTTTCGCATTGCGTGCGTACTGCTCGTGTATTGCGGGGCGTGCGTTGCGTTGCGCGTATTGCGCGGCGTGCGCCACGTTTACGGGGGTCACCTTTCGTAAAGCGTGTAAGGTATGGTGCATACATTTGCAGCATACGTTCGCAGGATTTTTGCAACAATGGCAAGATGATGCGAGTAAAGCTACGTGAAAGCACGAAAGACATAGTGTGAAACAATCGCGTGAAACATGTCGCACAGGGGTTACGTGAAAAACATATTGCGCGGAATGCTGCGCAAGCGCGTGAGACGCGAAGTTCCGCATATGGCAGCGATGCCGCAACGCGATACCGCGGCGTAATGTCGTGACGTGGCACAGTGCGCGCAGACGATTACGTGCGCGCATGATTGCTTGCGCGATGGAATCGAGGAAAACTCGAGGAGGACTTATGGAAGGCTACACCGAAAACGGCGCCGGAACCGACGTCGCCGACCAGATTGGCTTTGCGGGCATACGCCGCAAGAAAAAGCAGCGCCGCGGATTGAGCGTATTCCAGCTCAAGGTAATCGGCGCGGTGGCGCTGGTGCTTTCCGCCGGCAGTACCACGCTGGTGCCACTGATTTTCGGATCCGACACGAGCAACATGGCGTCGCTTACGGCCATGGTGCTATGCGAAGTGGTGTCGTGGTTCGCCGCGCCGATCTACGCGTGGCTGCTGGTGCAAGGCTTCCAGCAGACGCGCAATCGCGTGGCATACGGCGTGCAGCTGCTGTGTTGGCACTAATCGCCGAAGTGCCGTACGATCTCGCCACTTCGGGCAAGCCGTTCGATTTCGGCTCGCAGAATCCGGTGTTCGGCCTGTTCATCGCCTTCGCCATGCTCGCAGCAATGAAATGGGTGGCGCAGCGCTACCAAGGTGCCATGCTCGTGATCTCCGACATTGTGCTGGTAGTGGTTGCCGTATTGTGGGATCTGCTGTTGCGTGTCGGACTGCGCCAGCATCTGATGAGCCTGGGTGCGGTGACGCTTGGTTTCGTGCTGATTTTCTGGCTGATGCGCTCGCGTGAAAACACCATGATGTTCACGGCCGGTCTGTTCGGTGCGGTGATGATGATTGCGCCTGGCGTCGGTGTTGCATTCGTGCACTACTACAATGGCAAACTCGGATACAAACATTCATGGACTAAGTGGATGTTCTATGCCTTCTATCCGGTAATTTTGCTGATTTGCGCGGCTGTCGCATGAAATTTGATCATATTGCGAGAGTTTTGACAACGTTCGCACTATAATGAAAACAGATTGAGAGAGCGTCGTCGCTCCAAATACCCCCCGTTCCACTGTTGGCAGGAGTGCGATGATGCTGTGAGCTGCAAAGGGGCTGACATGGACAAGGCTGGCATTCGTGAGGTGGCCAAGGCCGCAGGAGTGTCGATTTCGACGGTTTCGCGCGCGTTCACGCGTCCGGAGCTCGTTTCCGAGCGTACCAGGCGCAAGGTGCTCGACGTCGCGGACCGGTTGGATTTTAATATCTCCCGTTCCGCGACGTCACTGAAGTCAGGGCAAACGTACCGTGTCGCCATGCTGATGAATGAGGAAATCACCAGCTGGTTCAATATGGAAGTATTCGCTGGAATCAATTCCGTCATGCATGATGCCGGATACGACATCTCTCTGTTCCAGCATGTCGATACCGGTGAGAACAGGCGTGACTTCTTTACGAATCTTCCGGTGCGACGCAACGTCGACGCCGTGTTCGTAACGTCGTTCGGCGTCGAGCCGGAGGAAATCCAGCAGCTGCAGCGTATTCATGTGCCGATCATCGGCATCAACACGCCATCGCAGGAAGGCTTCGACGCAACGATCTCCATCGACGATGAAGACGGCATGTTCTCGTCCGCACAGCATCTGATCAATCTTGGGCACAAAAACATTGTGTACGTGTGCTCCGATGCAGTCGATTCGATCAATTCGTCGATCGACGCGCGCGGGCAGGGCTTCATTCGCGCATGCAAGACCATGGAGGGCACGCACGATTTCAAGTGGCGCGTGCTTTCCGTGCCGCGCGGCAAAACGTTCGCCGATTCGGCGTTGACCGCGCTGCTTGCGTTGGATGAGTTCCCCGACGGCATTTGCTGCCAGACCGATATGATGGCGATTCCGCTCGTGCTGCGCCTTGACCGGTATGAGTATCGCACGCCGCGCGACTATTCGATCATCGGCTTCGACGATTCCGCATATGCCGACACCGTGAACCTGACGACCATGCGTCAGGATCCGTTCGCCATGGGTCGTGCCGCAGCGCGGAAGGCCGTGAAGCTGATTGCGGGGGAGACTCTCGAAAATCCGTATGAGGTGGTGCGTGCCCAGCTTGTGCTCCGCGGCACTGACTCCGTCTACGGCGGAGATCGCTGATTTTTCTGCCACTCTTCTTCATGCCTCCGTACTTGCCGTTTTAATTCACACCGACAATACGGGGGTATTTTGCATATACTGCCAGCTGCCGCCGTCTGCGCAACGCTGTTGGTGGTGTCTGCACAAGTTCCGTTGCGTGTCTTGGGCGTCGTAGACGACGGTGACTCGCTTTTGCCGACCGCGTCGAGGTGCGATCCGGAGTGGATTTTCCGGTTTCGCTCGGGTACTTGCCGTCTTCGTAGGATGCGGGGCTTGCAACCATCATCATAGTTCATTTCGCAACCTTGGTTGTCACGGCTCGCTCCCTTACGCGCCCTTGTCTCATATGTAGCTGTTGGAGAGTGTGCGAGCCCTGAAAATTTATCCCTGTGGTCGGAGGTTTTGCCGCCTGTTGCGAGGTTATGAGATTTCCATGGTTGATTTGTGATTGTTGATTGTAACGAGTGTGGATGGGCGGCGGGGGTCGGGGAAAATTGGGGTGTGGTACACAGGTGTACTAGGGGGTATTTTCATGAAAATTTCTGCAAATGAATGAAACGGTTTGTAATCATTTGTTTCGCGACACGCCGTGGAGGGTATCGGTTGGGTTAACAAAGGCTGATCGCAGGGGTAGTCTCGGCGTTTTTGCGAACGATTTCAAACTCCAGTTGGCAGAACGGATTACGTGGCCTGGATGGCAGCCACCATCTGCGCCGCAGCATTGGTACTCTTAGGCGTAGTGAGGATCGCGAGAAAGCGGGAAGGCAAGCAGTAGCGTGAAACGGCGGCATAACGGAAGCGAATCGGGAGAACCGAACGCTGAAGCGCGCCGAAATGCCGGTGATGCCTCTGCAGAGTTTTTTGAATCTTTTGAAATTTCGGAAGTTTCTGAATCTGCGGGAACTGCTGAATCTTCAGAATCATCTGAATCTTTGAAAACTTCAAAATCTTCAAAAACTGCAGAACAATCGAAGAAACCGAAGAAGAAGTCGAACGCGCTGCTCGACGTATTAATCGCAATATCCGCAATATTCATGATCGGCGCGATCTGCCTCATCGCATACCCAACATTCAGCGACTGGTGGAACCGCATGCACCAGTCGTACGCCGTGGCAAGCTACGTGGAACAAACCGAAGATCTCTCCGGCGAAGAAAAACAGCACATGCTCGATGCGGCGCACGCCTACAACGAGGCGCTCGCGGCGAACGGCGACCGCTGGCACCTTACCGACGAACAGCGGCAAACATACGAAAACACGCTCGACATAACCGGTACCGGCATCATGGGATACGTGACCATACCGCGCATCAAAGTGAAACTGCCCGTCTACCATGGCACCAGCGAAGGCGTGCTGCAAATCGCGGCAGGGCATTTGGCGGGAACGTCACTGCCCGTAGGCGGCGAAACCACGCATGCGGTGATTTCCGGGCATACCGGACTGCCCAGCGCGAAACTGCTCACCGGTCTCGACGAACTGCAAAAAGGCGACACGTTCGCATTCCACGTGCTCGACGAAACCTACACGTACCAGGTTGACCAAATTTCCGTAGTGCTGCCGAGCGACATCAGCAAACTCAACATCGAATCCGGCAAAGACTACGCGACGCTGATCACATGCACGCCATACGGGGTGAACTCGCACAGGCTGCTCGTGCGCGGGCATCGCATACCGAACCCGAAGGTGCCGGACGCGACCACGTACGACGAGCCGGGGTATATGACGGCCGTGGCGGCTCTTGTGATTGGGCTGCTCGTGTCGATCATTGGATTCGCGTGCGTATGGCTGGCACGGCTGTGGCGGCGCGGGCGCATCGTGAAAGCCGATCGCGTGGCTGCCGGGCGCCACTCGTCCGGCAGGCGGGCGTAGTTTCTCTTCTTCCTTCTCGTATTCTGCCGGTCTTGCGACGCTGCGATGTGCGGGAATGTACTATCGCAATTATCGCAAGATGAAGAAAGTGCGATGGTAGGGGAGAGATGAAGAAATCGGACATTTCCAATATTTCGAATGCTGAAAGTGCCGAACGCGCTGAAGAAAGTGTGCGATCGAGTGTGCAGCCGAGCGGGAAATTCGGCGGGAAAGCGGATCGACTGTTTGGCGCGGATCCTGCGGGACTCGACGAATCCGCGCGAGGCATTGCGGTGCTGGTGATCGTCGGCGTGGCAGTAGGATTGCTGTCAGGCATGTTCGGCATCGGCGGCGGCACCGTGATCGTGCCCGCGCTGGTATGGCTCGGACTGACACAACGCAATGCGGCGGCGACGTCAATGCTTGCGATCGTACCGACCTCGATTTCCGGCGTCATTTCTTACGCGACTTGCGGAAACGTGGACTGGCTCGCCGCGCTGCTGCTGTTTTGCGGCATGTTTGTGGGCGGGCAGATTGGCAGCTGGCTGCTTTCGCGTTTGCCGGAACTTGTGCTGCGATGGATTTTCGTAGTGTTTCTCGTGTTTGTGGTGGTGAACCAGATAAGTTTTGTGCCGTCGCGCGACCAGCACATTGCGATGAGTGCGCTGACCGGAGTTTGCCTGGTGCTGCTGGGCGTGGTGATTGGCATATTGGCGGGACTGCTGGGGATTGGCGGCGGGGCGCTCGCCGTGCCCGCGCTATCGATGCTGTTCGGCGCTTCCGATCTGATTGCGCGAGGCACGTCGCTGCTGGCCATGTTTCCGAACTCGATCACGACGAGCGTGGCAAACCTGAAACGAAGGCTGGTACATGTGAAGGCCGCGCTGATTATTGGCTTGGTGGCTGCCGTTACCGCGCCATTCGGTACGTGGATGGCGGGCGCGGTCTCGCCCCGCGTCGGATCGATTCTGTTCGCCTGCTACCTGTGCGTGCTCCTGATTCGCAGCCTCTTCGTAGCCGTCAAGGCCACTCGTTCCGCCCGCGCCTCTTCCTGACGCGCCGCACCCCTGCCTGACGCGCCGCACCCCTGCCTGACGCGCCGCGCCTCTTCCTGACCGTTTGCCCTTCATGCGACAAAAGCATGAGTCATAATTCAGTATTTAGGGGGTATTGGGAATGATGGTTGACGGAAAGAGGATTTGAGATAAGTGTTCACTTTGTGAAGACGAGAGTTCACGTTTCATTCGTCCAAAACGCCTCGGAAGTTGGTTTGCGAAACCTGGCGTGGAGATTGCAATACAGCACAGGCTGAAGAAAGAAGAAAAAAGATGAGCAATCGAAAGGCTCTCAAAGGAGCGATTGCAGCAATCGCTTCCGTTGCAACGCTCGGCGCGCTTGCGGCACCGGCCAGTACACCACCCCGGCCGTGCTCGAATCGCACTCCACCGAGCGTGGCTGCTACGGTCCGCAAGGCAAGACCGACGGCAGCTCCAACGACGCGCTCAAGCGCTGCCTCGCCAACCAGCTCAAGGAAAACGGCGGCATCGGTTCCATTTCCGAGCGGCTGCTCGATACCCGCGCTGACGTGACCATCGGCGGTGGTTCCAAGTACTTCCGCCAGACCGTGCAGGGCGGCGAATGCGCTGGCAAGACCGTGTGGGAGCAGGCCAAGGAAATGGGCTACCAGACCGTCGAGAACGATCCGGCCGCAATCGCGATGATCGTCAAGACCGCCAAGATCAGCCGCTGAAAATCTGAAGAGATCTGAAGATCGCAGCTGAAGATCATAACTGAAGATTGAAAAACTGAAGATCGCAAATAAGATCCGGATCGCACGCATTGCAGTGTGGTCCGGATCTTTTGCTTCATCGCGCGATTCAGGTTTGGTGACTTCACGATTTGTGGTCTGACCTCACGATTTCATTTTTTAAGCCTTTTTCCGAATCGTGAGGTCGCCAAATCGAAATCGTGAGGTCAATGCAGACAGGGCGGGCCGCAAATCCAAAATGAGATGGGTCATTCAACGCAACAAGCGTTGTGAGACAATATCCTTCGGGATGTCTATCTCGCAAACCGGGAGATTATCTCTCGACATCCAAAGTATTATCAACAAAGTATTACCAGCAAAGGAGCATTCGTGCGTATTTACAATCTGACGGATAATGACGATGCCGCGATTGTCGCGCAGCAGGGCATTTTCCAGGTCATGGAGTGGAAGCGCGATTTTTCCGTGACGTACGGCAGCGCCATGGACGCCTACTATGCGTCCGAAATGAACGTGCGCCGCCGTCAACTGGTCTGCAATCTCAATGGCAAGACCGGCGCGGTTGTGCAGGCGGGCGCCATGCAGTGGACCGTCGGCCATGTCGAAGTGACGACCGGTGTGAAGGGCGTTGGCGATTTCATCGGCAAGCTGGCGCGTGGCGCGGTCACCAACGAGTCTGCGGTCAAGCCGGAATACGTGGGCAATGGCGTGGTTGTGCTCGAACCGACCTACCGTCATGTGCTGCTGCTCGATCCGAGCCAGATGGGCGGCGCCATCACCGTGAACGACGGCCTGTTCTACGCTTGCGAAACCACGATTCAGCAGCATGCGGTTATGGTTTCGCGTCCGAGCGCGATGGTGGCCGGCGGCGAGGGCCTGTTCAACCTGTCGCTGATGGGCCAGGGAACGGTTGCGTTGGAGTCGCCGGTGCCCGCTTCCGAAATCGTGACCGTCGATTTGGAGAACGACGAGCTGAAGGTGGACGGCAATTTCGCGATCGCGTGGACGAACGGCCTGCAGTTCACGGTCGAGCGTTCCACGAAGACGCTGATCGGTTCGGCTGCGAGCGGCGAGGGCTTGGTCAACGTGTATCGCGGTACGGGTCGTGTGCTTCTCGCGCCGGTCGCCGCCAATCTGGCTAATCCGAACGCGGGTTCCGGTGCGGCCTGATTTGGCCGGTTGATTGCAGTTAATGGCGA
>ERZ773147.3414-NODE-3414-length-12098-cov-5.537989_pt1 | contig 12098 bp, 9 predicted proteins | sample MGYA00580851_ERZ773147 | MGnify/ENA primary metagenome ERZ773147 (study PRJEB29015, sample SAMEA2737818) | human gut metagenome | biome: human gut; feature: human-associated habitat; material: faeces | place: China | collected 2012 ... | reverse complement strand
TAGTCGATGTTCGCGCCCATCTGGATCGAGCTGACGATCAGATAGCCGAGGAAGAACAGATACTTGCCCGTGATCGTCGGGAAGGAGAAGTTAATCCAGATACTGCCCTGAATGACGAGGATCAGCAGCAGCGGCATACCCGCCGAATTGAAAGTAAACAGCAGCACCAGCAGCACGATCAGCACCGACACGATGCTGACGACCGTATTATCCACTGCGAAGGACTTTTCAAAGTCATATTCGTTCGTGGAGTCGCCCGCCAGATAGATATTGCCGTCCGGATAATACTTCCGCGCGATCTCCTGAATGGTGTCGGTAAAAGCATAGGTCTCGTCGCCGCTGACAGGCAGCGTCAGATACAGCAGCATCCGGCTGTACTGATCTCCCTGAAGCTGATTCTCCGCGCTGAGCATCTGCACCTTTGCGTCTGAGAGCAGCTGCATCTGATCGTCCGAAAGCGTCACGACGCCCGCGTCAAGCTGGTCGCAGACATACAGAAGCATATCGATCAGCGGCACCTGATAATTGGCGATATTACCGGCCAGCTGGCCGTAATTGTCCTGATTGGCCGCGTAGGCCGCGTAGACGACCTCCGCCAGCTCATAGTCGAGGTTTGCAAGCTCCGCGAACTGTCTCGGCGTCAGCTTATCGGCCAGCATATAGCCGTCCATGGCCTCGATGTTTGTCAGGCCCATGCTGCTGTCCACCTCGTCGTAGCTTTCCAGCTCCTGCAAAAGCTCGCGTTCCTTGTCATAGTCTCCTGCAGGAACCATCAGCGCCACCATATTGGTCGAGGAAAAATTCTCCTCGATCATCTGCTCTGCGATCTGGGTCTCATTGAGCTTCGGCGTGGACAGGAGGCTGTAGCCATAGGCAAACGGACAATTCTTTGACATGCGGAAGCCGAGTACGACCAGCACAATAAATACCGCCGGAACAATGAACCGGGTCGCGTAGTCGATCTGGCCGACGAAGGAGATCTTCGGGACAAAACTCTTGTGTCCGGTCTTGTCGATCAGCGGGCCGAAGAGCATCAGCAGTCCCGGCATCACGATGAACGCGGACAACAGCGCATAGGCGATGGACTTGATCAGGCAGATGGCCATATCCGGGCCAAGGCGGAACTGCATGAACAGCATGGCGATCAGGCCGCCGACCGTGGTCAGGCAGCTCGCGCCGATCTCCGGGATAGACTTTGACAGCGCCACAATGACCGCCTCGCGGATGGGAAGCATCCGGTGCTCTTCCTTGAAGCGATTGCAGAATATGATCGCGTAGTCAATTGACAGCGCCAGCTGCAAAATACTTGTCACGGAGTTGGAGACGAACGATATCTTTCCAAGCAGATAGTTGCTGCCCTGATTGAGCACCAGCGCCACAACGAACGTCAAGATCAGCACCGGCACCTCGCCGTAGGTTTCCGAGGTGAACAGCAGCACCACGACAATGACGATGGCGACATAGATCATAATGACGTTGATCTCGTGCTCGATCGTTTCCTCCTGCGAATTGCCGAGGTCGGTCTTGACATAAACGTCGTAGGCGGACAGCAGCTCCTTCACGGCATCCAAGGAATCCAGACACGCCGGATCATCCTCGGAATAATCAAAGGTGATCGAGTAGAGCGCGGAGAGATTGTTATAGTGCTCCGACGTTTCGTCGTAGCTGATCATCTGTACGCCCTTGACATCAGCGATCTGGTCGCGCAGCTCCGCCGCCTGCTTCAGCGTCACATTTGCGACCATGACCTCCGCAGAGCCGTATGTAATGAACTGCTCGTCCATAATATTCAGCGCCTGTTTTGTTCCGGAGCCCTCCGGCAGATAGTAGGTCAGGTCGCTCTCGACCTCGACCCAGTTGCGCGAGAAGGCCGAGAAGATCAGCAGGATGATGGTGATGAGGAAGATGAGGCTGCGTTTATCAACGATGAAGGCCGACACCTTCTCCATAAAGGAAGCGCCGGAGCCTTCGGCAGTCTGATTCATAGGAAGATCCTCCTTTCAAGGCTGGGTTGTGCGTGGGGTCAGTCGTCGACCAGTTCATAATCCTCGCCGTCGTCTCCGGGACGGGCGGCGCGGATCACGCGGTCACCGATGCGGTAGCCGGCTTCCACGACCGTGTCGACGGTCTCCTTCTCGGCCTCGGCGTCCGGCTTGTGCAGGATCGCCTCATGCTTGGTGGGGTCGAATTCCTCGCCTTTTTCGCCGAACTTCTCCACGCCGAACTTCTCGAACGCCTTGTCGATCTTCGCGGCCACGGCCTTGAAGGAGTCGTCCATCTCGCTGTGTTCGCGGATGCGATCGATGTCGTCGAGCGCCGGCAGCAACGCGGTCAGCACGTCGATGATGCCATGCTGGCGGAAACGCTCCTGCTCGCGCTGCGCACGATTGCGGTAGTTGACGAACTCGGCGCGTTCACGCTGCAACGCTTCGAGATAGTCGGCGGCTTCCTTCTTGGCCTTGCCCAGCGGGGTCAGCGAGTCGTCGGCGGCCGCTCCGTCATCCGCACCCGCGGCAGCGGAGTCACCAGTCTTATCGGAAGGGCCCGCTTCGGCGGACGCCTTGTCCCCAGCCGGGCCGGCAGCTCCCTTATCAGCAGACGCATCCGCAGACTTGGCCGAGTCCGACGCCTTGCCGGCAGAACCGGCGGCAGCGCCGTCGGAAGGGCCGGCCTGCCCGGTGGCGGACAGGTTGTCCGCGTCAGGCAGGTCGTTCAGGTAATCGTCCTTGTTGAACTCGGACATGATTACTTGTTGTCCTTCTTGTCGTCATCGTCCACGACCTCGGCGTCCACCACGTCGTCATCGCCACCGTTGGAGGCGGCACCCGACGCACCGGCAGCCGCACCGGCAGCATCAGCAGCGCCCGCAGCACCCTGCTGCGCGTACAGTGCCTCGCCGATCTTCTGCGCGGAAGTCATGAGCTCGCTCTGCGCGCTCTTGATCTTCTCGATGTCCTCGCCCTTCAGGGCTTCCTTCAGGGCGTTCACCTTGTCGGTGACTTCCTTGGCGATCTCGTCGGAGATCTTATCCTTGTTGTCGTTGACCAGCTTCTCGGTCTGGTAGGCGAATGCCTCGGCCTGGTTGCGGGTCTCGGCGTCCTCCTTGCGCTTCTTGTCCTCGGCCTCGTGGGCTTCGGCCTCCTTGACCATGCGGTCGATCTCGTCCTTCGGCAGGCCCGAGCCACCGGTGATGGTCATCGACTGCTCCTTGCCGGTGCCCTTGTCCTTGGCGGACACGTGCACGATGCCGTTGGCGTCGATGTCGAAGGTGACCTCGATCTGCGGGATGCCACGCGGAGCCGGCGCGATGCCGGTCAGCTCGAAGGTGCCCAGCGGCTTGTTGTCGCGAGCGAACTCACGCTCGCCCTGGTAGACCTGAATCAGCACGGACGGCTGGTTGTCTTCCGCGGTGGAGAACACCTCGGAGCGCTTGGTCGGAATGGCGGTGTTGCGGTCGATGAGCTTGGTCATGATGCCGCCCTTGGTCTCGATGCCGAGGCTCAGCGGGGTCACGTCGATCAGCAGGACGTCCTTGCGGTCGCCCTTGATGACGCCGGACTGCACAGCGGCACCGACGGCCACGACCTCATCCGGGTTCACGGACTGGTTCGCTTCCTTGCCGCCGGTAAGCTCCTTGACGAGCTCCTTGACGGCTGGCATACGGGTGGAGCCACCGACCAGCACCACGTGGTCGATGTCGCTCACGGAGATGTTGGCATCGCGCAGCACGTTGTTGAACGGCGTGCGGCAGCGGCCCAGCAGGTCGGAGGTCATTTCCTCGAAGTGCGCACGGGTCAGGGTCTCGTCCAGGTGCACCGGGGTGCCGTCGGGCGTCATGGCCAGGTACTGCATGTTGATGGAGGTCGAAGTGGACGAAGACAGTTCCTTCTTCGCCTGCTCCGCGGCCTCCTTCAGACGCTGCAGCGCGATCTTGTCCTTGGACAGGTCGACGCCGTACTTGTTCTTGACCTCGCCGACGAGCCAGTCGATGACCTTCTGATCCCAGTCGTCGCCGCCCAGGTGGTTGTCGCCGTTGGTGGCCTTCACCTGAATGGTGGAGAAGCCGTCGTCGTCCTTGCCGATCTCCAGCAGGGACACATCGAAGGTGCCGCCGCCGAGGTCGAAGACCAGGATGCGCTCGTCTTCCTTGCCCTTCTCAAGACCGTAGGCCAGCGCGGCCGCGGTCGGCTCGTTGATGATGCGCAGGACGTTCAGGCCTGCGATCTTGCCGGCGTCCTTGGTGGCCTGACGCTGGGCGTCGTTGAAGTATGCCGGGCAGGTGATGACGGCATCGGTGACGGGCTCGCCGAGGTACGCCTCGGCGTCCCTCTTCAGCTTCATCAGGATCTGCGCGGAGATCTCCTGAGGCGTCCACTTCTTGCCGTCGATCTCGACGGTCCAGTCGGTGCCCATGTGACGCTTCACGGAGCTGATGGTGCGATCGACGTTGGTCACGGCCTGACGCTTGGCGACCTCGCCGACCAGGATCTCGCCGGACTTACTGAACGCCACCACGGACGGCGTGGTGCGCGCGCCTTCGGCGTTCACGATGACGGTGGGCTCGCCACCTTCAAGGGTCGCGATGCAGGAATTCGTAGTACCCAGATCAATACCAACTGCACGTGCCATAATGTGTGCTCCTTAAATATCTTGTTCGTTTACGTTTGCTTGCTCAAGTCTTGGCCCCGCGGCCATCGGTGCTCGATCGACGCCCACGGGTCTTCGCCTCAAGGTTGCCCTCGTTTTGCCTTCCAAAACTTGAGCCTACACTACTCAACTTTCGAGCACCAGCTTTTATTCCCACTTCTTCACAAAAACTTGAGTCGATATCACTCAAGTCCGCTCTCAAAACTCGCAGATACACCGATTTCTTAGCGAAAAAGCCGCCGTATCTGCGAGTTTTGAGAGCCCCCAAATGCAAAGAGCCGGCCGCAACCATCACAGGTTGCAGCCGACTGGCGTATCAGTCGCCCTAGGCGACGTCACGAATCGCGGCGAGCGTCAGCTCAGCGGCGACCCGCCTTGACGGAGCGCACGGCCATCGCGCCGGCGCCCAGAGCGAGCACCATCAGCGCCAGGCCGAGCACGGTCGCGCCGGTCTTGCCCAGAGAAGCGGTCGGCTCCTTGACGGTGCCCTGAGCGACAGTGCCGCTGCCGTTGCCGCCGTTCGGCGTCTTATCGGCGGAGCCTGAGGCGGACGGGAAGCTCACGGAGGCGGACTTGCCGGACTGGCGGCCGTTCACCGTCAGCGTGTAGGACGCGCCCTCGGCCGGAGTGAAGTCGGCGAACGAGATCGAGGTGGCGGCCGCGGTGGCGACGCGCACGCCGGAGAGCGGGGTGGACGTGTTGGACTCGGCGACGACCTTCTTGGAGGCGTTGTCGACCAGCTGGTACGACAGCACCGCGTCACCGTTGAAGCCGGTGACGGCCGCGCTGTACTTGCCGTCCTTGTCCTTGTTCACGGTGACCTTGCCGCCGTTGGACAGGTTGTTCTGCGATGTGGTGTCGGTCGCCAGGCCAAGGGCGCCGGCGATCGTGTAGAAGTTATCGGTCTGGTCGGTCAGGCCATCCACGCGGGACGCACCGGGACCCGATGCGGCAATGCGCAGCTGGGTGCCGGTGTGGCTCATGTTGCCCTGGGCCTTGCTGGAATCGGCCGCGCCTTCGGTGTCTTGGCCGTCGGAGTACAGGTTCTTCTCGGAGGTGCCGTAGGAGATGGTGGTCTTGGAGCCGTCGGCGTTCTTCAGCACGGTGCTCAGCGCGTAGTACGGCTGGGATTCGACGATCTGCGAGGTGTGGGCGTGGTCGGCGGTCACGATGATGAGGGTGTCGCTCAGGTCGACCTTCTTGAGGGCGGCGGAGATGGCCTTGTCAAGGTCGTCGGTCTCGCCGATCTGGCCGCAGGCGTTGGCGTTGTGGTCCTGCTTGTCGATGGAAGCGCCTTCGACCTGCAGGAAGAAGCCCTTCTCGGACTTCGGGTTGGCCTGCAGCAGGTCGAGCGCCTTGTCGGTGAAGTCGGCGAGGGACGCGCCCTGATTGCCGAGCCACTTGGCGTTGGTGGTGCACACGGTCGGGTTCTCGTCCTTGGCGGCGTCCTGCTTGGTGGCCACAGACGGGTTGAACTGGGTCGGCAGGTTGCCGTCGCCGAGCAGGGCGAGCACCGGCTGGCCATCCTTGTAGGTCAGGTTCTTGAAGCCGTCGACGTCACCGCTCTTGACGGTCTGGAAACCGCGGTCAGCGGCCTGCCGCCACAGGGTGTTGCCGTTCTCGTCGAGCTGGTTGAAGTACTTGGCGCCGCCGCCGATGGTCACGTCGGCGCGCGTGTCGAGCAGCTGCTCGGAGATGGAGCCGATGCCACCGTTGGCCTTGAGCTGGTCGGCGAGGCAGCTGCCGATGCCGGCGAGCTCGGCGTCTTTGATATCGACCTTGCCGTCGCCGTTCTTGTCGGTGCCGTCCCACTTGCCCTGCGGGCCGTAGCAGGCGCGCTCGGAGGAGTGGGATTCCTGGACCGCCGGAGTGGCATCCTGGATCTCGGAGGTGGTCACGTTGCCGGTGGCGAGGCCGTTGGCCTTGGCGAGCTCAATGAGGTTGAGCTGCGGGTTGCCCTTGACGTCCACGGACACGGCGTTGTTGTAGGTCTTGGTGCCGGTCGCCCAGCCGGAGCCGGAGGCGGAGGAGTCGGTGACCGGGGTGATCACGCCGGCGGTCTTGGAACCGGTGAGCTGGCCCTTGGAATCCTTGGCCATCAGCGAATCGTTGGAGCTGCCGCCCAGCGAGAACGTGGTGTACTGGCCGACGCCGCTTTCGGCGGCCTTGCCGGTCGAGGTCTGGAGTGCGCCCGGCTGGCCGATCTTGTCGAGGCCCTGGAACGTGCCGTTGACGCCGTGCAGGTAGTTGCGTGCGACGGTGATCTCGGAATCTCCCATGCCGTCGCCGATGAACAGGATGACGTTCTTCGCCTTCGCGTTGCCGATTGTGGCGATGCGCTGGGCGCCGCCGTGCACCGACAGGGCGTCCACGCCCTTGCCGTTCAGATCGTAGGTGCCGCTCGCGGCGAACGCCGGAGCGGTCAGCGCGCCCAGGGCCGCAGCTGAGGTCAACGCCGCGACGGCGCCTTTGAGCATTTTGTTGATGTTCATGGATCTCTTCTTCCAATCACGAAGCCGGGCATGCCCCGGCGGTCAATCACCGGCGCCGTCGGGCACAGCAAGCCTCTCTCGGCAGCGCCGGAAGGCCTCGCGGCCCTCACCGAGCAAACTATGTCGGCCATTCAACCGTCACGCGACGAGTATCCGAACGTAACGTGAACTTCCGCGGTCATTTTCCGTAACCGAGAGAACGGTTTTCATTTTCAAAGAGCCTTACATACGCCTCTTTCTCTTTGAGAACGTTTGCAGTATAATGAAACAAATATGATGTCGGCAGTCACGGCACGATGGGGAATTCAACACACAGCAAAGGAGTTGTCTACATGGATAAAGCAGGAATACGCGAAGTGGCAAAAGCGGCAGGGGTCTCCATATCCACCGTATCCCGCGCATTCGCCCACCCCGAAGTCGTGTCGGAGAAGACACGACACAAGGTGCTTCAGACCGCGGACCAGCTCGACTTCAACATCTCCCGCTCGGCCGCGGCCCTGAAATCCGGGCAGACGTTCCGCGTGGCGCTGCTCATGAACGAGGAGATCACCAGCTGGTTCAACACCCAGATCTTCGCCGGCATCAACTCGATCATGCACGACGCCGGCTATGACATCTCCGTCTTCCAGCACATCGACACCGCCGACATGCGCCGCAAGTTCTTCACCGACCTGCCAGTGCGACGCAACGTCGACGCGGTGTTCGTGGCGTCCTTCGCCATCGACGAGAAAGAGGTCGAACAGCTCAAGCGCATCCGCGTGCCGATCATCGGCATCAACACGCCGTCCATCGACGGATTCGACGCCTCCATCAGTATCGACGACGAAAACGGCATGTACACGGCCACCCAGCATCTGCTCAACCTCGGCCACAAGCACATCGTGTACGCCTGCTCGGCGGCGTCCGAGTCCATGGACTCCTCGATCGACGCCCGCGGCCGCGGATTCATCCGCGCCTGCGAAAACGTCGAGAAGAGGCGCGAACTCAACTGGCAGGTGGTCACCGTGCCGCGCGGACGCGCGTTCGCCGATTCGGCGCTGTCGGCGCTGCTCGCGCTGGACGAGTTCCCCGACGCCATCTGCTGCCAGATAGACATGATGGCGATTCCGCTGATGCTCAAGCTCGAACGCTACGGACACCGCACGCCACGCGACTACTCGATCATCGGCTTCGACGACAGCCCCTATGCCGACACCGTCAACCTCACCACCATGAAACAGGACCCGTTCAAGATGGGACGTTCGGCCGCCCAGAAGGCAATCAGGCTCATCAACGGAGAGGAACCCGAGAAGCCGCATGAAATCGTGCAGCCGACCCTGGTGCTGCGCGAGTCAGACGCCCTGTACACGGACTGAACCCGTTTCAGACCGCCGCCCGTTTCAGACCGCCAGGGCGCAGACCACCAGCGCGATCAGAAGTCCGAATATGGGATTCATCACGCTCCAATCCCACCATCGGCCGGTCACGATCTTGTCATACGGGGCCTCTGCGACCACCGCCGCGACCAACAGCCGCAACCCGTACCGCCACACGTCACCGGTGTGCCGCCAGTTCTTGCCCGCATCGTTGTACTTGTGACGCCAGTTTGCCGTTGATGACGGTGAGGCCTTCGGCGTCGACGCCGGCGGAGGGTTTCTTACCGACGTACATGGACGTCAGCAGTTCCAGCGCTCGATGACACGGTCCCCCTTGTATACGGACAGAATCGAATAATGAGCGGTATCCAGACGCAGCAGACGTGCGAAATGCGGGTCGACCCCCAGCCAACGTGCCGTAAGGATGCGCAGCACATGCGCGTGCGCGACGAACAGCACGGAATGGCCGCTCTCCATCAGCGGCACCGCCTGATCGATGGCCTGCTGCACACGGTCATAGACGTCGCTCAGCGACTCGCCCGGCCCGTTATGCACGGGAACCTGCTCGCCGTCCGGCAGCGTCTCCGTCCAGTCGCCTTCCATTGTGGGGCTCAGCGCATCGGGACCATCATTCCATAGCTCCCAAGAGCCGCCGTGCAATTGCGCGATGGTCTGACGGGTACGGCCCTCCGCCCGGCCGTAATCCCATTCCGCGAGCGCCGGCAGCGTACGCGGAGCGAACCCGGCGAGGCTTGCCGTCTGCTGGGCCCTCTTCAGCGGGCTGGCGTACACGCAGTTCTCGCCGAATCCCTGCGGAAACGCCGTCTGAATCCGGGTGCCGGCATCGCGGGCCTGTCGCTCGCCTTCGGCGGTAAGAGGAATATCGGTGCGCCCGGTATGCTGCCCGGACTCACTCCACACAGTCTGCCCGTGTCGGAGCAGAACCAGTCGCCCTGCCGTAGCCGCGTTGCCACCTGTCGTTTGAGTCATATGCAGTACTGTACTCAACCTGCAGCATATTCGCATGCCGAGGCCTATATGCGATGCGTCTCCACCTCGCAAAATAATGGTGACATGACAGAATTTCAGGATGGACCGGGCAACGGCGGATCGGGCCTCGACGGTTCAAGCACCGATCGGATCATCGAAGGCTTTGCCCGAATCAACGAGAAAGTGGATGCCATGCGTAATCAGCGTCTGAACGACCCCGACTCCCTCGGCGATAAGGCCGTCAAATTCGCGCTGCCGTCCATCGCAGGGTTCGTGGCCGGCAAGCTGTTCACTCTGGTGTGGAACAAGTTCGTCGCCCGCAAGCGTCCATCCGATGGCACGGGCGAGCTGGGGGACGGAGTCGTGGACCAGCAGGAGAGCCTGTTCATGAGCATCCTGTTCGCCGCATTGTCCGCCGCCGTGGGAGCCGCGGTCTCGCAACTCTCCGATCGCGGCTCCAAAGCCCTCGTCGCTCGCCGTCACCGTCGCCAATCCGACTGATAATCACTTGGCGTCGTCCAGCGCATTGTCGCCGTGCATCTTCTATGCGCATCAGCCCGTTTTGCGTCTTTAAGTGCGCGCCGAAACGACAAGTGCGCGAACATAGGGACGCAAATGGCCCTGTTTGCGTCCTTAAGTGCGCACGGTCGTCGTTTCGGCGCGCACTTAAAGACGTTTTGGGGCGCCAGCCATTACCGGCGTGTTCCCCATCAGCGCAAATGGGTAGCTCTTGGGGCGTCTCTTTGCGACAATGACAGCATGGTTACCAACAGCACTATCGAGACGCTGCTCAATCGCAGGTCCATCCGCAAATTCGTTGCCGAGCCCTTCGACGATGATACCGTCGCCACACTGGAGACCGTGGCCCAGCACGCCGCTTCCAGCCAGTATCTGAACGACTGGTCGGCTGTCCGTGTCAAGGATCCGGCGCTTAAGAAGCGCATGTCCGAGATCGGCAAGCAGCCGTATATCGCCGAAGCACCGCTGCTGTATGTGTTCGTCGCGGACGAGCACCGCAATGCGATTATCGCCGAGTCGAAGGGCGTGCCCACGGATTCGGACACCTACGGTCTCGCCGGTAGCTACCGGTTCTCTCAGGCCCAGAACGATGCGGTTCTGGCTTTGCACGCGATGGAGACCGCCGCCTATTCGCTCGGCCTGGGATGCGTCATCCTCGGTTCCCTGCTCAATGATGTTCCCGGTCTGATCGAAGCGCTGCACCTGCCCCAGTACACGTATCCTGTGCTGGGATTGGCGATCGGCAAGCCCGATCAGGCTCCCGCGCTCAAGCCTCGCATGCCTCGCGAGCTGCAGTTCTTCGATGACGTGTATCCGTCGGATGATGACGCCACTGAATCCATCAAGGAGCGTATCGGCGCCTTTGACGTTTCAGTGCATGAGTACTACGATCTGCGCAACACCGATCGTCCCGTTGACGCATTCAGCGATCAGATCGCCTCGATTGCAGCCCAGCGCATGGACGCCACGCATCAGGTGATACCGAACGCCACATCGCAGGGATTCCGTCTCGACCGGTAAATGACCCCCAAACGATAATGGGCGGTGGTCGGAACCCGATATCAGGTTCCGACCACCGCCCATTGTGTTATCTGACTCGTGTTGTTCGGCCCTCGCGGATTCGCCTATTCGGCGAATGACGGGAGAAGAGCATCAACGCCACCGCGGCTTGTAGCCCTTCTTGCGACTGTGCGGTTTTATCTGCTGGTTCAGGGGGACATACATGTGCTCATGAGCGGGATCACGATGCGTCAGATGCCAGGTGCCGCAATATTCGCACCGATACACCCACAGCTCCGCTCCGCGTTCGATAAGGCTCTGGTCGGCGGCATGCTGCGCCTGGGCCTTGTCATGGTACATGATCTTGTTCGAGATGGAACAGCGTTTCGGAGTGAAGTAATGCATAGCAACACCACAGTCTAGGACAGGAATTCTTCTGTTGCAACGGCTGTTGATTGTTGTGTTTGGGTATGGGTGGGCCCCCGGGGGTTGTTGGCCTCGTCCGGGGGTCCTTGTCGTGTGGTGCGGCGGCGTGCTACTCTCCCACACCCTGTCGGGTGCAGTACCATCGCCGTGCCAGGTCTTAGCTTCCGGGTTCGGAATGGGACCGGGCGTCTCTCCTGGGCCATGGCCGCCGCAAATCTTGGGTTATCGGCCGGGAAACGGGGTTTCCCGCCGGCGTGTGGCGGTTCGGGGACCGGACAATGGACGCGATTCGTTGCTGTTGACTGATCGTGCGCGTGTGAGGACGTGCTCCCTGTGCGCCTTCGCGGGGCCCTGCCGGGTCCTGCGCCACACGCCTCCCGGGCGTGTGGATGTGGGTTGCCTCTCGACCATTAGTACCGGTCGGCTCCACCCCTCGCGGGGCTTCCACGTCCGGCCTATCAACCACGTGTTCTGCATGGGGTCTTCAGCGGCTCGGGGCCGCATGGAATCCTTATCTTGGAGAAGGCTTCCCGCTTAGATGCTTTCAGCGGTTATCCCTTCCGAACGTAGCCAACCGGCCGCGCCACTGGCGTGACGACCGGCATACCAGAGGTTCGTCCACCCAGGTCCTCTCGTACTATGGGCAGGCCTCCTCAGGATTCCAACGAGC
>ERZ773147.3410-NODE-3410-length-12104-cov-2.416466_pt1 | contig 12104 bp, 10 predicted proteins | sample MGYA00580851_ERZ773147 | MGnify/ENA primary metagenome ERZ773147 (study PRJEB29015, sample SAMEA2737818) | human gut metagenome | biome: human gut; feature: human-associated habitat; material: faeces | place: China | collected 2012 ... | reverse complement strand
TAATGCACCGTCTTTAGTATAGGTATATCCACTATCTATCAAACGGTTTATTGTATCGTCAATATAGCCTGATTCATATAAAGAAGATTCAAAAAACCAATTATCATAATCAATTCTATATCGTAAAAGATCTTCTTTAATCTTAGGAATATTCACACCTAATCCATAAGAAGCCATAAGTGCTAATCTTTCGTCTTCATCCATAGATATTAAACTATCACCATATTTGTGATATAAGTTGCTGGCTAATTCGCGGATGTCATCACCTTGATAACATTCTTTAGGAAATTCATAATTAGATTCGCCAAGAATTAACTGATAATATCTAGCGTTTATAGATATTGCGAATTTATGTACTTGGTTTCCGGCATCATTCATATAGAATTCTTTGTATGAGTCATATCCGTTGAAAGATAATATGTTTGAAAGTGTATCTCCTAAAACACCACCACGAGCATTACCAATATGCATTGGACCAGTAGGATTTGCTGATACAAATTCAACCATTACTTTTTTCCCAACTCCATCAGTATTCATACCATATTTTTCACCAGTAGTTTGAATTAAAGTTAAGGAATCAGAATACCAATTTGAAGCCAACGTAAAATTGATAAATCCTGGACCTGCTATTGTAACTGAAGAAAAATAACTAGAATCTAAAGATAATGAAGATACTAGTTTTTTAGCTATTACATAAGGTGAAGTTTTAAAAAGTTTAGAACACACTAAAGCTAAAGAAGATGAAAAATCTCCATTATTAGTATCTTTAGGGATTTCAACTGGAATTGAAAAAGAAGAGTAATCTTCTATCAAATTTTCTGTATCAATTTTTTTTAATGAATCAAGTAATAAACTTTGTATTTGTGTTTTTGCAACACTTATCATATTGGTCATTTATCTAACTCCTTTTAAATGAAATATATTCGATATTAAGAAAACAATTTTATATTTTTATTTTACAAACACTAATACTGCTACTATTTTTAGTTTAAAACGGGCAGGCATTTTGCATGTCTGCCCATTTTGGTTCTACGCTTATTGTGTAACCTTCAAATCTTCAATCCCCTATGGTAATAATTAATAAGGTTTTATTTTGGCTAAATAATCCGTTCTTTTTCGGGAATTTATTTAAGCATTGATATCATTTTTTCTACAATTGCGTCTGCCTGCTTAATAGCCGGGCCAACACCGATTTTAACTTTTTTAATATTGTCGAAACGTTCTACGTTCTTAATTGGCATATCTGTTGTAAGAATAACTGCGTCTGCTGTTGCAATATCAGCTGCTGTTATTTCATTTTCAATACCAATTGAGCCCTGTGTTTCAACTTTACATTCAACACCTGCTTTTTCACAAGCCTGCTGAATAGCTTCTGCTGCCATATAAGTATGTGCAACCCCTGAAGGGCATGCTGTAACTGCTAAAAATTTCATATCACTCACTCACTTTCTTAGATTTTATTTTATAGAAGCCACAACCAATTATCTTTGTGGCTTCTTATCATTCACTAATTAATTATTATATTATTCGAATGAAATATCGATATCTTCGACAACTTCTTCTTTTTCTACATAATCTTTCTTGAATATTGCACAAAGTGCTACATAAATCGCTACACCAATTAAGATACAAATAATGTAAAGTGGCCAACCAGCTAAGAAGCTTTCACCCTGAATAACAGGAGCTACGATCAAACCACCCCAGCAAGCTGACATCTTAGCGCCAACGCCAAGGAGTCCTGCGATACCACCGGCAATTGCTGATGAAATCATGTTAATAGGAATCATTCTTGTTGGATCTGCTGCTGTATATGAAATAGCACCTTCTGTGATACCACAGAAGCCCATTGCTATAGCACCGATACCTGCGTTCTGTTCTTCTTTTGAGAATTTCTTCTTTAAAATTAATGAAGCGACACCACAACCAATTGGAGGTACACAAATTGCGATACCAACTGGAGCTGCGAATGTATAGATGCCTGTACCTACAAATGCTACCATTAAGATTGAGTAAGCAACTTTGTTTACAGGACCACCAAGGTCAAATGCGATCATAAGTGCTGCTAAAGCACTGATACCTGCAAGTGCTAAACTTCCATGATCTCCGTGAGCCATGTTTCTCATAACATCTTCTAACCATGTCATGAATGCTGCAATAGGTGTTCCGAATGCAAACATTATAATACCAACTGCCAATACACCAATTACTGGAATGATGATAATTGACTTAAGTGACTGCATTGACTTAGGAAGTGGAATCTTCTTTAAGTAATGAGCAATAATACCACCAAGTAAACCAGCAATAGCTGCTCCGATAAATCCTGCTGAAGCTGTTGTAACAGCGCCATCAGCAAAACCTGTAGGAATGTTTAAGGCCATGAATCCGCCTGCCATACCAACTGCAATACCAGGTCTGTCAGCGATTGAAAATGCAATGTATGCTGCAAATACAGGACACATTAATCCAAGAGCATCAACTCCGATTGTCCATAACCAGTAAGGAATTCCTGAACCCCATCCTGGGGCTGCTCCTTCACCTGTTAATAAAACGGCAATAGCCATTAAAATACCACCACCAACAACAACTGGAATCATGTAAGATACACCATTCATAAGATGTGTTTTAGTGTGTTTTAAAATATCAACTAATTCTTTCATAATATCGTCCTTTCTTATTATGTTTTCTCTTAAACTGCACCGATTAATTCAATTACTTCATCTGCAGTTTTTGCACTAAATAATTTTTCTCTGAAATCGTCATGCATTACTTTTCTAAATAAGCCTGCAAGAATTTCAAGATGTCTGTCTCCCTGTCCCGGAGACGGAACACCAATCTGGAACACTAACTCAACTTCTTCTGAGTCGTCCCATTTCATTGGATGACTAAGTCTTACAAATGCCAATGAAGGTTCTTTTACATGTACTGATTTAGAATGAGGTGTTGCAACAGAAAATCCAACTGCTGTACTTGAACCTGCTTCTCTTTTCATTACGTCTGCAACATATCCTTCCTTGTCAATAAGTCTTCCGACCTTGTCCATTGCATCAGCGATTAAATTAATTACTTCGTCTCTGTCTTTCGCGTCTACGTCGAACATTACAATCTCTTTGCTCATTAAGTCTTTAGCCAACTTCTTGTACCTCCTTAAATAAAATTATTACCTTTCTTACAACATTAATTTTACTAATTTCGTTTCTTGTTTTCAACGCCCCACAAAACAGAAAATTGCACTATTCCTAGTGCAATTTTTCTGTATCTCTTATGTGAAACGTTTTTCTTGTAGCCCTTTATTTATAGGCATTACAACAATTTTACTTTTTATGATTCTCTAGTCATTTTTTGCCCTAACTCCAGTGCAAATCTGACATAATGCTCTTCTCAATTTCCATTTCATTATTGCTTTTTCTTATTCTCTTAATTTTACTTCCAGAGTTCAAAAATCTTGACAAATCTGCAAAGAACATTTTTGTTGTATTAATATTGTCAAAATTAAGTGCCAAAAGGAAAATAATATCTACATTATCCTCTCCCCAGTCAATCTCATAATTAACCTTAATAATATATACTATTGGTTTTAATACATTTTTAGATTTTCCATGCGGGATTGCTGTTTTGTTTCCAATGGCAGTAGAACTGATTTCTTCTCTCTGCATTACATCTGAATAAAAGTCCTCAGTAACATATCCATCTTCTACCAACTTGTCGCTTGCAGCTTTCAAAATTTCTGCCTTTGTCATTTTTTTACTTACAACACTTATATATTTTCTATCTATTACTGAATATAATTCATAATTGTCTGCAATTGAATTTGTCATATATTCAAAGCAGGCATCCTTGATTTTCTTTATATCATTATTACTTACAAGAGGTGATATATTTACAACCTTATCTTCATATTCAAATCCCGGAAGCATTGACAAAACAATGTCAAATTCGTATTCATCAATTTCTGCTATCTTTTCTGATGATAAAATCGAAACAATTTTTACTTCTTCTATTTTATCTTCTATTTTACCGGCAACAATGCTTGCAGCTGCCACGCCACTTGTTCCTATTAAGATAGCCTTTACATTTTTTTGATTTCTATGCATTGCTCCACCAAAATACAAAGCTAAGAATGACATTTCATGCTCCGTTGGTGATGCGTGACAATATTTTTCATAAAATTTAGATAATGTAAATGTTGTTGCAAATATTCCTGAATACATTTCTTTTACATCATATAAAAATGGATTTGATATCTCTATTCCATATTTTGTTCTAATGAATGAAGCTGGAAGAAATGCCTTCAGGCTATTAACAAGCAAATCATTTTCCACAAAATTAATATTTAAAATTTCAGACATATATTCAAGCATTTCATCGCATACTTTATCGCTTAAATCATAAAAACCTTCATTATGAAACTGCTCAAATTCTACTTCTGCTCTTTGCATTGCTGCAGAAGCAAATATAATATCCACATAATGCTTTTCAACATCATTTAATTCGATTTTGCCTATTTTCTCTAATTCTTCAACAGCTTTATTTGTGATTTCTTCATTAATATATTCTTCACATTCAGCTATATTTTCCTTTAGCAGATGTCCCATTCTTACTCTTAAAAGCTGAATGCATAAATATTTCACACACGCTTTAAATGAGTAATCCGTATAAACAATATTATATTCTTTTTCTATTGCCTCTACAGTTTGTATCGCTCTTTCAAAATTGTCTCGTCCAAAATTATTTACACAAATACTTTCATCAAGTACTGACAACCTGTAATCAATTGGTTTTGTAATTTTATGATTTCCAATAGGAAATACGCAATATTTTTTTAATGCTTTTCTTATTGAAAATTCATCTCCCGTAACAAATACACCATGCCCTGCTACTCTGTTTACAGTTATGTTATGTTTCTGTAAACGTTCCGCAACACAGTCAATATCATCACTTATAACTTTTTTGCTTACGTTTAGCTCATCTGAAAAAAGTGCTAATGTATAAGTATCCCATCCGCTTAAAAGAATAAACATTATATAGCTCATTCTCTGATTCTTCGACAAGACTGTTCTCTTGTCCTTTTTCATATCTTCAATCTGAGCTATCTGTTCGTCTGTGAAATTTGCAACAAATCCTATTCCCGGTTTTCGTTCAAGTTTCATTCCATTTTCATCACAAAAATCTGAAACTTCTTTTATATAAGTTTTTACACTTCTCTCAGACACACCTAGACCTAATGCTAAAACTTTTGATGTTACCGGCTTTGCATTGTTTTCAACTAGTTTTTCAACTATTTGCATTCCTCTTTCTGATAACATAATTACCCTCTCCTACATGGCAACATTACAAATATGAAGCCATTACTGTTAAGTCTCCTGATATTTTGCATTCGCCTATTCCTGAAGGAATAATAAAATGATTACCTTTTGTAATTTTACTTCCGTTTATTTCACCTTCACCGTTAATAACGCTGATATTCATAAACGGCTTATCCATCGTAAATTTATATTTACCTGCAACATCCCACTTTTCAAGAGTATAGAAATCACATTTAACAAGAGTTGTCTTTGTCAAATCTCCTTCATTTTCAACTGTAATTTTCCCATCATAATCATGATGTGGTGCCTCAATACAGTCAATACTCTGCTGTACGTGTAATTCTCTAGGCTTTCCATTACTTAATCTGTCATAATCGTAAACTCTGTAAGTAATATCACTGCTTTGCTGTGTTTCAATTAAAAGTGTTCCACCTTTAATAGCATGAAGACAACCTGGATTAATCTGGAAGAAATCCCCTTTCTTAATAGGTATTGTTCTAATTAATTCATTCCATCTGCCCTCGTGAATCATGTCTGCAAGTTCTTTTTTGTCTTTTGCATGATGTCCGATAACGATATTTGCATCTTCTTTACAGTCTAAAATATACCAGCACTCTGTTTTTCCAAGTGAGCCATTTTCATGAACCGCTGCATATTCATCATTTGGATGAACCTGAATGCTTAAATCGTCTTCTGCACCTATTATTTTTACTAATAATGGAAATATGTTATCCTGAATGTTTCCAAATAATTCTCTGTGATTTTCATAAACCCATGATAAAGTTTTTCCTTCAAACTCACCATTTGAAATAGTACAATCACCTGACTTGTGTGCGCTAATTCCCCAACACTCACCTGTCTTATCTGTCGCCTGTTCGTAACCAAATTCTTTTAATAATTTGCCACCCCATATAGCTTCTTTGAATACCGGATTTAAAAATAATATTTCCATATTATGCTCCTTTCAATTTCCTATTTATGTATACATACACTAATTAAGTGTTTATTTTATTAAGCCAGACATATAATTTTAACTAAATTTATTAAAATAATTTGTCCCACTATTGAACTATTTTATCATATTTATATTTTTTATCATACCTATTAAATAAAAAATATATTCTATAATAATAGCCATATAAGGATTTTCTATGATTTTAAAATTTTTTTCAGGTAAAAAACAACTCATAAAAGTTATTTTGCCAATTATCTTTTTTTTATTTTTATTTTTAAAAACAGTATATTTTAAATCTCCTAACGTATTAAGTAATCCTTCTGTTCAAACCGAATTTGATAATTACACAGCCTCTCTTGTTACCTCATCACTATCCAATGACACTCTAAGTATGCATTTTTATATTGCCAACGCAAATGATTTTTTTCAAACTGATTTTCCTCAGTCATTGGGAAATTTTTCTTTAAAAGATATGAAGGAAAGCCAGACTGATTGCATTAAACAGATTAACACATTAAAAAAATTTGATTATAAATCTCTTTCTAAGTCCCGGCAAATTACATATGACATCTTACTTTCTCATTTTCAAACCGAGTTAGATTTTGGTGATTTATGCGAATATTATGATTGTCTTAGTCCTACAACCGGATTTCAGGCTCAACTTCCCATTTTATTGTCTGAATATGAATTTTATTCCGAAAAAGACATAAAGAACTACCTTTTGCTATTAAAAAATGTTCCCGATTTTTTTGATAGCATTATAAATTTTGAATCTGAAAAAATTGATAATAAAACATTTATGTCTAAATCAAATTGTGAGTCCATTATTGCTCAATGCCTTTCCTTAATTAACGACAGTTCCCAAAAAAATAATTTATTAATAGAAACATTTAATTCCAGATTAAAAAAATGCAAATTCCTATCAGACAAAACAGTTACTGATTACTTAAATTTAAACGAAAATTATGTAAATAATTATGTTTTATATTCGTATAAAAAACTTGCTGACAAATTATCCGATTTTAATTCTTCTTATTATATAAACAAAGACTTAGAATACTATACTCTTGCAGATTCTAAACAAGGTAAAGCTTATTATGAATATCTTGTTTCCTCTAAAACCGGAAGTACCAAAACGGTTTCTGAATTAAAAGCACGTATTCAAAGTCAGATTGCCGCCGATATGACTCAGGTTTCTTCTTTATTTACTTCTAATCCTGAACTTGAATCACAATTTTATAATTCAACTTCAACTACTATTACAGAACCTACAAATATACTTAAGGATTTAAAAGACAAAATAAATAATCCTGACAGTTCATTTTATGAAATCTGCAAATTAGATTCCATTAAATATGATTTAAAATATGTTGAGCCTTCTCTTCAGAACTATTTAAGTCCGGCATTTTATCTTTCTCCACCGATTGATATGCCTGAGAAAAACACTATTTATGTCAACAAAAGTGACAAATTTAAAAATCAGGATTTATATACAACTTTAGCCCATGAAGGATTTCCCGGACATTTGTACCAAAACCATGTTTTCTCCACTACTAATCCTTCTGCAATTCGCTATATTTTAAGTTTTGGTGGATATACCGAAGGTTGGGCAACTTATGCCGAATTTTTGTCTTACAGTTATGAAGTAGCTGATCCATCTCTTGCAAAAGCATTAAGTTGTAGTGCCTCATTTTCTCTTGGACTTTATTCTCTTGTAGATATTGGGGTTAACTATGAAGGTTGGACACCTGAAGACACCGGAGCATTCTTAAAACATTATGGATTTTCCCAGCCTGATATACAGACTGAAATATATAATTCCGTTACTGAATCCCCGGCAAATTATCTGCAGTATTATGTTGGTTATTTGGAAATAACAGAACTCAAAAATTTGTACCTGCAAAACCATTCCCAAAAAAATGCTTTGCGCGACTTCCATAGCTTTCTTTTGAAGTTTGGTCCTGCACCATTTGACGTAATTCAAAAATGGATGTTATAAAATAATTGTTGATGCTACCAGCGACAAAATAACAATTCATATATTCTTAATTGTAGTGTATATTTTCATTTGCTTTAGTTTTTATTGATAAGAAATAAATATACGCCAAAAAATTCCGGCAGATTTTATGTTGCAAACGATAGGCAGATTTTTGAAATTTTGCGAGCATAGCTTAAATTAAAAAGTTATGTATGAGCCAAAAAGCGAGTTTAACTTTTTAATTTATAATAAGCGGCGTAGCAAAATAAAAAAATCAACGTGTTTGCGGCATAAAATCTGCCGGACTGTTTTGTAGGTTTATTTTAATTTAAAGTTGGAATGTCTTTCCTAATTCTTCTACTTCTTGTTTTGTTGCAAGATTATCAGAAAATGCACTTGCGCTTCCTGTTAACAATCCCTTTCTAAGAGCCTCTTTGTATTCGCCACTTTCTAAATAGCCTGCGATAAATCCCGCTACCATTGAATCACCGGCTCCTACAGAATTCTTAACTTTTCCCTTTGGGCATTCACTCTTGTAAACCTGTCCATCTTCTGAAACTAATACTGCACCTTCGCCTGCCATTGAAATTAAAACATTTCTTGCTCCGGCTTCCTGCATTTTCTTTGCATAAGGCACAACTTCATCTCTTGTATTTAATGTAACTCCATATATTTCACCTAATTCATGATTGTTTGGCTTAATAAGAAATGGTTTGTATTTTAAAACATTAACAAGTAAATCTTTTGTTGCATCAACAACTATCTTAATATCTTTTCCCTGTAAGTGTTCCATAATATCACTGTACATTGTTTCAGGCATTACTGATGGTATACTTCCTGCTAAAACTAAAATATCCCCATCCTGAATTTTGTCTAATTTCTCATATAACGCATCAATATCGTCCTGTTTTATTCCAGGGCCCATACCATTTATTTCACTTTCTTTCTGAGCTCTTATTTTAACATTTATTCTTGTTATACCTTCATTAACTTTTATGAAATCAGCATTTACACCATTTGCTGTAAGCATTCCCTGAACACTGTCGCCTGTAAATCCTGCCAAAAATCCTAAAGCTGTATTTTCAAATCCAAGATTACTAAGTACCATTGAAACATTAATTCCTTTTCCACCAGGGAACATTAACTCCTCAGATGTTCTGTTTACAAATCCCTCTTTGAAATCTTCTACTGTTACTATGTAATCAATAGAAGGATTAAATGTAACCGTATAAATCATAGATGCACCTCCGAATTTATTACTATATTTCATATACACAGACTATTCGTCCTAACACTATTTATTTCATTATAATTTTATATTTTTTTCATTTCAACTTGTCTCTAATATTAATTTTGCACTAAGTTTAGTTAAATTATTTATCAGCTACATTAATTTAGCTACCATTACACTTGCAATTGTTCCGGCAAGAGTGGCAAATAATGCTCCTGGAAGAGTCCATCTTGTCTTTGTTACATTTGCAGTCATAAAATAAACCGACATCGTGTAAAAAACCGTTTCTGTACTACTCAATATGATTGAAGCTACATTTGCAATATATGAATCTACTCCATATTTTTTATAAACATCAAGAAGCATTCCTGCTGCTGCCGAAGACGAAAATATTTTTACTATATTTAACGGCACTAACTCTCCCGGAAATCCAATATATTTTGTTACTTTTCCAATCTGTTTGCCACAAAAGTCCATTGCTCCTGACTCTCTAAGCATTCCTACCGCCACCATTAACCCTATTAAAGTCGGCATAACTTTTATTACTGTCGCAAATCCATCTTTTGCCCCATCTACAAAATCAATGTACACTTTCGTTTTTTTCTTTAATCCATATAAAACTATTATTAATATTAAAATGGGAATTATGTAATTAGACAATGTTGCAATATTCACTTAGCACCTGCCATTTTATTTTTATAAATAATATGAATTTTACATAAAAAAAATGCCATAGCCTAACCATTTGATTAAGCTATGGCATTTCATGTATTAAAATCCATTATGTCAATTTTAATTATCCTGTTTTTCGCCTACTTTTTTATGAAACATGAAGAAAAAATTAATACACCGAAAGTACTGATCTCGTCATTTATACTCGCGGGAGTACCGCTTGCGCTCATTTTAAAACAGCCGGATCTTTCAACGACAATTGTTACCGCATTAATTTTTGCTGCCCTCTTGTTTGTTGCGGGATTAAGTTATAAAATAGTAGTAGGTGTTTTGGCTGTCAGTATTCCATCAGCAGTGATACTGTTTACGTTGCTGATCCAGGACAAACTTCCGTTTATCAAAAGTTATCAGGTGACACGTGTTATGGCATGGCTTTATCCGGATGATTACCCGGCAGATGCTTACCAGCAGCAGAATTCCATCATGGCGATCGGTTCCGGTCAGCTGTGGGGAAAAGGGCTGAATAATACAGATGCCACCTCGGTAAAAAACGGTAACTTTATCCCGGAACCCCAGACAGATTTTATCTTTGCGGTAGCGGGGGAAGAACTTGGATTTATCGGTACGGTTATCATTATAATTTTATTGCTTTTCATCACGATTGAGTGTATATTAATTGCTAGAAAAGCAAAAGATACCGCAGGAAAAATGATCTGCTGTGGATATGCTGCACTGGTGGGCTTTCAGAGCCTGGTTAACATTGGGGTTGCAAGTGGGGTGCTTCCGAATACCGGTTTGCCGCTTCCATTTGTCAGCTATGGTCTTACGTCGCTTTTATCGTTATATATAGGGGTGGGGCTTGTGTTGAATGTTGGACTACAGCCGAAAAAATATTGATGGGAGGTAACCGCATAATGAACATTGGACTTATTGCGCATGATTCAAAAAAGAAATTAATGCAGAACTTCTGCATTGCATATAGAGGGATTCTTTCGAAGAATGAACTTTATGCAACCGGAACGACAGGACGTATGATTGAAGAGGTTACCAATCTGACTGTCCACAAGTTCCTCGCCGGGCATACCGGAGGAGAGCAGCAGCTCGGTGCCATGATTGAGAGCAATGATCTGGACATGATGATATTTTTACGCGATCCACAGACCAAGAAGAGCCACGATGTAGATATCAATAACATCTTTTCGCTTTGTGATATTCACAATATTCCACTTGCAACCAATCTTGCAACCGCGGAATTGCTGATCAAAGCGTTGGATCGTGGTGACTTAGATTGGCGAGAACTGTTTAAGCACTAAAAAACTATGCGAAGTAAATATTTAACGAGAAATTTAATAATACTTGTACTGTTGGTATTGTTTGTATCTATTGTCTGTATTGTCAACAATCACGTAAAGGCAGCGTATCCTGATGTTGATTCCGCTACTTACGTGATCGACCACCTGGTTCATCAATCGGACAATGTTGATTTCCATCAGGAGGACACGATTGTTTATCGTGACGACCGTACCCAGGCGGATTTGTTTCCCGAAGACTATTACGCACTTTTAATCAATGAATCCGACCAGACGGTACTTGCCGCCAAAAATGTACATCAACGTATGTATCCGGCAAGTATGACGAAGATGATGACTGCAATTGTTGTGGCTGATGCCATTGAAGCCGGAACCATTTCACTCGATGATATGGTTGAGATCACACAAAACTATGATCTGACAGCAGAAGATGTTGCCCCCAGCCAGTTGCATCGTGGATATACCATTTCCGTAAAAGACCTGTTGTATGGGCTGATGTTAGAATCCAACAATTATTATGCCCTGTATCTGGCAGAGTATGTGGGTGGGGATATCCAAAGCTTCTGTGACCGTATGAATCAGAAAGCCCTGGAGCTCGGAGCTACAAACACTCATTTTATGAATCCACACGGACTGGACGATCCAAATCACTATT
>ERZ773147.3399-NODE-3399-length-12129-cov-3.529319_pt1 | contig 12129 bp, 7 predicted proteins | sample MGYA00580851_ERZ773147 | MGnify/ENA primary metagenome ERZ773147 (study PRJEB29015, sample SAMEA2737818) | human gut metagenome | biome: human gut; feature: human-associated habitat; material: faeces | place: China | collected 2012 ... | reverse complement strand
GTATTCCAGCGGCTTTTCCAGCCGGAAGTCCTCCATCGGCAGCATCGGCAGGCGGAACAGGCGGGTCATTTCGTCCATGCGGCTGTCCACCACCATCGTCAGCGCCGGAATGCCGCTCGTGATGGCAATCACGTTCCCGTGGAAGCGGCTGCCGAGGGAAAAGTCGTACTGCCTGACCCATGCCAGCCAATCCTCAATGTGGAAGAAAACGTGCATTTGCCGCTTCAGCCAGTCCTGCAAATAGCGGAACTGGTACTCGTCGCCGCAGCAGTTTTCCAGCGTCAGCGGGAATGCGTTCTGCTCCACAAAGCCGAGGTCGCGGTTCGCGCAGAAGGTCAAAAACTGCCGTTCCGGGTCGGACAGCGTGCCGTAGAAAGTGCGGAAGTTGCAGCACGCGCGCATGGCGGGGTCGAACGGTTTCTTCTCCACGCGAAACTTCTCGTTCATTCCCTGATACAGGCTGGGGCAGCCGATAATGCGGAAGTTGACGATGCCGTTCTTCTCCAGCACCGCCGCGGTGTACTCGCCGCGAACGCCCAGCACAGCGCGCTCCGCCATCGTCCGCAGGAGCTTGACCGTATCCGGGTGGAGCGTGATGTCCACGTTGCGCGCCATACTCTGCACCCCCACGCTGATTGGAACCAGCGGTTTATCGCCGATTCGCTTCAGCATCGTCCAAACGTGCGGGTACGTCTGATTCGGGGTCAGCCAGATCAGCTCGGTCGTGATGTAGTGGGTGATGTCCGCCCGGTCGCGGAACGTGTCCGACGTAACATCCCACAGCGGAATCATCACGGGGTGAAAGATGTCCTTCAGCGCCCGGATAAACACGAGATTTCCCGTATTATTTCCCAGAAAAAAGAAGCGTTTTTCCCACTCATGCTTCTCAAACGACACCCGATCATTCCAAAACAATCCAACCGCCATCCGCTTCCTCCTTCCTTGTGACGTGGGGAGACCCCAGAGGCTCTGCCTCTGGACTCCGCAAGGGCTCCGCCCTTGACCTGCCAAAGGGTCTTCGACCCTCTGGACTCCCTTTTCGCGATTGAGTTGGTGACAACTGCATAATTTACCCGCGTGTTTATGAGGGGGACGCAAGGGCGCTGCCCTTGACCTGCCAAAGGGTCTTCGACCCTCTGGACTCCCTTTTTCGCGATTCAGTTGGTGACAACTTCATGCTGTGTCCGCGTGTTTATTGGAGGAACGAAGAGCATTGCTCATTGCTAATTGCTCATTCGTTTCATCCGCTTGCGCAGCTTCTTCCGAAACGTTTCGCGGTCGAACAGCAGGAAGCCAATCGTCCGCTTCACCAGCCCGGTCTGCTCCGGGATGAAGCCAATCATGCGGCTCGGCGCGTCCGCCGCGCCCATCTCGTGCGCCGCAAGCGCCGCTTCCGCCGACTGATCGCGCACCAGCGTCCGCAAATCCAGCGCGTTCTCTCCCGCGAACACCATGTCCTCAAACGGGATGTTCCGCAGCAGCTCCGCGTCCGCTTCTGGCAGCTGCCGCAGCGCCCCCTCGAAGGGCATCGACATTGCCAGCTGCACGCCGGGATTGTCAAGCGACTGCATCACGCCCGTTCCGGCGAAGGTATCGCGGAAGTCGCGCACAAATTGCAGCGCGTGATGCTGGACGCAGGTTGACAGGAAGTGCGCGGCTTCATTGCGCCCCTCCTGCGCGTACACCGGGACGACACGCGCATTCTGCCGCTCGAAGCCCACGCAGGGCGCTTCGTCGGAGGACAGCAGGAACTCGCGGAACGCGCCGGACATGGCGGGCGGCATCGGATAGAAGCAGTGCACGGGGAAATCGTAGGCAGCGGACAAGCGCTCGCTGTTTCGCCCGTCCGCATGGACGTAGTAGACCGGAACCGCGCGCTGCGTCAGCTGGCAGAGCGCCGCCTGCAAGCGCCCGCTGTACCCCATATCAAAGCACGCTGAGCCTTCCGGCAGCTTTTCCTCATAATACGCCCGCGCCGCGCTGTATGCCGCCTGATGACGGCAGCCGTCGTAGAGCTTGTCGCGGAAGAAGCGCAGAAACGATTCCCAGCGCGTTTTCTCCTGAAACGGCGATTGCCACGGGAAACCCGCCGCCTCCGCCTGATGGCGCAGTTCGCTTTCCGGCGCGTCAAGTGTGCAGAAGGACAGCAGCTTCAGCGTTTTTTCAGGCGTGTAGACCGTCCAGCGCACCGGCAGCGCCGCCCAGTCGGTCGGATTCGCCATCAGCGCGGGCAGCAAGCACCGTCGCGACGCGGGAATGTAGTCTGTTTCGACAGCATCCGCGTCCGTGCGCAGCAGCTCGACTGCCTGCCGCAGCAGCGCGCCATCCCGCGCGAGGAACACCAGCCGCTTTACGCCATCCGCCCGACAGCGGCACAGCAGCCACTTCGCCAGCGCCAGCAGGTGTGTGCCGACGGCGTAGTACCCCAGCCGGGACGGATACGCCGCAAACGCGGAATCCGCCGTCGCGGGGGCATAGCCATCGTCGAAGAAGCGGTTTGCCGCCATTCCCTGCGCGCACCTGAGCGCCAGCGGCTGCATGGCGTCCGCCGTCGTGAAGCCCGCCAGACACCCGTGTCCCAGATTCGCCATCTGCGTGCAGTCCGCATCCATGAAAACATCCGCCGGGCGCGGCAGCAACATCGCCCGCAACCCCGCTTTTTTCGCGGCTTCCACGTCGATTTTCGCATTGTCGCCGATGTGCAGCACATGATCCGGCTTCACGCCCAGTTGCGCCGTCATCTTCCGATAGAGCGCGCCGTTCCATTTCAGCGCGTTCTGCTCATTCGAGAGGAAGAAGCCGTCCCAGCCGCGAACGCCGCATTTTTCCAGCATCCGCCGAATTGTGTCCGCGTCAAGGTACATGTCCGACGTCAGCACGACGCGTTTTCCCGCCGCTTTCGCCAGATTGAACAGCTGCACGCCGGTTTTGCGCGGGCGGCAGAAATGTATCTCCGCCTCCCGCTCGTTGTAGGTCATTTGCCCCACGCAGTCGTCCGACACGCCCAGATTCTGCATCATGGCGCTGTAAATGTTCCACATCGTCACGTCAGCTTGCGTTTCGGGCAGCCATACGCGCGCGCAGCTTTCCGCCTCTATCCGCGCCTGTGCGAAGGAGGTCATGTTCCGCCGCGCCGCCCGCTGCCATTTGCCTTCCAGCGTGTGGAAGAGGTCAATCGGTGTGCGGAAGGGGCGCAGAATCAGCGTATCGAACACATCCAGCGAAATCACCGGGCAGTCGATGCCGTCCAGCCCCAGAATCGCGCGCTTGATGCGCTCCGTCCCGTCCCGCCATGGGGTCATCGGCTGGTCGAACCAGAAGATTTCCGGCAGATTCGCGTCCTCATCCAGCGAAAAATCCGGGCAGAGCGCCGCCGTCAAGCGGCTGATTTCCGGCTGATTTGCCGCCTTCCGCGCCTGCTCCGCCCACATCCGCGCATACCACTTTCGCGCCTTTTGCAGCTGCTGACGCGCTTGATTTGCCCCCTGCTGATGCAGAAATTCATCCGCAAAGGCAAACACCTGCGCAATATCGGCGTAATTTTTGCGGAATTTCGCCGGATTTCCCGCCGCCCCCGTCGAGGACGACGCGTGCTCGCAATAGAACACGCCGTCGCCGCGGTGCCGCCCGAAACCCTGCGCAAAGAAATACAGCACGACGGAAAACGCAATGTCCTCCGTCATCACAATGTGCTTTTTCGCCAGCGGCGCGTAGTGGGGCGCACACCGCAGCCACAAATCGCGCCGAATCACCTTGTTCCAAATGGTGTGGAAGCTGTAGCACGTCATCGCCTGCTGAAAAAACGCATCCCGCACCGCATTGCCGCGCAGCTCGTCCTCCAGCACACAGTCCGCATGAACCGGGCGCACGAAGCGGTCGCCGTTTTCGCGCTGCCAGACCGTGTCGCCCATCACGAGGTCAAAGTCGTTTTCTTCCGCCAATGCGACAGCGGCACGGTAAAAATCCACCGATACAAAATCATCGCTGTCCAGAAAAGTGAGGTACTTGCCCGTCGCCGCATCCGCGCCGGTCATCCGCGCCGCGAAAAGCCCGCGGTTCTGCGAATGCGTCAGCACCCGAAAGCGGCTGTCGCGCCGGGCATACTCCGCCAGCACCGCGCCCGCGCCATCCGGCGAGGCATCATCCACCAGCAGGAACTCCGCGTCCCGCAGCGACTGCGTGCGCAGCGACTCCAGACACGCGGGCAAATCCCGCTTCGTCCCATATACCGGAACGACCACAGACAGCGTTGCAGCCACCGCGCTTCTCCTTTCTGCCCATCCGAAAACGAGTGATACTTGCCGATTTTGACATGTACATTCTACCATATTCCCGCCCGATTGGCAAGCCTTTCGGGGGATTTTTGCACGCCCCAAAAAACGCGGTCAGACAGCTTTTTTCGCCATCTGACCGCAGGATGCCCTATTTTGCGGAAAATCCGCTTACCAAGTGATATCCTCGCCCGTCAGCGCCTTCCACGCCTTGCGGATATCCTTCTGATGGCGCACGCCGTTCTTCGTGTCCCCATTCCGAATGGTTTCCTCCATCGTGCGCGGGAAATGGACGCACAAATGCCCGTCGAAGTCGTTATCCTTGATGCTGCCGGACAGGTGGGGCATACAGTGCATGGAGGCCAGCACCCATGTGCCGCTGGGCAGCAGGACATACACCGGCTTCTCGTCCCACGAGAACTTGCCGCCCCACGCCGCCTTCATAATCGCGGTATCCTGCGCCGTCAGCGGCTCAGAGTCCGCATGGCGACCCAAGGAGTAGAAGCGCAGGCGGAAGGAGGAACCGCTGCTCGGCTCATAGACCAGCACCGTCTGCCCGCTCTTGATGGTCGGCTTGATTTCCGTGTACCACATCTGCAGCTTAATCTGGCTCTTTGCCGGGCCATTGCCAAAGGACGCGCCGCTGTTGCCCGTACCGCCGTTTTTATTTTCGTCCGGCAGCGCAGTGTCGCCGGTCACGCAGTCGCCCGTGTACAGCTTCGTCTGCGTGTTCACGCCCGCAATGCCGTCCGGGGCAAGCCCGTTGCGCTTCTGGAACGCCAGCACCGCCGCGCGGGTCGTCTCGTCATAAGTGCCGTTGATGGTCACGGTATAGCGCAGGTTGCTCAGCGCCTGCTGGAGGCGCAGCACCGCGTCGCCCGTCGCGCCGACTTTCAGGTTGGTGTACACCGTCGGCGTGGTGGAATCGACCTGCTTGCCCTCCGCCGTAATCGCGTTGACGGAGTAGAGGATGGTGTACGTCGCCGTATCGCCGTTGCCGGAGCCAGTCAAGCCGTTGCGCAGCTGGAACGCGCGCATGGCAGCGACCGTGTTCGCGCCGTACTTGCCGTCCACCTTGTCCGTCAGGTAGCCCAAATCCTTCAAGCGCTGCTGAACGCTCTTCACGTCGTCGCCCGTGCAGCCGGAATAGAGCAGGCGGGTCGGACGCGTCACGCCCGTGGTCGGGGTGGACGTCGGCGTGCTGATGGCAGGGAGCGCATCCGAAGAATACAGCTTCTTGTAGGTGCGCTTGCCCGCCACGCCATCCGCGCTCAAATTGTTGCGCAGCTGGAACGACGCAACCGCCGCCATCGTGCCCGTGCCGTAGTTGCCATCCACCGTGCCCGTGTAGTAGCCCAGCGCCTTCAAGCGGCTCTGCACGCTCTTCACGTCGTCGCCGGACATGCCGGGGCGCAGAATGCGCGTGGGTGCGCTTTCATCCACCGGCTTGGGAGAGGGCGTGACGGAGCTGCCCGCGTCAATCGCGGTGCTGCTGTACAGCGCCTTGACCGTGTCCTCGCCGCAGATGCCGTCGGACGTAAGCCCGTTGCGCGTCTGGAAGCGGCGAATCGCGCTTTCCGTCGCCGTGCCGTACACGCCGTCCGCCTTGCCCGTCAAGTAGCCCAGCGCAATCAGCTTCTTCTGCACGCTCTTCACGTCGTCGCCCTTCATGCCCAGCGTCAGCTTGCGTTCGCCCACACCGTCGGGCTGCGACGTTTCCTTCGCGCCAATCGCGCCTTCGGAGAACAGGCGCTTGCGGGTGTTTGTACCCAGCACGCCGTCAGCGGACAAGCCGTTCTTCTTCTGGAAGGCAAGAACCGCCGCCTTCGTCGCCGCGCCGTACTGCCCGTCGGAGATGCCGGTCAGGTAGCCCAGCGCCGCCAGACGGTCCTGCGTGTACAGCACATCCTGCCCGCCCATGCCCTCGCGGAGCGTGCGGGTCGGGATGCCGTAGGCGATGTTGTCCAAATCTGCGGTGGGCTTGGGCGTAATCATCGGCTGCGTGACGTTGCCATTGCTGTCGAAGTAGCTTTCCAGCTTGACGAGCGTGTTCTTGCCCGCCTTGCCATCCACCGTCAGCCCGGTCGCCTTCTGGAACGCCATGACCGCCTCGAACGTGGACTGTCCGAACACGCCGTCCACCTTGGAGATGGTGAAGCCCAAGTCCTTCAGTGCCTGCTGCAATACCCGCACGCGCGAGCCGCTGGACGTGTACTGCAATTTGCTGTAATCGCCCTTGAACAGCCCCGTCGCGGTCGAAGAGGAGGACGACGAATTGCCGTCAATGTCAATGCCCGTCTGCTTTTCCAGCAGAGCAATCGTCGCGGAACCGGCGATACCGTCCACCGTCAGGCTGTTCGCCTGCTGGAACGCGCTCACCGCCGCCTTCGTGCCGCTGCCGAAGCTGCCGTCCACCGTGCCGGAGTAGTAGCCCAATTGCGTCAAGGCCTGCTGCAAGCGGCGCACATTGTCGCTCTTGTCGTTCTTCTGCAGCTTCAAGGCTGCCGCGCTGCTTGTGATGACCAGCGTCAGCATCAGCACCAGCGCCAGCACACGCACGATGCTCTTTTTCATAGCATTCCCCTCCAAATAATCCGGGAAGCTCTGATGAAATGAGGTAGTCAGATGGCGGAAAAGACATTCGCCAGATGGCTGCCGAATGAATCAGAGATTCCCACAGGTACTGTGGCTATTGTATCAGAAAATCACGCAATTGTAAAGAACTATTACGCATTTGTTACAAGTTGAACTTCTCCAGCAATTCCATCGGGTGGGCAATCAGCACCTTCGCGCCATTGTCCAGCAGCTCCTGCGCCGTGCGGAAGCCCCACAGCACGCCCACTGGGTTCATGCCCGCGCTGCACGCACAGGTCATATCCACCTTCGTGTCGCCCAGATAGAGGAAATCCGCCGGGGCAATGCCGAGCTGCTCCGCCACCAGCAGCGCGCCCGCCTTGTCCGGCTTCACCGGCACGCCCTCCACCTGCCCGCGCACGACGCTGAACGGCACATCCGGGAAGAAGTGGCTGATGACGTTCTTCGTATCCGCGTCGGGCTTATTGGAGAGCACCGCCAGCTTCAAGCCGCGCTCCGCCAAGGCATGCAGCAGCTCCGGAATGCCGTCGTAGGGCTGCGTTTTCACCTGCGTATGCTTCTCGTAGTACGCCTGATACTCCGCCTGCACCGCGTCCGCCAAGTCCTGCCGGTCGCGAACCGCCCGCTGCGCCAGAATCTTCGCGCCGTTGCCGACGAGGTAGCAGTATTCCTTCGTCTCCCAGCCGGGCAGCCCGTGCAGGCGCAAGGCACGGTTCATCGCCGTGGCAATGTCGTCAATCGTGTTCGTCAGCGTACCGTCCAAATCAAACAAAACCGCCTGAATCATCAAAAAAATCTCCTTTATGGGATGAATGGATTTCGCGCCGTGCTGCCATGCTATCGTGTGTTTCTAAATTCGCCCGGCAGCATTTTCGGCATCTTTTCTTGCACTTCTGCGTCTTCAAACCTCGATTTACCGCCAGTAAACCTTCGGTTTTCATCCTTGAATTGCAAGAAAATCTGCTCGAAACTGCACCGGTCTCATTTTAGAAACACACGTTAGACAGAAAGGAGCGATGAACATGGACAAAAAACGCAAGGATTCCGTCATTCGCGCAACCGTTGACCGTGCCGCCCTGCTGCGCGGGGTGCTGATGCTGACGGCGCTCGCCCTGCTGCTCTGCTTCGGCTTGAAGCCCAGCCGCGCCGCCGCGCCCGACGCCGAGGACGGCGCACTGACCGCCTCCGACGCCTCCGCCCGCCTGAGCGCCGAGTGCGAGCTGCTCCAGCGCGTCACCTTTTCCCCCTGCGGGCACGAAATGACGCGCCGCCAGCGCCTTCCGGCCGAACTGGCCGGCATGACGAAGGACGAACTCGCTGCGAAGTACGACCAGTGGGTCATCACGTCGTTTTCGCCCGCGCAGGTGAGCATGGAACGCGCGCTTGCCCTCTACTGCCCGGAGCATGTTGTGCTGATGCCGGACGAAAGCGGGCAGCTGTGCATCTTCCGCAACCGTTACGGCGACGCGCTGGCGCTGGTGCGCGAACTCGGCGTGCCGCTGAGCGACTTGCCGGACGATGTGCAGGAGGATGTGCGTGCGGGCATGGGCTTTGACGACGAGGTCACGCTGGAGAAGTGGCTGGAAAGCGTGCAGTCGTAAATCCCCAACCCCATTGTACGCCGATTCGCGCCGCTTGTCCAGCGGATTTCGCGGTTTTGTTTGCTTCCAGCGAAGAAGTATGCTATAATGATAGCGAACTTTCGCGATAGAGGTGAGCGCATGGCACGAATCGGCATCATGACCTTCCTGCACAACGACAATTACGGGTCGATTCTTCAAGCGTGGGCGCTGCAAAACGCCGTCCGTTCCTTGGGGTACGACGCGGAGCATATCGACTATGTTCCCTCGCAGACGGAAAAGATGAAGAACCTGCTGTGCAGCGGCAATTCGCCCCGCCTGATTTTGGACGGCATGAAAAAGCGCAGCGCGGCGCGCGGGCTGAACGAGGGCTTTGATGAGTTCCGGCAGACGCAGATGATTTTGTCGCCCGTCTGCCGCGACCAGAGTGCGCTGGCGCATCAGGCGCTGTCATACGACGCCCTGATTTGCGGGTCAGACCAGATTTGGTCGCCGACGTGGCTCAATCCGGCGTATTTCCTGAATTTCACGAAGAAGCCGAAAGTCGCCTACGCGCCGTCGCTGGGCGTATCGACGATGACGGACAGCGCGAAAGGGCGCAAAATCGCCGCATTGATACGGGGGTTCGCCGCCATCTCCGTCCGGGAGGAAGAGGGCGCGGCGCTCCTGCAATCCCTCATCGGCAAAAAGCCCGCCGTCATGCCCGACCCCGTGATGCTCCTGCCGCGCGAAAAGTGGCTGGAGCTCATCGGCGGCGACATCCCGATGGGCAATGATATTCTGTGCTTCTTCCTGGCGGACAATCCCGCGTACTGGACGCAGGTGGAGCAGATTCGGCAGAAAACAGGTCTGGGCGTGCGCGTCATTCCGCGGACGGAATCAGCCCTCCAGTCCGCGTATCCGCTGGCAAAGGGCGTGACCCCCGCGCAGTGGCTTCGGCTGATTGCGGGCGCGAGCATGGTGCTGACGGACAGCTTCCACGCCGCCGCGTTTTCCCTCCTGCTGCACACGCCCTGCACAATTCTCCGCCGCTACCGCGAGGACGACCCCGAAAGCCGCAACAGCCGCGTTGACCAGCTGCTGCGCACGCTGCAAGTCGCCGACCCGACGCATCCGGATTTTTCCGTGGTGGACGCGCAGCTTTCCATCCAGCGGCAGCGGGGTTTGGACTTCCTGCAATCCGCCATCAGTCAAGCAGTGTCGCAAGCGACGCCGGCAAAGGCGAGGTAAGCGACAGCCAATCCCCCGTCATCGGGTGATGGAGCGTCAAGGCACTGGCGTGCAGCGCAAACCGCCCCGGCAATTGCGGAATTTCCGTGCCGTAGAGAAAATCCCCAACGACCGGACAGCCGATAGACGCCATGTGTACGCGGATTTGGTGCGTGCGCCCGGTTTCAAGCACCAATTCCACCAGCGTGCGCGTTTTCCCGCGTTTCAGCACGCGATAGTGCGTCACCGACGGCTTGCCGGATGCGGTCACGATACGGCGGATGCTGGCGGCGTCCTCCTTGCCGATGGGCGCGTCAATCACGCCGCAGTCGTCATCCGGGCAGCCCTCCACCACCGCCTGATACGTCCGGATGAACTCCGGCGTATGCAGAAGCGCCTGCAAACGGTGCTGAATATGCGCGTCCTTGGCGACAATCATCAGCCCGCTTGTGCCCTTGTCCAGCCGATTCACCGGACGGTAGACGAAATCCGTCGGACAGCGCAAATGAGCGTACAGCGCGTTTTCAAGCGTGTCGTCCGGGTGCAGGGCGCTGGACTGGCTCGCCAGCGGAGCGGGCTTGTCAATCACGAACAGCCAATCATCCTCATGCGCAATGGTCAGCGGCAGGTCATACGGCTTGACCGCATACGCCGGCGCATTCTCCCGGAAGCGGATTGCCACCACCTGCCCGGCGCGCACAAACGCATCCACCGGGGTCACGTCGCCGTCCACCGTGATGCCGCCGTTCCACTTGGCGGACTTCATTGCCGTGTAGCTCACGCCCATCACGCGGCGCAGTACATCGCGCAGGCGCATCCCGTCCTGCTCCGGCAAAACCATATATTCCAACAAAAGCACCTCTTTTCAGGAGATGAAACCGATGAATGACATTCTTGCAATCCTCTCCGGCGGCGATTATGTCTCCGGCGAAAAAATCAGTCAGGAACTGGGCATCAGCCGCGCCGCCGTGTGGAAGCGCATTGTCCAGCTGCGCGAAGAGGGCTGGCAGATTGAAGCCGCCGGCCGCCGTGGCTACCGCCTCATCCCCGGCGACAGCCTCGACCCCATTTTCTGGGTGAATCAGCTGACGACCAAGACGCTTGGACGTGCCATCAACCACTACGAGCACACCATCACATCCTCCAACACGCTGGTGAAGCAGATGGCGGTACAGGGCGCGCCGAGCGGCAGCCTGTGCCTGTGCGAATGCCAGACGGCGGGCAAAGGGCGGCTGGGGCGCACATGGTCAGCCCCCGCGGGACAGGCGATCCTGATGAGCGTCCTCCTGCGGCCGAAGCTCCCGCCGAAAAACGCGCCGCTGATTACCCTCGCGACCGCGATGGCAATGGCGCACGCTGTCCGCGAAGTGACGGGCATTGACGCGCAGATTAAGTGGCCCAACGACCTCGTGTTCTCCGGCAAGAAGCTGTGCGGCATTTTGCTGGAAATCAGCGCCGACCTCGACCAGATTGAGTACGTTGTCGTCGGCACGGGGCTGAACGTGCTGCGCGGGGCATATCCGCCGGAGCTGTCTGACCGTGCCGCCGCCTTGGAGGAGTTCGCCGAGCCGCCCGTGCGCCGGGAGATTGTCGTCCACTACCTGAAGGCGCTGGAGGACAACATGACGCTGCTGGAGGAGCACGGCTTCCCCGGCATACAGGAAGCGTACCGCCGCCGCTGCTGCACGCTGGGCAGCCGAGTGCACGTCATCGGCACAGAGATTGACTTCATCGGCACGGCGGAGGACATTGACGAGACGGGTGCGCTGCTGGTGCGCGACGAAAGCGGCGTATTGCAGCGCGTGCTGTCCGGCGACGTATCCGTGCGCGGGGTCATGGGCTATGTCTGAGCTGCGCGGCATCGGGCTGGATATCTGCGACATTGCGCGGATGGCACAGCAGCTTGACAACACGCATTTCCTCCAGCGCATCCTGACGAAAGAGGAAATCGCGTATCTGCGCAGCCGCGGCGCGTCGGCGGCGGACACGCTGGCGGGGCTGTACGCGGCGAAGGAAGCCATCGTCAAGGCGCTCGGCTGCGGCATTGCCTTCCCGCTGACGGAGATTGCCATTTCGCACACGGCGCAGGGGCAGCCGACGGCGGTGCTATCCGGCGAAGCGGCATTGCGCTATCCGGGACATCTGCTGCTGACGATTACGCACGACGCGGGCGTCGCGGCGGCATCCGCACTCTATTTAGAATGAAGGAAAGCATGCTCATGCGGTGATTGGCGTGGGCAGGCGGTTTTTTAATTCGGAATGCGGAATTATTGGGGGCTTCACGAAATTTTGGCGGAAAAAGCAGCTTGGGGGCGCGTCTGCGGACGCGCAAAGTTACTGCGCAGGGACGCTTCGCTGCCTGCGGCTAAGTTGCCATACTACCCTTTTCTCTTGGAGTAGATTTAACGGTGTAACAGTTGGGGCGTTGCCCCAAACCCCAGCAGGGACGCTGTCCCTGCACCCTGCAAGGGGCA
>ERZ773147.3393-NODE-3393-length-12150-cov-3.034477_pt1 | contig 12150 bp, 9 predicted proteins | sample MGYA00580851_ERZ773147 | MGnify/ENA primary metagenome ERZ773147 (study PRJEB29015, sample SAMEA2737818) | human gut metagenome | biome: human gut; feature: human-associated habitat; material: faeces | place: China | collected 2012 ... | reverse complement strand
GGGTATGGATGCCCAGATCGCCCATACAGCCGTACTCGCCGTTTGTCGCCCGGCGGCGCTTCCAGTTGATGGGCTTGCTCAGGTCCATATCCGACGCGTGCTTGATGGTGAAGCGTGCCTCGATCACGCGGCCGAAGAAGCCCTCCTGATACCAGCGGAAGAGCTGCTGCGCGGCGGGGTAATACGGAAATTCGCTCGAGCAGCGGACAAAGACCTGCGGATGCTCCCGCATGGCGCTCAGGATCTGCTGGCAGGCGGGCAGATCGATCCCGAACGGCTTTTCGGCCAGCAGATGCTTGCCGGAACGGATGATATCGGTATAGATCTGCGCGTGCTGGTCGTGCGGCACGGCGCAGTAAACGGCTTCGACCTCCGGATTTTCCAGAAGCTCGTGATAATCATGGTAAAAATACCGCGTGTCTGGCACGCGCCGGAACCAGTCGAGGCTTTTGTCCGTCCGGCTGCACGCGGCGATGATCTGTGGGCGCGGCAGGTCGGTCTGCAGATGCAGCCAGCGCATGGAGGCGCTTGCAAACTCCCGGCCCATCAGCCCGCAGCCGATGACGCCGAATTTGATGGTCTTCTCCACGCTCAGCCCTCCATTTCGGACAGGCACTGCTCCATCCACGCGATCAGCTTCCCCACCATCGGCTCCGTGACCAGCAGCGGCAGCTTTGTCAGCGCGACGGGGCGGCAGTTGGCCTTGTAGGTCTGGGCGCTGATGTCGACGCAGAACTCGCGGTTCATCCGCGCGGCGAAGGCCGCCGCGTCCGGCACCTGATGGAAGCACAGGGCGCTCATATGCCCGTCGCCCTCCACGCCGCTGCAAAGCGCGGGATGGCGCGCGGCAAGCTGGCGCAGCGCATCGTGATAGGTCTTGCCGACCGCTTCGATATGCGCGCCGTTATGGCTGACAAATTCCATCGTGACGAGATACGCAAGGCTTGCCAGCTCTTCCTGTCCGTTGGTGACGAGCGCGCCGAACTGGCTCAGGCAGTCGAACGCGCCGCTGACCAGCAGGCGGCTGGCCGGATACAGGCCGCCGGGGAAGCCCTTGCCGATGGAGACGAAGTCCGGCTGCAGACCGTATTTGCGGAACAGGAAGAGCGTATCGTACCATGCGCTGGACTGGATTTCGTCGCAGAGCACGGGCGTGTCCGTTTCGCGGCACAGGCGGTAGGCCCCGGTCAGATATGCCTGATCCAGACGCGTGCCGCTGTAATTCATCATGATCAGCTCGTGGCAGAAGCCCGCCGTCTTATAGGGCGGCGTGTTCCAGCGCTCGATGGCGCTGCGGAAGCTTTCGGGATCGTTGATCGCAACGGCCTCGACGCGCAGCGCGTCTTTGCATTTTTCCGCGAGCGACGGCCACAGGCCGCGCAGGATCTGGGCCAGAATCGTCGTGCCGTGGTATCCGGCGGTCACGCCGCCGTCGTTATCCGCCATGACAAGGAACACCGGAATGCGGTCAGGATACGCGGGCGCGGAGCCGTCCAGCGTGTCAAAGCGGCTGAGCATCATCTTGAGCGCCGCCTCCACTGCCAAAGAGCCCGTTTCCAGATTGAGCACGCGGTTCAGAACGCCGGGCTGCCGCGCCTGCAGAAGCGTCTGCGGCAGCGGCTCGTCCATGGGACGGCCGTTGGCTGCGGCGATCAGGCGGCGTTCGAGCAGGCGCGTGATATATCCGCGCGTATTATTATGCGTGGCGTTGGGAATGCCAAGCGCGTGCGCCCTGTCCAGCAGCGCGTAGCCCGGGAAGCCGTGGCCGAGCGGAATGTGATAGTGCTCGCTCTTTCCGGCAAAATACAGACGTCCGTCCTCGCCGAGGCGGAAGCAGCCGAGCGCGCTGAGCGGCGCGGGGGCATAGTGCTGTGCGGCGGCAAAGCTATCGGTCGGCGCGCCCGGCTCTGCCGAGACGGCCTGCGCGGCCGGGCAGAGCTGCCGCCCGACCTGCTCCATCAGAATCTCCTGACGCGCGGCAAACGGATCCGGATAAAATTCGACCGGCTCCTGCGCGAGCTTCACAAGCGCCTGCTCCGATTCTCCGGTCAGCGCCGCGCGTGCGCGGCAAACGGCAGAGGTATACTCCGCGCCCAGAAGCGACTCTAAACTGCGGCTGAAATTTTTGATCATATCGGTTCCCCCTTATGCTCTTACAGTTGTACAAATTCAACATTCCAAAGGCGGCAGAACAGGCGGATGCGGTCGAGCCGGTCGCCCAGGACGAGCGCCTCGTGGTGTGTGCCGCCCTGTTCGAGCCATGCCGTCACGCAGCTGCGCACGCCGCTGTCCGGCCGGAAGAACAGATACGGCATATCCACGTGCAGCAGATCCGCGTCCGGCAGGATCTCGCCCGGCGCGCAGACCAGCCGGAAGCGGTCCGCCGTCAGATGCGTCAGCGACAGGATGCACGCGCGGCCCGGCTCCGGCGTGAAGATCGGCGTGGGCGGATTGGAAAGTCCGCCCTCGGACAGGACTCTGTTTTTCAGATACGGGCGGCGGTCGGCGCGGCAGAGTTTCCAGTTGCCCTCGCCCTGATGGCACATCAGGATCGCTTCGCGTTTGAAGTCCATCATGTACATTTCCGTAAAGCCCGCCGCGCCGCAGAGCGTCTGCATGGCCGCCACCAGCACGGCGGCGGTGGAATCGCCCTCGGCGGCGTAGCCATAGCCGTCGGCCAGCAGGTTTGACGCCGCAAGCAGCGGCAGCTGCGTAAAACGGCCATCCTCGCCGCATTCGCCGTAGTGCAGCGTATAGCCGGACAAGCCGCCGGACTGCAGATAGGCCCTGAGGCCCAGATACATCCGCGCCGCCTCTGCGTGCGTCGGCTCGTCCAGCGTGGGGTCAAGCTCAAAAACGGCCTGATCCGCGTCCATCTGTGCCCGCACCGCGTCCTCTTCGACTTCGGCGCAGAAGCGGCGGACCGATAGAGTCATAGACCAGTTCCGGCCCCAGGAAGCGGTAGATCGCCATATCGTCGGTAATGACGTCCCCCATGCCGGGCAGCTTGCCGATCACGCCGATGCGCATCCGCTTCATGGCGCGCACGGTCATGGCCGCGCGGCCAAAATCCGCAACGAACCGCACAAACGAGCCGTCGCAGCGGTTCCCGGCGTAATAGACGCAGTTGACGCCCATGCGCGTCATGACGTTCGCCTGATCCTGACTGCCATGGATGCCCTGATTGACCGTATAGTCCCACTCGATAAAGTCCGGCCGGACGGTCTGCTCCGGCTGGATGAGGGCAAGGGCCAGCGGCAGGTGGTTCTCCTCCAGCGCACGCACCAGATACGCCCCCTGCGAATAGGTCAGCAGCAGGATCAGAATTCCATCCAGCTTCTCATGATTATATTGCGCCACGAGCGACTCGATCTGCGCCCGGTTCATGGCTGCGTGCGGGAAAATGAACTCCGCCGCGTCCCGCAGGCCGTCCAGAACCTCGTTTACATACGCCGTCTGCGCCCGGTCGATGCCAGGAAACAGCGGCAGATAGTCCTCCAGCATCAGAGCCAGAACGCCGAGTTTCGGTTTTTTCTGTGTCATGTCTCTCATCCTTTCTGCAAATACAGCGCCTCATAGACGCGCCGGTAGGCCGCGTAGGCTTCTTCATACGCATCGGCGGTTTCCGCCTGCGGCTGATAGACGGTTTGCTCCTCCGCGTCATGCAGCGCCCAGCCAAGCGCGCCTGCGGCCAGCATGGCCGCGCCGCGCGACGTGGCCTGCACCGTGGAGAGCGTGTGGAACGGGCGGCGGCAGGCATCCGCCTTGATCTGCATCCAAAGCGCGCTCCCCGCTCCCCCGCCGAGCGAGGTCACGGTCTGCGCCGTGCAGCCGAGCGCAGACAGCATATTCAGAAAATCGCGCAGCTGGAAGGCCGCTGCCTCCAGAATCGCACGGGCGCAGGCAGCTCTTGTGCTGGACAGCCGCAGCCCGTAAAAGCCGCCGGTTTTAAAGGTATCCAGCAGCAGCTCCATGGCCATGTGCCGCCCGGCAATGTTGATGTTGACCCCGGCCCCCGGCACGGGCTTTTCCTGTTCGTCCACCGCGTCGGCATTGCAGGAGGCAATGCGCACATCGTTTTCGCGGATGGCATTCAAAAGTGTTTCGTAGAGATCCGGATCCACAAGGTCGTCCGAATCCACAAAGCCGATGTAATCCCCGCGGGCATTGTCCAGCCCAACGTTCAAAGCGGAGGCCGGGCCGCCGTTTTCCTTGTGGAACACCCGGATGCGCGGGTCGGTTTTGGCAAGCTCATCACACAGCTCGCCGCAGCCGTTGGGGCTGCCATCCTCCACCAGCAGCAGCTCAAAGTCCGTAAAGCTCTGGGCCAGAATGCTGCGCACCGTGCGGGGGATGTAATCCTTGGCGTCATATACAGTTGTCACAATGGAAATGGTCGGGTTCGGCATGCAAAACGTTCCTCTCATAAAAAGCGGTTTTTCAGCTGGGTATAAGCGGCCAATAGCCAGGCGCTGTGCAAAAATACCCCCAGCCGGTAGGGCAGCGCCAGCAGGCGGTTGGGGTCCGCAGTCAGGCGGGCGCGCAGGGCCGCGCGGGCGTCAGCATCCTGCAAAATGCGGGCAAACAGCTGCCGCCGCTGGGCAAACGGCATGCGGCCGGGGCAGCCGGTCAGCAGCCCATATTGATTTAACGCGGCACGCACCCGGCTTATTTGCACCAGGCGGTCAATTTCTGGTGCAGGCAGCTTGGCATCCGTCAAGAATGCTTCCAGCACGGGGCGGGTCACAGCCTCGGCGTCCAGCAAATCCCCCCGCAGGGAGCGGGACAGACTGCCCGCAAGCATATCATTCTGATTATAGTATACACCTGCAAGGCAATAAATGGCAGAGTTTTTTTGTAAAAAAAGCAAAAACCGCAAATATTGAAGATTAAACAAAACATCTTCATTGATTTTTAAGCGTGGGTCAAACCGCAGCTTGTTCCGGCGGATCACATCCAGCCAGAACAGCTTGGGGTAGGGGGCGGCGAGGTAGCCGCTTTCAAACAGCAGCGGGTCCAGCGCATCCCCCAGCGCGGCGGGGCCGGCATAGCAGCCGGGGGCCAGCGGATTGGGGGCAGGGCCGCTGGCGCGCACCATGCCGTACAAAATCAGGCCCGGCTGCGCATCAAATGCAGCAGGCAGCGCCTGCCACAGCCCCGGCAGCAGGGTATCGTCCGCATCCACAAACAGCACCCACTCGGCACCGCTGCGGCACAGTGTATCCAACCCCGCGTTGCGCGCGGCGGATGCCCCGCCGTTGGGCTGGTGCAGTGCGGTAACGCGGGGGTCCTGGGCGGCAAGGGCATCACACAACGCGCCGGTGCCGTCCGGGCTGCCGTCCTCCACCAGCACCAGCTGCAAATTGTCCGGTGCACCCTGCAGCACGCTTTCAACCGTCTGGCGCAGCGTGTGCTCGGCCTTATAGCAGGGGATCACCACCCCAATGGCGGGCAGGCTCACAGTGTTCCCTCCTTTTGCAGGACTTTGCGGTAAATTTCAATCATCTGTGCGGTGTTTTTGGCCGCGTCATGGGTCACCCGGGCGCGGATCTGCGCGGCGGTGCCCAGCGCCGTGCCGTGGTCCGGCAGGGCAAGCACCTGTAAAATGGCCGCGCTCAGGGCGGCATCATCCCCGGCGGCACCGTACAGCATCCCCTGCACGCCGCTTTGCAGCATATCCGGGATGCCGCCTGCCGCGCTGGCCACGCAGGGCAGGCCCAGCAGCATGGCTTCGCCCAGACTGTTGGGGCTGTTCTCGCTGTAAGACGGCAACAGGAAGAGATCGGCATCCAGGTAAGCCTGCCGCATGGCGGCGGCATCCAGCGGGCCGGTGTACTGCACATGGTCCGCCAGCCCCAGGCGGCGGATCAGCTGTTTGCACCAGGTCTGGTAGGGGAACATCCAGTCAATCACCGGGCGCAGCAGCGGCCCTTTGTCCAGCGGGGGCCAGCCCGCCACCCGCAGCACCGCGCCGGGGTACTGCGCCAGCACGGCGGGCAGCGCTTTGAGCACGGTATGCAGGTTTTTGAGCGGGTAGTTACCCTGGCTGAGCAGCAGCACCGGCGCTTCGCCAAAGGTGCGGGGGTGCCACACCGGTGGGGTGTAAAACTCCGGGCGCAGCGTTTCGTTGCAGGGGTAATAACTGGCCTGCGGGGCCAGCTTTTGAACGGCGGAACGGTCAAAGCTGGTGCGCCCGGTCACATGGCGGGCGTTGGCCAGCACGGCGGCTTCGCTCTGGGCAAGGGTGTCAAAACGGGCCTGGTTCACGTCCAGCAGCCCGCCCGGCACATGGCGGTCAATCAAATGCTGCGCCGCGCAGGAGTGCAGCAGCCGTGCTGGCACGCCGTCATTCAAGTGCAGGGCACAGTCAACCATCACGCCCTGGATGCCCACCAGCACCGGTATCCCCGCCGCCTGGGCCGCCTGCTGTATGGTGCGGGCGGCAGCGTACTCGGTGCCCCAGATATGGACAAGATCCGGGGCAATCTTTTTGAGCAGGGCAGAAAAGTTTTCCACACTTCCGGTGGGAACCAGTGCAAAACTTACGCCGTTTTTGCTGCAAACGGTTAAAGTTTCCGCGCGGGCATCTACGCTGGCAACGGTAATGGCCGGGGCATCCGGTGCGGCGGTCATGCCGCCCAGCGCGCCGGAAAGCCAACCCCCGCCGATCTCTTTTGCCTGCAAACCGCAGGCATCCGCGGCAGCAGGGATGGTGATGCTGACAAGCCAGAGTACCTTCACATTAGCCACCTCACAAATTCAGCCGCAACCGCCTGCGGCACCAGCTCAGGGAAGAGGTCACACACTTCCCCAAAGGGCAGCTGTTTACCGCACACTTCACCCAGCCAGCGGTGCAGAATATCCGCAGCATCAGCCTGGCCTTGGTGCAGCACCAGCGCCAGCGGATAGCGGGCCAGATAGGGCAGGGCAGGGTCGTTTTCGATCACGCAGAGGTGCAAAACTGGCTTGCCCGCAGCAAAGTAGTCAAACAGTTTGCTGGGCAGCTGGTTGTCTACCGCGTTGCCAAGGTTCAAAAGAACATCGGCCTGTGCCTGCATGGTGCGGGCGGTTTCGGCGGGCACGGGGCCGGGCTGTTCAAACTGTTCGCCCAATACAGCCTTGGTCTGGGCAGCGTCCGCGGCAAAGTATTGCCAGCCGCCGCCTGCCATCGTCAGGGTCCAGCCGCTGGCCGGGCCCAGGGCGCGGAAAAGTTCCAACGCAAAGCCCGGCTCCCGCAGGCCGGGATACAAAGAACCGCAGAACACGCAGCGCTTTTTGCTGTCTGCTGCATGGTTCGGCACTGCCGCCGGGGGCACCAGACTGGGGAAATCCAGCACATGAACTTTTTCCGCCGCCGCGGCCAGCGGGGCGCCGGGGGCGTAATCCCCAACGGCCTGCCGGGTGATAAAGGCGGCGGCCAGATGGTTCAGCAGCTCCAGCTCCCGCGGGTAGCCGCCGGGGGCCTGATAATCCCGGTTGGAAGCATAGGGGTCCAGCTGCCAGATGGCCTTTTTGGCCTGCACCTGCGCGGTTTCCAGCGCAAACGCGGCGCGGTAGGGCGCACAAACAGCGCAGATCACATCAAAATGGAACGCAGCATCCAGCTTTTCCAGCTCCCGGCGGGTATCCACCACCCGGCGCGGGGCGTGCAGCACCAGCTGGCGGAACGCCGCCGCCACCGCCGTGGGGTGGCAGCAAAGCCGCGCCAGCCGCACCGGAATGGGCGAACCGCCACTGCGGCCGTTTTCCAGCGCGGCGTTCATCAGGCGCTCGTCCGCAAAGGCAAGGCAGTGCACGGTGCAGCCGGGCAGCTCCGGCTGGGGATGCAGGCCGTCCCATAGTTCCAGCAGGTGTACGGTGTGCCCGGCAGCACAAAGCACCCCTGCCAAACGCTGTGCCATCAGCACATTGGCAGAGGTTGGGTTTTCCACACTATCCAGTATAAATAAAATACGCATGGTGTTTATCCTGTGCAAAAGGAGTCAGCGCCGGTCTTTTAACATGGTACGGCACACTTTGCGCCACAGCACCGGGCAGTTGATGGTTGCCCACGCCGCCGCGCGGATGGCAAGCGGCAGCCGCGGGTTGCGGCCAAGGTTAGGGTCCTGCAGCCCGGCGCGGATGCCCACCCCCAGCTCGTTGATCTGCACGCGGTAGGCGGCGGCATCGTCCCGCCGCAAAATCATGCTGGCAAGGTAGACCAGCTTTTCGTAATAAAAGGCGTTGGCGCTCTGCTGGATGGCCGGGCTGGCATGCTCGCGGATGAACACGGCGGCCTGGCGCTGCTGATCAATGCTTTCCGGCGGCAAGGCACGGTGGCTGGCCGAAGCCGCGTGCTGCCGGTAATGGTAGCCTGCAAAATCCACATAGGCACAGCCGTCTGCCGCGCTGAAAATCTGCCAGTTGGCCACAAGGTCTTCGTTGTAGGCAAGGCCGTTGTCCATGATCTCGGCGGTGATCAGCTCGTGGGCGTACAGCTTGTTCCACAGCCCAAAGTCCACCCGGTGGTCATGCAGCAGGGCATCCAGATGGGCGGGCGGCTGAAACACCGTGGTCTGGCTGGGCGGCGGGCTTTCCGCAGGAATATCCTCGGTAAAGCAGTCATACCGGCAGCAGGCAATCTGGCAGCGGGTGGTTTGGGCAGCGCGGTACAGCGCATCCAAAAACTGCTTGTGGTAGCAGTCATCCGCATCACAAAAGGCAAACCACCGGGCGTTCAGGTTCAGCCCCGCGCGCACCCCGGCAGCGCGGGCGGCGGCAACACCGCTCTGGCGCTGGTGGATCACAACAAACCGGGCGTCCCGGCTTTCCCACGCGGCGGCAAGCTCGGCGCTTTCATCGGTGGAACCGTCATCCACCACAAAACAGGCGAAATCGCCAAAGGTCTGCGCAGCCAGGGATGCCAGACACTGCTGCAAAAACGCAGCGCCGTTATGTACCGGCACCACCACGGCAATGGCAGGGCCTTTGAACTGGGGCTCGGTTTCACTCATGGCTGCACCTCCTTTGTATATTTCTGCGTCTGCTCCAGGTAAAATTTTTGCAGGATGCCCGCGCTGGTGTGTACATCAAATCCGGCGGCAATGGCTTTGGCCTGGGCGTTGGGGTCACGGGTCAGGTCCGCCGCGGCAATGGAATCAGCCCAGGCGGCTTCATTCTGCAAGGGCAGGTAGTGGATGTTGCCGGCAAACGCCGCGCCGGGGTCCACCGTATCGGCCACAAAGCAGGGCAGGCCGGCGGCCTGGGCTTCCACCAGCACAACGGGCAGCCCCTCAAACAAACTGGGCAGCAAAAATACATCCATGGCGTGGTACAGCGCGGCCATATCCTTGCGCACCCCGGCAAAAATTACCCGGTCGCTCAGGTTAAGCTCCTGGGCAAGGGCACGGGTGGAATCAACCAGCTCGCCGGTGCCGATCAGCACCAGCCGGGCGTTGGGCATGCGGCGGCTGACCCCGGCAAAAATGCGCAGCAGCCCGGCATGGTTTTTCTGCTCACAAAAACGGCCCACATGGCCAAACAGAATTTCACCTTCCTGCACGCCAAGCTCAGCGCGCAGGGCGGCGCGGGCGGCGGGATCGTGGAGGGCGAACACATCGGTCATAATGCCGTTGGGCAGCACGGTGAACGGGTGTTTGCCGTACAGCATCTCCCCGGCGCGCTGGCTGCAGGCAAAGCGGTGGGTCAGGTCGTGGTCAAAGCGGGAACTCATCAGCCGGTCCAGCTGGCCCACCAGGTTGTGCTCATAGGCAGTGTTGTGGCTGTGGCCTGCCCGCACCGGCACCCCACAGCGGCGGGCCACGGCATTATAAAACATGCCAAAGCCGCTGTAATGTCCGTGGATGACCTTGTATTCCGGGTGCGCGGTAAAAAAGGCGCGCAGGTCATGTAGGTATTTCGGGATATTATTGTCCTGCCGCACCGTCAGCTTGGTAATGTGCCCGCCCAGGGCTTCAATTTCAGCATCATAAAAGCAGGGCTTATCATAGTGGTACAAAAAGTCAAACTGTACCTGGCTGCGGTCCACGGCACGGTAGACATTCATGACAAAGGTTTCCATGCCGCCGGCGTCCATGGCGGGCATGATTTGTAATACGCGGATCGGCGGCAAAGTGCGCCCCTCCTTTTGCGGCTTGCCGGGGGAACATCCACCCGGCAGCGTTTGGCATTATTCCTGTTCCAGCGCTGCCTTGCAGTTCAGCAGTTCGGCCTTTGCATCGTCTGAAAGCACCGGGTATTCGTGGCAGCTCTTCTGCAAAGCATCCAGTACAATTTCGCTGACCAGGTAGCGGGTGTACCATTTCTGGTCAGCCGGGATGGCATACCACGGGCTGTGCTTGGTAGCGGTTGCGGTGATGACTTCATCAAAGGTATCCAGATATTCGTCAAAACGCATCCGCTCTTTCAGGTCGGAGCAGGAGAACTTCCAGTTCTTTTCCGGGCGGTCAATGCGCTCTAAAAAGCGCTTTTTCTGTTCGTCCTTGGAAACGTGCAGAAAGATTTTGACCACGCGGTAGCTGTTCTCGTACAGGTATTCTTCATAGCTGCGGATCTGGCGGTAGCGCTTTTCAAAAAAGTCCTTCTTGCTGTCTTCCAGCACGCGCGGGGCCATCTGGTAGGTCTTTTGCAGGTCGTGGACCTGCACCACCAGAACGTCCTCGTAATAGCTGCGGTTGAAAATGGCAATGCTGCCGCGGGGCGGCAGAGCTTTGTTCACCCGCCACAAAAAGTCGTGGTGCAGTTCCTCGCTGGTGGGCTGCTTGAAGCTGGTTACCTGTACACCCTGGGGGTTCAGGCCGCCCATCACATGCTTTACGGTGCTGTCCTTCCCGGCGGCATCCAGCGCCTGCAGAATGATCACAAGGCCCTCGCGCCCATCGGCGTAAAAGGCGTCCTGCAGGGCGGCCATCTTTTCCAGGTTTTCGGCAGTTTTGGCCAGGATATCTTCTTTCTTTACATGGTCATCGTTGCTGTCGCAGGGCAGCTTGCGCAGCGCGCATGGGTGGGAACCATCAAACAAATAGCGGTCAGCCTTCATCCGGGCTGCCTCCTTTCTGCAAAAGGACAAAGTTATACTCTCTCAGTATACCCGTTTTGGCCCCCATGTGCAACCGCAAGATGCAAAAAAGGCATTGCAGCCGCACGGCCCGCAATGCCTTTTTTCATAATTACAAAACAAAATCAGAACGTCAGGTTGCCGAACTCGGAAAGCTTCAGCTGCTCGTTGTGCTGCTCGGCCCAGTTGATGCTCCACGGGCTGCCGAACAGCAGCAGGTGGTTGCCCTTCAGGTCCTCAATGCAGCGGGTGTCGCTGGTCAGGTCCAGTGTTTTGGGGTCCAGCTCGTCCGGGTCGTTCATGATCCAGCGTAGGTGCTCATACGGCAGGGTCTGCATACGGATGTCAACGTTATATTCGTTGCGCAGGCGGTATTCCAGCACTTCCAGCTGCAGCACGCCGACCACGCCGACGATAACTTCCTCCATACCGGAGCCAAGGTCGCGGAAAATCTGGATCGCGCCTTCCTGTGCGATCTGCTCCATGCCCTTCACAAACTGCTTGCGCTTCATGGTGTCCACCTGGGTCACGCGGGCAAAATGTTCCGGTGCAAAGGTGGGGATGCCCGCAAACTGCACATGCTGCTTGCCGGTGCACAGCGTATCGCCAATGGAGAAGATGCCCGGATCAAACAGACCGATGATATCGCCGGCATAGGCTTCGTCCACGATGGCGCGGTCGTCAGCCATCAGGCTGGTGCCGGTAGCAAGCTTGATGTTCTTGCCCTCCTGTACATGGAATGCTTCCATGCCGCGCTCAAACTTGCCGGAGCAGATGCGCAGGAACGCAATGCGGTCACGGTGGTTCTTGTTCATGTTGGCCTGGATCTTGAAGATAAAGGCAGAGAACTCGTCACGGCAGGGATCCACGGACTCGCCGGTCAGGCTGTCCACGCGGGCCAGCGGGGTGGGGGTGAGCCGCAGGAAGTTCTCCAGGAAGGGTTCCACACCGAAGTTGGTCAGGGCCGAACCGAAGAACACGGGGCTCAGCTCGCCGCGCAGCACCTTGTCCAGGTCGAACTCCTCGGCGGCACCGTCCAGCAGCTCGATCTCGTCCACCAGCTGCTGGTGCAGGTAGGGGGTGAGCAGCTCATC